>Ga0118677_10005552_pt1 | contig 21993 bp, 16 predicted proteins | sample AliMusrvi5mmetaG_FD_86154 | JGI IMG/M metagenome (GOLD analysis project Ga0118677, IMG submission 86154)
CGCGTATTTCACGTCGCTCTGGATCGCCTGGTGGACCACCTTGTTCTTGTTGATCTCCGAGGCGTCAATGTCGAGGTGGACGATGGTGGCGTGCTCGCAGAACCGCTCCACCTTGCTCGTCACGCGGTCGTCAAAGCGGACGCTAATAGCCAGCACCACGTCGGCCTCGTTCACGGCGTTGTTGGCATAGACCGTCCCGTGCATTCCGAGCCATTTGAGCGACAGCGGGTGGTTTTCGGGGAACCCGCCCACGCCCATCAGGGTCGTGGCCACCGGGATGCCTGTGCGCTCCACAAATTCCAGGAGTTCCGCCGAGGCGTTGCCGGAAACAATGCCGCCGCCGCAGTAGATCATCGGCTGCTTGGCCGAGGCGATCAGGTCGAGCATCTTTTGCAGCGCGGCGTCCTCCGCCTTCGGGAGCGGACGGTAGCCGGGCAGGTTCACGGAGTCCGGGAACACGGGCTGCGCCTTGGCTTCCTGCACGTCCTTGGGCAGGTCGATCAGCACCGGGCCGGGCCGCCCCGTCTGAGCGATGAAAAACGCTTCTTTCACCACGCGCGGGATGTCGGCGATGTTGAGAATGAGGTAGTTGTGTTTCACCACCGGCAGAGACATCCCGAACATATCGGTCTCCTGAAACGCCCCCTTGCCGATGAGCGGACTGGCGACCTGCCCGGTGATGGCGATCAGCGGGACGGAATCGAGAAAGGCATCCGCAATGCCGGTGATGAGATTCGTCGCGCCGGGGCCGGAAGTGGCCATCACCACGCCCGCCCTGCCGGTGGCGCGCGCATAGCCTTCCGCCGCGAACGCCCCGCCCTGCTCATGCCGGGGGAGGATGGTGCGGATCTGCTTGCTGCGAGTGAGCGCCTGGTGCACCGGCATGCTCGCGCCGCCGGGATAGGCAAAAATGGTGTCCACGCCCTCGCGTTCGAGGCATTTGACAAGAATCTCCGCGCCGGTCATGAGAGGAGCCTCGGGAGAAGAAGGAGTGGTGGTCTGCGTGGTCATAGGGAAAGAGGAACCTCAGATCATAGAGGGGAATCCCCGCTCGTTCAAGTGCGGATGAGGATCAAAAAATGGATGATTTACTCTTCGGTGTGTCGTTTCATGGGATTGAATATGGGCATGCTGCTTGCGCGACCATACCTCAACCCGTTTCTATCCGGCTCACGAAACGTCCTTCCTGATATATGGTCGGAACCCAAGAGGGGTTTAGGCAAAGACGAGGATTTTCCCATCCCATAATTACGGGAAGGCTGACTAGTTATGATGTCGGATTGATGCAAGAAACGCACGAAATTCGTCAGATGGGGATTCCGAATACGGTTCACAAAATGTTATGTTGAGTAATGTTGTTCTTCCGAAATGCATTTCGTAATAGACTTTCAGAAGTAAATTATCACCGTCAAATCGGATTGTTTTTTGTCCTTTGATGTTTCCGATGGCATCATTTGGATCTTTATTGCTGAATGAAATCTGGATCTCTTTCAATCCATAATCTTTAGCCCATTGTTCCAGCATGTTTTTCACCGCTTCCTCCGAGTATTTAAATCCTCCGCTAACTTCTCCGATTGTAGCCTGTTCAGTAAACTTCGCACTTTGGTATGTAGCTTCATAGCAAGGAATTCGACCCCCAGTTGATACGACCTCAGTCTTTTTGACATCGGGTTTTCCTGCAAAAGTGACGCTGTATTCACCACCTGGAGATATCCAGACTTTGTCATCCATCCTGACTGCTGGAGTTGCCAACCCAATCTGTCGTATAGAGTCAAGAAATGCTTGGCCCTGCTTTGAGGGATATGCCTTAGCGGATTCACCAATTGTTTGTGCAAAATAGGTATTTTTCCCCCAGTGAGAAACTATGTTAAAATTCATAATTATATCTCCAAATTTGGTATTGATCGTTTTCGATGCTCGAAGCTTACATGTGACGTCACCAAGATTGCTGTCATCGAAAGTGATATCAAAATGTGCCATACCGTAACTTAATGCATACTCTGTCATGTGTGTGACAGCGAAATCTTTGGTGATCCTTTGTGTCGGGTCATAGGAAAAAAATTCCGCTCGTTGAAACCCTTCGTCACCGAGGTACTCGGCAGTGAGGGAAACGATTCGATTGCCATTAATAGTCGTTTCTGCTTCTTTGATTTTTGGCGTGTTTTAGAATGTGCAGCTGTATTCTGACCCTGAAGGACTCCAAGAATATTCCTTGCCAGCAGCGAAAGTGTTGATAGCGAAAAATAATACAAATAATATAGGAAATTTCATAAGGTGTGTAGTTTAAAGTCGACACTAATTGCCAATGAAAATAAAGATAGCTAACTCATTTGGATTTAAGTGTTTTATACAATAAGTCTGCCTTATCGCCGGAATGTTTAATTGGATCACCGGAAGTTAGGATGATAGTAAGTGCGCTTTCTGTTTTAATTTCCTTACTGTCAACATCATCGTTATTGTTCTTTTTCTTACGAATGGAAGTAGATGCTGGTGTGTATTGTATAGAAACAATCTGATGAGTATTAATGAAATAATTGGTGGTGATTTCGATCAGGTGCATAGAAATAGGGTGCGATTTGATTTGTTGATTTTAGTGTGAAATGTGTCTGTCTTTTTTGTAAAGTTTTATCAGTGAAAGTGAAGCATCTGTTTCTTTACTTCTGCGAATCAAAATCACCTTTCTTCCTGTAGAATTTTTTTCTCTCGATTCGCATCAAAAGCCCAAACTCATGCAGCTTCTCGATAATCTGCACCCGTTCGTTGATGGGGAGCGCGGCGAGTTGCTTCCGGCGCTCGCGCTTGGCTGCGTAAATTTCTTCGAGCGTGTTCGGAATCATAGCGAGGTATCGAAGCGAGTTTGGAAATTTTGCCACTTCGTGCGCAAGTTGTGGCGGTCCAGAATCACCATGAGCTTTTCTTCATCGGGCTCGCCTTCCTGCACGAATTGAACGAGGCGGGCGAGGTCTTTGGGTCTGCCGGTTTCAAGGCAAATTGCCATGAGGTGTTCTTTGGTAAAGATGCGAACCGGCACGTCTCCAATGGTGACGGGCTGCGCTTCCTCCAGTGCTTCTTTGGTAAGCGCGCTTCCGGGCGGAAGAAATTGCACCGCCCAGCCCTCAATCATGATGGTTTCCCGTTCGGGTTGATAGCCTCGTTCCATGAGATAGGCGTAAATCGGCCCGAGGTTGAGGAGCCCCCCGGCAGTTGGCTCCCACGCGATGAAAACGTCGAGGTCAAAGGTGGTTCCCGGCTCGATGTAGAAAAACGCCGCCACCGCTCCGCCAATCGCATAGCGTCCGATGACGTTTGCGGCCTGCATCTCATTCAAGACGCGGAGTGACTTTTCCATGCTCATGGGTGAAAGGTTCAGTAGTGCGGGACTCAGAATCCACTTTAATCAACCGATTTTCAGGCCGAAAAGCGAGGGATTTATGCATTTCGATCCAGATTGACGAACACAAAAAACGGACGGCGCCGGTATACCCTCCGGCGTCGTCCGCCCAACCAAGGAACGTCTATTTTTCGATTTTCAGGACCGCGTAGGTCTTCTGACCTTTGCGTTCGATGAATAAAAGGATCGCTTTTTTGCCTGCCTGATTCTCAAGCAACTTCCGGGCCACGGCAGAGTCCGTGGACGGCTTGGAATCGATCTCGGTGATCACGTCGTCGCGCAGGATGCCCTCGATGGCGGCAGGGCTCTCCGGGTCGATGTCCGTCACCAGCGCCCCGCTGGGCGTCTTCAGGCCTAGCCGGGTGGCGTCGTCTTTGGTGACGTCGGCCAAGTGCAGGCCGCACGCCGTGTCGCTGAGCGCCGGGCCGGAGGGAGTCGTGCCGGAGTGCGCGGTGTGGGTGGCGGGCATCTCGCCCGCGACAACCGTGATTTTCAGCGCCTTGCCGCCGCGCCAGACGCCCAGGGTCACGGTCTGGCCGATCTTCTTGCCGAGCACCTGCCGCCGCAATTCCTGCGCGGTGGCAACCGGCACACCGTCAATCTCCGTGACGACATCCGCCGGGCGCAGGTCGCTCTTATAGGCGGGCGTATCCGGCTCGATGGTGGTGATGACGACCCCTTTTTCCACGCCCGTGATCTGCTCGCGCAAGCTGGAGTCCGCACCGAGGGTCTCGATGCGGATGCCGAGCGCGGGGTGGGCGATTTTGCCGCTGTCGATCAACTGCTGGCTCGCCTCCTTGAGCATGTTGGCGGGAATCGCAAACGCGAGGCCCCGGTTGAGGCCGTTGACGAGCGTGGTCATGCCGATGACCCGGCCCTCCACGTCCAGAAGCGGGCCGCCGGAGTTACCGGGGTTGATGAGCGCGGAAGTTTGGAGGTAATCCTCGTAAGGCGTCACTTCCGGCGTCAGGCCCGAGCGCCCCTTGCCGCTCACGCACCCGATGGTGAAGGAGTATTCCATGGCATACGGCACGCCAATGGCGCAAACCAACTGGCCTATGCGCACCTTGTCGCTGTCCCCCCAAGTTGCGACAGGCAGCCCCATCGCCTCGATTTTGATCACGGCGATGTCCGTCTGTTCGTCGGTGCCGATCAGTTTTGCCGGGAACTGCCGCCCGTCCTTGAGCTTCACCGTCATTTTTTCCGCTCCTGCGATGACGTGGTTATTGGTGAGGAGATAGCCGTCGGTCCGGATCACGAACCCGGAGCCCTCGCTCTCCTTGGGTTGCGCGCGCAGGGGACTGCGGAGCCCGGCGTCCGGCGCGCGGAAGAAGAAGTCCAAGCCCTCGGGAGGGGCGCTGTTTTCCTCGTCCGGGAAGGCGTTCTTCTTCGATACGTCGATGACCACCACACTGGGGGCCGCTTTCTCGAAGACCTGCGCGAAGCCCTCGTCGAGCTGGCGCAGGAGTGACACGGGCGATCCGGCGGCGGGGGATTGCGCTCCAGCGGACCCTGCCAGGAGCACACAACCAAGCAACGGGAGAATGCGAAACTTACACATAAGAATGGTGTTTAAGACAGACTGAAACCGTGTCCGTTCAAAGCGAAATAGCCAGCCAATAATTTCCCAGCATCCAGACGTTCATTAAATCACGTTATACCCGATAGAGAATGTGTTTTTTCTGCTGCTCGCTGTTGACAAGCGGCTAACCCGGAATAATCTGCCCAAAAACCATGCATAAGAATCTGAAGGCGTTTCGATCCCACGCGCCTGGCTGCTGGCCCGATGTGGACGCTTCCCAGTGGAACGACTGGAAGTGGCAGATGAAAAATCGGGTGACATCGCTGGCTCAACTCGAAGCGCACATGGAGTTGACGCCCCAGGAGCGCGCCGGAACTATCCTTTCCGGCAGCAAACTGGCGCTCGGCATCACGCCCCATTTCTTTAACCTCATTGATCTGCAGGACCCGCTTTGCCCCATCCGCCGCCAGGTGATTCCGCGCCTGGAGGAAACCCTTGTTTCGCCCAGCGAACTCTCCGATCCGTGCGGCGAGGACGCCCATATGCCGGTGCCGGGGCTCGTCCACCGCTACCCGGACCGCGTTCTGTTTCTCGTCACCGACCGTTGCGCCTCCTACTGCCGCTACTGCACCCGCAGCCGGGTGGTGAGCGGCGCGGGCGAACAGGAACTCCACATCGAGTTTGAAGAAGCGTTCCGCTATCTGGAAGCGCATACGGAAGTCCGCGACGTGCTCCTCTCCGGGGGCGATCCGCTGTTGCTCTCCGACGACCGGCTCGAAGGCATCCTGCGCCGGTTGCGTTCCATCGAGCACATCGAGTTCATCCGCATCGGCTCGCGCATCCCCATCTTCCTGCCCCAGCGCGTCACGCCGGAACTCTGCGCGATGCTCCAGCGCTACCATCCGCTTTGGATGAGTGTCCACGTCAACCACCCGCGGGAGTTGACCGTGGAAGTCAAGGAAGCGCTCGGGCGGCTGGCCGACCACGGCATTCCGCTGGGCAACCAGAGCGTGCTGCTTGCGGGCGTCAACGACGACTTGGAAACCATGACGGCACTCGTCCAGAAACTCCTCCTCTGCCGGGTGCGCCCATATTATCTCTACCAGCTTGACTTGATCCTCGGCTCCTCGCACTTGCAAGTGCCGGTGTCCAAGGGCATTGAGCTTATCGAAGGTCTGCGCGGCCACACCACCGGCTACGCCATCCCGCAATACGTCATCGACGCGCCGGGCGGCGGCGGCAAAGTCCCCATCAACCCCGACTACCGCATCTACCAGGACGACGAGAAGCTCGTCATCCGCAACTACGAGGGCAAGACGTTCGAGTATCCCGAGAAAGTCGGCGAAGGGGAGGGGGCGGGAGTTACCAATGGCTAGGGGCTGTTCAAACCAAATAGCTTTTTCTCGTTTTCTTTGAAAATAGCCCAGCGCTTCAGCGCTGGGTTAACGATTTCCGCCGCGGAAGTCCCGTAAGGGACGAAAGACCCATTCTGCCGTCCCTTACGGGACTGGGATGTCTCCTGCCGTTTCCCAGCCATAAATGGCTGGGCTATTTTCAGAAGACTCACCCACTTTTCAAAACGCCTCGCACAGGCATTCGGTAGATAATCTTCTATCCTCCCCCCCTTCTATAGTCTATCAACTCTCCGACTATGGCAGGCATCATCATCCGTCCCCGCTCCCGCATCCTTCACGGCCACGAATGGGTTTACTTCTCCGAAGTGCTCAAAACGTTTGGCGCGCCGGAGGACGGTTCGGTCATCACGATCAAAGACGGCAAGGACCGCCTGATCGGCTCGGCCATTTACAACGCCAAATCCCAGATCGTCGCCCGGCGTTTCTCCCGCCAGCGACAGGGCCTCGACGCCGACTTTTTCCTCCGCCGTATCGGCCAGGCCATCGAATACCGCCAGCGGCGCGGCGTGAACCCGCAACTGGGACGCCTCGTCTGGAGCGAAAGCGACGGCCTGCCCGGCGTGATCGTGGATCGCTACGGCGACTACCTCGTCCTCCAAACCCTCACGCTGGCGATGGACCAGCGCAAAGCCCTGATCGTGGATGCCCTGCGCGAACTCTGCGCCCCGCTTGGCATCGTCGAACGCAACGACGCTCCCATTCGTCGCGCTGAAGGCATGGAACCACAATCGGGCATCCTCTGGGGCGAAGTGCCTCCCACCGTCCCCATCGAAGTCCTCGGCTTGCGCTTTGAAGTAGACCTTGTGCATGGCCAGAAGACCGGGTTTTACCTGGACCAGCTCGACAACTACGCGGGCGTCGCGCCATGGGCGGTGGGCAAGCGCGTGCTGGACTGCTTTTCCAATCAGGGAGCCTTCGCCCTCGCCTGTGCCAAAGCTGGGGCAGCCAGCGTCCGAGCCGTCGAAATCAGCGCCGACTGCGTGGACCTGATCCGCCAGAACGCCGAGCGCAACGGGCTCGCCGTGGAAGCCATCGCCGCCAACGTCTTCGATTTTCTCAACGAAGAAGAGCGCGCAGGGAAACAATACGACCTCGTCGTGCTCGACCCGCCTTCCTTCACCAAATCCAAGGAAAAGCTCAACGACGCCCTGCGCGGCTACAAGGAAATCCACCTGCGCGCGCTCAAGCTGCTCGCGCCGGGCGGATTGCTGGCCACGTTCTCCTGTTCCCACCACGTCAACGACGAGCTGTTCCGCGAAGTCATCGCCGACGCCGCCGTGGACGCGAAAAAGACCCTGCGGCAGTTGGCGCGGTTCGGGCAGGCAGCAGACCACCCGGTGATCTTGAATCTGCCGGAGACGGAATACCTGCGCGGCTACCTCTTCGAACTGGCTCCGGGACGGTAGAAAGAAAGGTATTCGATAAAAATTGGGTTGAGATTTAGCAAAATATGGTAAATATCGCGCCATGCCAGTAACTGCCAAAGGTCTAGAGGGGATCGTCGCCAACAGCACCCGCCTGAGCGATGTTCAGGGTCTTGAAGGAAAACTCATTTATGAGGGGTATGACATTGGGGAACTCGCCGGTAAGGCCAGTTACGAAGAAGTCATCCATCTTCTGTGGCACGGTCATCTTCCCAACAAACGGGAACTTTCCGACCTTTGTGAGAACCTCCGCAGCCGTCGTGAGCTTCCCTTGGGTGTCATCCGGTTCCTGACGCGCGCACCCAAAAAGGCAGATCCGATGGACGTGCTCCGCACGGCCGTCTCCATGCTCGGGCTCTACGATTCCAATCTGGAAGAGGACATCAACGTGGATCGCAACCGCATCCGGGCCTTTCACATCACGGCAAAAATCGGCGTCATCGCCGCCTATTTCCATCGCGCCCGGCAAGGCAAACCACTTCCGCCTGTCCGGCATGATCTCAGCGAAGCCGCCCATTTCCTCTACCTCATGAACGGTGAGGAAGCCTCGCCGGAGACCGTCAAAACCCTCGACGTCGCTTTCGTCCTCCATGCCGACCACGGCATGAACGCTTCCACTTTCAGCGCCCGTGTCACCATCGCCACCTTGAGCGATATGTATTCCGCCATCACCTCCGCTATCGGCACCCTCAAGGGACCGCTCCACGGCGGGGCCAACGAAGGCGTTATCCATATGCTCCAGGAGATCGGCGAGGAAGCTAATGTGGACGCTTGGGTGGAGGAGCAACTCGCGGAAAAACGCAAAATCCTCGGTATCGGCCACCGCGTTTACAAAGTGCTCGATCCGCGCGCCCCCTTCCTGCGGGACATGGCGATCAAGCTCACCGACCAACTTGGCGAGCCGAAGTGGATTCGCATGAGCGAACGCATTGCCCAACTCATGCGGGAAAAGAAAGGCCTCGAAGCCAACGTCGATTTCTATTCCGCCACGGTCTATCACTCGTTGGGTATCCCAACCGACCTCTTCACCCCCATTTTTGCCATCGCGCGTTGTTCCGGTTGGACGGCTCACGTTCTCGAACAACTCGCCGACAATCGCCTCTACCGCCCGTTGACCGAATACGTCGGTCCCGCGCCGGGATTGAAATATATCCCCATCGAAGAACGGTAAGGAGCGGTCAATCTAGCTGTCTTTTTTCCTCTCATTCCCAAGTTCCTGCTTGGGAATGCGCATGTCTGCGAAGCTCTAGCTTCGAAAGCGTGGATGCGCATCGTCGCCTCGTCCCGAATCGCGCTCGGAGGTCGCGATCCACCTGTCTTCTTTTGCACCTCTTTCTTATTGCCCCTCATCCGCCAGCCGCGCCAGCACTTCCGGGTAGAGGCCGTGCTCGGCCACCTGGATGCGGGCGTGGAGTATTTCGGCGGTGTCGCTGGGCAGGACGGGCACCTCGCTTTGCGCGAGGATCGGTCCGGTGTCCATGCCGCCGTCCACGTAATGCACCGTGCAGCCCGTCACCGCTGCGCCCGCTTCGAGTGCCTGTTTCCATGCGGCGAGGCCGGGGAACTTCGGCAGCAGCGAGGGATGGATATTGATGATCCGGTTTGGAAAAGCTTCCAGCATGGGCGCTTTAATCATCCGCATGTAACCGGCTAGCACCACGAGATCGACTCCGGCCTCGCGCAGCAACGCGACCAAGCGCGCTTCCGCCTCCGGTTCCAGCTTGGTACGGAATCGGCCCGGCACGATGAACTCCGCCCGCACCCCGCGTTCGCGGGCATAGGAGAGAATCCCAGCATCTTCCACGTCAGCCAGGACGATGCGCACCTCGGCGTTGAGCCGCCCGGCGTCGATGGCCTCCGCGATGGCCTTGAAATTGGACCCTTTGCCCGAGCCGAGGACACCGAGCCGGAGGGGCGCTAGATTTTGCATGCGGCGGTGGCGATGAGATTGGTGGTGGAATGGCCCGGAACGAGCGGGAGGATGCGGATTTGCGAACCGGCCTTCTCAATCACCTCGCGCTCTTCGCGGACCAGGGTGTCCGGGGTGTAATCCCCGCCCTTGGCATAGATTTGGGGGCGGACGGCCAGGAACAGATCGGTCACGCGCAGTTCCCGGAAAATAACGACGTAATCAACGCAACCGAGCGCGGCGAGCACTTCAGCGCGGTCGGCTTCGGAGTTCACGGGACGGGTGGGGCCTTTGAGGGCGCGCACGGAGGCGTCGCTGTTCACTGCGACGGCCAGTGCGTCGCCCAGTTCCCGCGCGGCTTGGAGATAGCGGACGTGGCCGACGTGCAGCAGGTCGAAGCATCCATTGGTGAACACAAGTTTCTTGCCTTGAGCGGCGAAGGTATCGCGCACGCAGGCAAGCTCGGGGGCTGTGACAATTTTTCCGGCAGACATGAAGGAGAGAGAATGGGCAGATTTTGCCGGGAAAACAATTCAGAAGCCTGCGATGGAGAAAAAAGATGCGGTTTAAAAGGGGCGGGCTTGGCAACAGGTGGAGCGCGACCTCCGGGCGCGATGGGAGTGCGTCTGCCATGTCTCCCTTCAAAACCCCGTCCCAAATCGCGCCCGGAGGTCGCGCTCCACCCCGCACCTCTGCGCTTCGCATTTCGCGCCGCTTCCAGTTACGCCTTCATCGGTTCCCAGAAGATCAGGATTTGCTTTTTCCACGATTCCTTTTCACACTCTACGGCCATGCACGATCCTCGCTTCGACAAGCTCGCAAAATCGCTCACCGGTTTTTCCACGGCGCTCCGGCGCGGAGACAAGGTCCTCATCGAAGGCTTCGACATTCCCGCCGAAATGACCGTCGCTCTCATCCGGGCCGTGCGCAATCTCGGGGCTATCCCGTTCGTCCAACTCCACCAAGCGCGCGTCTCGCGCGAGATGGCCCGCGGGGCCGACGAGGCGCAATATGCCCTCATAGCCAAATACGAACTGGCCCGCATGAAGCAGATGGACGCCTACCTCGCTGTGCGCGGCAGCGACAATATCTCCGAGATGTCCGACATCCCGAGCGACCGCATGAAGCTCGTCTCCCGCAAGATGAAGCCCGTCCTCGACCACCGCGTGAAGAAAACCCGCTGGTGCATCCTCCGCTGGCCTTCCCCCTCCATGGCCCAGCAGGCCGGGATGAGCACCGAGCAGTTCGAGGATTTCTTCTTCGACGTCTGCACGCTCGACTACTCCAAAATGCAGCCCGGCATGAAAGCACTCGCCGCATTGATGGACAAGACCGACCGCGTGGAAATCAAGGGGCCGGGAACTGACCTGCGCTTCTCCATCAAAGGCCTCCAGGCAATCCCGTGCGGCGGCAAGCACAACATCCCCGACGGCGAAGTCTTCACCGCGCCCGTGCGCAATTCCGTCCAAGGCTACGTGACCTACAATGCGCCGACGATTTACCAAGGCACGGCGTTCGACTCCATCCGGCTGGAATTCAAGGACGGCAAAATCGTCCAAGCCACCGGCAGCAACACTGAGCGGCTCAACCAAATTCTCGATTCCGACCCCGGTGCGCGTTACATTGGCGAATTCGCCCTCGGCTTCAACCCGCACATCCTCCACCCGATGCGGGATATCCTCTTCGACGAAAAAATCTCCGGCTCCTTCCACTTCACCCCCGGCCAGGCCTACGAGGGAGTTGCGGATAATGGCAATAAATCACAGGTCCATTGGGACATGGTCAACATCCAGCGCGAAGACTACGGCGGCGGGACCATCCACTTCGACGGCAAGCTCATCCGCGAGAACGGCCTCTTCGTGCCCAAAGCGCTGCAAGCGCTGAACCCAGAGAATTTGGTGTAAACGAAAGCCCTACTTCTTCCGCCCGCCCTTCTTCGCTACGCTCTGGTACACCTTCTCATATTGCGCTGCCGCAGCAGGCCAGGAGAAGTCGGCTTGCATGGCGCGCTTCATGATCGCTTGCCATGCTTCCCGGTTGGCAAAAACTTTCTTCGTCCGCCCGATGGCGTCCCATAGGGCTTCCGCCGTCTCGTCGAAGAAGACGAAGCCGTTGCCGGAGTTGGCGGTGGGATCGTAATCCTGAATAATCTGGTGCAGGCCCCCGGTGACGCGCGCCAGCGGCAGCGTCCCGTATTTGAGCGTGTACATGGCCGTCTGGCCGCACGGCTCGAAGTGCGAGGGGATGAGCATTACGTCCGCTCCGGCGTCGATCCTGTGGGCCAGCGCGTCGTCGAATTTGTTTTTGAAGACAAACTTGCCGGGGTATTTGCGGGAGGCCACCATCAACTCCCGCTCGAAGGTCTCCTCCCCTTCGCCCAAGATGACAAGCCTCACGTCGTCGGAGAGCAACCGGTCGAAAAGAGGGATGAGCAGATCGAGTCCCTTCTGCCCGGCCAAGCGGCTGATCATGGCAAACACCGGGCCGCGCGGGTCCGGGGTAAGTCCGAGTTCTTTCAGCAGCGCCTTGCGGCAACCGGCTTTGCCTTCCAAAGCATCAGGAGTGTAGGTGGATGGGATCGCCTTGTCGGTCGCCGGATTCCAAATCTGATAATCCGCGCCGTTAAGAATGCCGGTCAATTTTTGGGCGTTGGCCCGCAGCACGCCGTCCAGCCCGCAGCCGTATTGCACCGTCTGGATGTCACGCGAGTAGCGTTCGCTCACGGTCGTCACCTTGTCGGCAAAGACGATGCCACCTTTGAGAAAATTAAGCCGCCCGTGGAATTCCACGCCGTGCTCGCTGAAGTAATGTCCAGGCAGGTTGGTGAGCCCGAAATCGACCCCCCAGAAGCTTCCTTGGTAGGCGAGGTTGTGGATGGTGAGCACCGTGCCGAAGGGAAGCCCCCGCTCCTTGACCAACACCGGTACCAGCGCCGCCTGCCAATCGTGAACGTGTAAAACATCCGGGGCCGGGTCCATGTGGCGAGCCAGTTCCACCACGGCCTTGGAAAAATAAATAAACCGCTCGGCGTTATCGTCGTAGGTGTGGCCGTCGGCACCATAGATACCGGTGCGGTCGAAATATTCGTCCCGGCGCACCAGGAACACCTGCACACCGTCCGGGGCCGCGCATTCAAAAATCTCCGCATCGAGTCGCTTGTTGCCCACACTCACCGTGACTTCCACGCCGGTGCTCTTGATGGTCAGCGCCTTGTTTTCCCGGATGCTCCGGTAGAACGGCAGGACCACGCTCACGTCGTGGCCGCGTTTTTGGACTTCCACCGAAAGCGCCTCGATCACATCGCCGAGACCGCCCGTACGCGCCAGAGGCGCCATTTCCGCGCTCGCCATTAAAATCTTCATCCCAGCTTTTATAGCAGGGGCGTTCCATTGGGCGATAGCAGAAAAAAAGCAAACCGCGCAACAGGCGTTGGAACGTCCCGTTGCGCGGTAAAAAGGGAGCGACTTCAGTGTTAGAAGCTCAATTGCACGCCGCCAAAGACTGTGCTGGAGGTGTAATTTGAGGAACCAAGGTCACCCGAATAGAAGACATAAACGGAAACCGCTGGGGTGATCATTACCGTGGCTCCGAGGTCAACCAGGAAGCTGTCACTGCCCAATGCAGGACCGTTCACCGTGAAGGCACTGCCCGATTGGAAGCTTGCATCAATGCTCCGGGAATCATTGGAAAACTCATGCAGCCACTGTGCCTTGGCTTGAGGCTTGATGATTATCGACGCGACTGGGATTTCATAACCGACTTGAAACCCAAAGGTTGATTTGAAAGACGACTTGCTTTGGCTGGAGATATCCAGCGGCGCGAGCGAACCGTTTTCAGAGAAGCCGTCGATCTGCACCGTGCTATAACGCAACGAGGCAATTGGCCCACCGCTGAAGCCCTCACAGGAATACGAATAACCGCCGCCAAGCAGGGCGTGGAAATTCATGCCAGTCGTATCGCTATGGGTCAATCCCTCCAAGGACTCGCGACGGACGGTGTAATTGCTGGACGCTCCGCCCAAAACGCCGTTCACAAAGAAACCTTGGTTAAAGGCGGTGGCGTAAGCGCTGAAGTCGCCGCTGTCGATTCCAACGGAACCGTTGCCGCGTCCGGTGGTGGTGGTGTTGGCGTAGCCCACTGTAAGACCTGCGGCAATGTTGTCGTTGAACCGGTAGTCGGCTCCCATGGAAAGGCCGCCGGTGTTGAATTTCCCGTCACTATCAAGCGCGGAGCACTTGTCGCTCACATACTCGCCGGATCCGTTCAGGAAGAAGCCCCAGCGGCGTTCAATCGGCGTCGGTGCCAATTCCCGGCCATCTACGCCGATGTAGCGCATACCGTCTCCGCTCGGGCGGGCGTTGCTGGTGTAGAAGGTGGAGGGGGCGCTGGTTTCGGCTGTAAAATCCACCAAGGTGCTGCGAATCTCCTCCATGCGCCGTTCAAGATTGGACGCCTGTGTTTGAGCCGTCGCGAAACTTGCATCGGGCAGCAGGATGTAATCGGTTGGCACAATGTGTTCCAGTGCTGCGGGCAGCGTTTGAATCGGGAGGTCGTTAAGGTAATCAACCGTCTTGACGAGCTTCTTATTATTGTAAAAAGCGTTGCCGTCCAGCATCGCATCAATCGCCCCTGCCACAGCGCTCTCGTTGAGAGTCATTCCCGGCGTGTTGCCAAAGAGCCGATACATCGATTTGAGTTCAACACTGTTTGCCCCGTAGATCACAGTGAGTTTCAGGAGTGAGGCGCTGCTTATATCTGCAAATGTGCCACTTATCCCGCTTGCGGCGGTTAAAAATGTATAGATGCTCCCTCTAAGCTGAGTGTTCCCCACATGGGAAACTAATAACGTGCCGCCGAGATCGGCTGTGCCGCTGATCACCAATTGGTCGTAGGATGTCGGCGAGGCGATTTGGATGAGCAGCGAACCAGTTGACGATTGGGTGTAATTTCCCGCAATGGTGAGCACTCCTGGAGAGTTTCCTGGGCTGACCATCGCTTGGTTGGTCACGTTGCCATGGATGATCCCGCCACCACCCAAGATGCCCGCCATGACCAAGACATCGCTTTGGAGCGAACCGTTTACCAGGATGGTGCCGCCAAGGAGACGTGTCCCACCGGTATAGGTGTTGGAACCGGAAACGGTCCACACCCCGTTGCCCACCTTCTGAACAGTGCCTGAACCGCTGATGGCGCCAGCGAAAGTCGCGTTTGAATTGTTCGTGCCGATTGTAAACACGGTATTGGAGCCCGTTGTCACGCCTGCATTGCCGGAGAGCGATCCTACCGATTGCGAAATTCCACTGATATCCAGCGTGGCACCCGAAATGACCTGGACTGCAGATTGGGAGGGGATGGCGGTTGTCGAGGTTACTCGCAGGACGCCCCCTTCAACAATCGTCATGCCGCTATAGGAATTGGAGCCACTCAGAATGAGGGTGTTGGTGCCAGTCTTTATGAAAGCTCCCGTTCCGCTGATTTCGCCCGTGAACGTATAGGTGGTAAACGGAGATTCCAGCAACGCCACCGTGCCATTGTTGGAGATCGAGCGATTCAATAGGGTACTATCCGGGGAGTCCAAAAGGAGCGTGCCTGCCGACTGCACCGAGAGGGCGCTCGAAGGATCAATGGTGCCGCTGACACCGTCACCAATCTTCAAAATGCCGTTGGCTACGATGGTTGGGCCGGTATAAGTATTGGTGGCGGTGAGGATCGTCACGCCCGAGCCTCCTTGATACAAGGTTCCCGTTCCGCTGATCACGCCCGCAAGGATATTGGTATTGGCTCCGTTTGGTTGGACCGTGCCGTTGTTGACGATATCCACAGTGTTCACAGCGTTGTTGCCCATGTTGAAGCCAAGGGTGCCGGTAGTATCGACGACAGTGATCAAACTGGAACTGTTGATCGAACCGCTCACGCCATCGCCAATTTGCAGCATCCCTTGGGAAACAATCGTCGCGTCAGTGTAGGTGTTGGAGCCGGAAACCGTCCACACCCCGTTGCCCACCTTCTGGACAGTGCCCGAACCGCTGATGATGCCGTCGAAAGTTGCGTCGGAATTGTCTGTGCCGACTGTAAACATGGTATTGGCACCGGTTATTACGCCAGAATCGCCAGAAAGCGATCCGACGGATACCGACAGCCCACTGACATCCAAGATGCCCCCCGAGATGACTACCACTGCGGATTGGGAAGGGATGGCGGTTGTCGAGGCAACTTGCAGGACGCCCCCTTCAACAATCGTCAGGCCGCTATAGGAGTTGGAGCCGCTCAGAATGAGGGTGTTGGAGCCGGTTTTAACGAGAGTCCCCGTCCCGCTGATTTCCCCCGTGAACGTGTAAGTAGTAAATGGAGATTCCATCAACGCTACCGTGCCGTCGTTGGAGATCGAGCGACTCAAGAGGCTGCTGTCAGGGGAGTCCAAGAGGAGCGTGCCTTCCGATTGCACCGAGAGAGTGCTCGAAGGGTCAATGGTGCCGCTGATGCCATCGCCGATCACCAGGCTGCCGTTGGCGACGACGGTTGGGCCGGTATAAGTGTTGGTGGCGGTGAGGATCGTCACGCCCGATCCGCTTTGGTAAAAGGTTCCCGTTCCGCTGATAACGCCCACAAGGATGTTGGTGTTGGTTCCACTTGATTTGACCGTGCCGTTATTGACGATATCCACCCTGTTCACGGCGTAGTCGGCCATGTTAAAGGCGAGGGTTCCGGTGGTATCGACGACGGTGATCAAGCTGGAACTGTTGATTGAACCGCTTACGCCATTGCCAATTTGCAGCGTCCCTTGGGAGACAGTTGTTGTGCCGGTGTAGGTGTTGGAGCCGCTCAGAATGAGTGTTGCGGTGCCGGTCTTTACAAGATCGGAACCACTGATCGTCGAGCTTACTTGTTGATCTCCCGCGAGATCAAATGTGAGCGTTCCGGGACTGGTCAGAGTGCCTCCACTGATCGACGAAGTGCCGCTGGATTGTGAGTGAATGCTGCCAGATGTAACGATCAGCGTGCCTGAAATACCAAACGAGCTTCCTGGCGCAAAATCCAAGGAGTTGACCGTGTTGATCCCATTGGTGCCGGTAATGGTTTGCCCCATTGCTACATAGTCAATGTAGGTCGGAGTATTGATGGGGCTTGAGTTTTGCAGAACTTGAATCGGACTATTGATTCCCGGTAAGTAGCCGATGTAGGCGAGCCTTCCGGCAATGCCTTGTGTAAAATCGAGATTATTATCTCCAGGAGTCGCATCATTGAGTGAAAACTGAAGACTTCCCGTAGTTTGTAGTGAGGAGAAAAGGGCCGAAAGATTGCTGCTTGGTACTGAAAAAAATCCGGTATCAAGGATACTATCCCGGAAACCGCCAGCCGGATTGGTGCTGATGATCGTGGAGCCCGTCGAGTCGGTTTGCGTTGTTGGAATATTGGAAAAATTATCAACCAGAACCCCATTCACGGTAAGCGTATCCATTTGATAATCGAAATCTCCGGAGGCGCTGTCGCCGTCCCACAATGTGACCCGAAATGAGGCTTTGGAAAGCCCCCCTCCCAACGCGTTCAGCAGCGTGGTTGTAAAGCCTGTCGCTATGCCGATGGGTGTGTTGGCCAGAGACCAACCGTTATAAAGGGAACCGGCAGCAAGCTCGCTGACAATGCGGGTCCCATTTTTCCCCACCAAATCGATCGTGATGCCGCCAATAGGCGTAATCTCGGCTGGCAATTGTCCACCAGCGGGAGAATTCATAATGCCGGTTTGCGCCCATGTATCAGTAGCTGAAAAGAGAATCGCTGCGGCGCAGAGGGCTTTAATACCGTGAAAAATGACCGTTTTCCTACGTGTGTTCATGGAGAGAATCCTTGTTTTTTCTGGCGTTGTTATGCCTTGTTTTTGAAGTGACGCGCCAATGGGGTGTAAATAAAGCAGCCGGGATAAGTTTCATCAATAATAATTCCAAAATTTCTCCCTACCCGATAGGATCGAAAAATTCTTGACGCGTATCAAAGTGGCCAGAAGTTGGCTTCAACCCCTTTTGATTCGATGGTTTCCTTCTGCCAGTTAGGGGGAGGATTTGCTTTATCCGCGCCTCGATGAGGCAAAAAAGGCTGCGAAAAGTCTCTTGCGTTGCCGGGAGCGACCCCATAAAGTTCCCCCCTTTCCGATAGTCAACACATGACGCTGGGGCATTTATTATCCGTTGATCAAATCATTCCTGAGATGAAGGCGACCGAACGCTGGTCTGCCATCGTCGAGCTGGTGGAAATGCTCGTTCGCCTCGGAAAAATCAAGCCTGCCGACCAGGAAACCGTGCTCGCGGCACTGCGAGCTCGCGAGGAAACCATGAGCACCGGCATCGGCTTCGGCATCGCCATTCCGCACGCCTCGTCGGACCGCGTGGGCGAAGTCGTGGCGGCGTTCGGACGTTCCAGTGCCGGGATTGAGTTTGATTCGCTCGATGGCCTCCCGGTCAAGTTCATCGTCCTCTTCATTGTTCCCAAGGACCAATTTCAGACCCATCTGCGCACCTTGGCGGCCATCGCCAAGTTTCTCAATGACCGCTCTGTCCGCGAACACCTCGGCACGGCAGCCAATCCGCAGGAAATCCTCTCCATCTTCGAAGCCTCCGCCCCGGCGCGGTAAAGGGGCGACTGCCTGCTCGAACCCGGCGAGTGGAAGTATTCGTCCCATGGGTCCCATTCGTCTCATGGGACTAATAGGACAAACAGGACCAATGCCCTAAAGTAGATTTTTCCATGACCATCCCGACTCTCCTCGAATCCCGCCTGCGCGAAGCCGCCGGCGTCCCGGCCCAGATTTCCGCCACCGCCGATGCCCGTTTCGGCGACTACCAGAGTAATGTCGCCATGATCCTTGCCAAGGAGCGCCGGATGAACCCCCGGCAGGTCGCGGCGGAAATCATCGGACGCCTCAACGTGTCCGATTGCTGCGAAACGCCGGAAATCGCCGGAGCCGGGTTCATCAACTTCCGTCTCAAGCCCGAATTCCTAGCGCAACAGACCCGCACCCTCCTCGACGACACCCATCTCGGCGTGCCGCAGGCGGAAACCCCGCGTAAGATCGTCCTCGATTTCAGCTCACCCAACGCTGCCAAGCCGATGCACATCGGCCACATCCGCGGCACCGTTTTGGGCGACGCGCTCACCCGCATCGCCCGGTTCCTGGGGCACGAAGTCGTCACTGTTAACCACCTCGGCGACTGGGGCACGCCGTTTGGCAAGATCATCCATGGCTGGAAGCATTTCCGCAACGACGCGGCGCTGGAAGCCAACCCCATCCAGGAACTCGTCCGCCTCTATAAATTGGTCAATGCGCTGGCCGAAAACGATCCCGCCGTGATGACTGCTTGCCGCGAGGAACTCGTTAAGCTCCAGGCGGGCGACCCGGAAAACCTCGACATCTGGCAGCGCACCATCGCGTTCTCATGGAAGGAATCCGAGGCGATGTATAACATCCTGGACATCCACTTCGACGAACATCTGGGCGAGAGCTTCTACAACGACGCCCTCGCCCCGCTGGTGGACCGCCTGCTCGCCAGCGGCATCGCCGAGGTGAGCGAAGACGCGGTCTGCGTCTTCTTCCGCGACAATCCGGCGCTGGCCGAAAAACCGTGCCTCATCCGCAAGAGCGACGGCGGATTCCTCTACGCCACCACGGACCTCGCCACGCTGGAATACCGCATCGCCCGCTGGCACGCGGACGCCATCTGGTATGTCGTCGGCGCGCCCCAAGCCCTCCATTTTCAGCAAATCTTCGCCGTCGCCGCCCGCATGGGCATCATCGGCGACCTCCGCCACGTCCCCTTCGGCAGCATCCTCGGCGAGGACCGCAAACTCATGAAAACGCGCTCCGGCGAAAACGTCGGCCTGCGCGATGTGCTGCAAGAAGCCCAAGAGCGCTCGCTCCGCATCGTGGAAGCGAAAAACCCCGACATGCCCGCCGCCGAGAAAACCGAGATCGCCCGCATCATTGGCATCGGCGCAGTCAAATACGCGGAACTCTCCCAGTTTCGCATGAGCGACTACGTTTTCTCGTGGGACAAAATGCTCTCCTTCCAAGGCAACACCGCCCCGTATTTGCAGAACGCCTACGTGCGCATCCGCTCCATCTTCCGCAAGCTCGACGGCGACTTCGCCGCCCCCACAGCGCTTGCCTTGACCGAGCCCGCCGAGCAAACGCTGGCGAAAAAGCTGCTCCAATTCGGTGAAACCGTGCCGCAAACGCTGGAGGATTTCCGCCCCAACCTGCTCGCCAACTACCTCTACGAATTGGCGAACACCTTCCACGGCTTCTACGAAGCGTGCCCGGTGCTCAAGAGCGAGGGGGAGACACGCGCCTCACGCCTCGCCCTGTGCGAACTCACCGCGCGCGTCCTCCGAGACGGCCTCGGCCTGCTCGGCATCCGCGTCCCGGAACGGATGTAGACAATCTTGCGCTTGGGAACCGGCAAAAACCGGGTATTCTATACTCAATGAACCTCGCCGACGTACGCACCGACTACCAAAAAGGCAAATTGCGGCGCGAAGACCTCAAGCCCGACCCCATCGACATGTTCAACTTCTGGTTGGACGAGGTCATCAATGCCGGAGTGATCGAACCCACGGCCATGAGCCTTGCTACGGCTTGGGCGGACGGGCGTCCGCTCCTGCGTACGGTGTTGCTCAAGGGCCTCGACGCGCGAGGGTTCGTCTTTTTCACCAACTTGGAGAGCCGCAAAGCCCGGCAGTTGGAAGAGAACCCGGCGGTTTCGCTCTTATTCCCGTGGTTGGCGATGGAGCGGCAGGTGATTGTGACAGGCCGGGCGGAGAAAATCCCGGCAATGGAATCGCTCAAATACTTCATGTCGCGTCCGCGCGAAAGCCAGCTTGCCGCTTGGGCTTCGCGCCAGAGCAAAGCCATCTCCTCCCGCAAAGTGCTGGAAATGGAATGGAGCCAGATCAAAGAAAAATTCGGTGCGGGCAAAATCCCCCTTCCCTCCTTCTGGGGTGGCTATCGGGTGAAGCCCGAAACCATCGAATTCTGGCAGGGTGGCCCCAACCGCCTGCACGACCGCTTTGAATACACCGCCCAGCCGGACGGTAGCTGGAAGATCGAGCGCCTCGCACCATAAAGGAGCGGAGGAAGAGTCTCACGCAGAGACGCAGAGGCGCAGAGAAAGGTAGGTGGATCGCGACCTCCGGGCGCGATATGGGACGGGGCGACGATGCATATCCAAGCTTTCGAAGATGGAGTGCGGTAACGCGGGGTGAACGGGGGAGCAAGAGCCAAACACCATCCACAATATTCTCTTCTCTGCGCCTCCGCGTCTCTGCGTGAGCCCAAATCCCTTCACCACAAAAAAGCGGCCCCTCCGGCGGGGTTTCCGCCAGAGGGGCCATTTTACCCCGCAGATGCCGTTAAGGGGCATTTCCCGTTCCCCAAAGGAAACGGTGGTGACCGGAGACGGGTCGCAGACTTCCAGTGAAGGCATGTCTTTGAGTACGCCGCCTTGGCCTCCATTATTGAATCAATATCGGCCCGGGAGTTGCCTCCTGTATCTCGAACACCGCAGGGTAAATCTTTGGAGCAACCATCCAGCGCTTACTTGTATAAGCGTGGCTAATTTTTAGCTCCGAAAGGGATGAGAAAGATCACTCGCGGAAACTGACGGCCAGTTCCGCCTTTAGCCGCTCTTTCAGCCTGGCATGGGCTGCGGCGACCTCTTCTGCTGTTAGTGTCCTCCCGGTCGAGCGATATGTCAATGCGTATGCCACCGATTTTTGATCGGCGGGAATCCGCTGACCCGTCGGATCAGTGAAAACATCAAAAAGCTCCACGTCCGCCAGCAGCGGCTCGTTCGCGCCGCGTAGAATCGCTTCGATTTTTCCGTGCGGAATTTCCGCCGGGGCCAGCATGGCGATGTCGCGAGTGACTGCGGGAAATTTGGGGATTTCTACAAAGCGCCGCGCCGCCGGAGCGGGGTCGAAGAGGTCGAGGTCGATCTCAGCCACCAGCACCGGGGCCGTGGCATCGAGTTCGCGGGCAAGCGCCGGGAGGAGCTGACCTGCGAGGCCCACGACTTCCGTGCCGCGCCGGAGCTCCACCGCCAGCGCCAGCGCCGGGTGGGAGGCTGTCTCAAAGGTGACGCCGTCCAGATTGAGCGCGGCGAGCACGCCCTTCAAATCGAAGAAATCGGCGGGACGCGGCTTCGTATCGCGCCATGAGGCGGAAGCCGAGGTGCCGCTCAAAAGCAGCGCGAGCGAGGTGTGTTCTTCGCGCGGTCCGTTGAGGAAAACGCGCCCGACTTCAAAGAGCCGCAAATCGCGCACGCCCGCGCGGAGGTTGCGGG
>Ga0118677_10005554_pt1 | contig 21984 bp, 19 predicted proteins | sample AliMusrvi5mmetaG_FD_86154 | JGI IMG/M metagenome (GOLD analysis project Ga0118677, IMG submission 86154)
GTGTTTACCCTTACTACTAAGGTTTAAAAAGTGTCAAATAAGGTTTATTTTCGTTTTGTTTTTTTTATTTTGAAACAACCAAACTGGTACAATAACGGATATTCAAATTATAATTCATATCCGCATGCTCTCCTTCATTACAAAATGATAGAACGGTGTAATTTTATATTTTGAATTCCATTCATTTTCGGAATAGATCATTGGGCTTATTACCTCGCCTGATTCAAATTCAAAATCATAAAGAGGGTGCGTTAATTCCTTTTCAACTTCATAAGTAATTTTATCTTTATCAAGAAGAATCAACAAATCCCAGTCTGAATCTTTTTTTGATTTACCTCTTGCACGTGATCCATAGAGATAGATCTTTGCTGTGGGTTCTTTCTCCAGGATAATTCTTTTTATTTGTCCCAATATGTCAGGATGAACTTTCATAATGCAAATATAGAAAAATAAACTCAAAGTAAAATTTCTTATAATGTGGCTTAAGCCTAAGAACTCTATTCTTTGTTGCCGTCAGTTAAAACTGACGGCAATAGATATTCGCCAAGAGAATTCAAACTTATTTTCTAATTTCGCAAACCAATAAAGAAAGGAATACGAAGGAAGGTAAATAGGTATTTGGGAATTGAAAAGGGAGTATCCCACATCTAACATCCAACATCCAATATCTTTTTTCAAACTACACATGAAACCCGTCATCGAAGTCAAAGGAGTTCATAAATCTTTCAAGACCGTAAAGGCTGTGAGGGGAATTGACCTGTGCATTAATGAAGGTCAGTTTCTGGCTTTGCTTGGACCCAATGGCGCCGGCAAAACCACTCTTGTGGAAATGATCGAAGGCATCCAGAAACCTGATAAAGGCGAGATACTTATCATGGGCAAGAAGTGGAAAGGCAATGAAAACGAACTTCACCAACTGATTGGACTTTCGCTACAGGAAACTTATTACACCGATAAGCTGACAGTGCTTGAAACACTGAAATTGTTTGCAAGTTTTTACAATCTCCCTGTTGAACGTTGCCTTGAGATCATGGACATCATCAGGCTGACTGAAAAAAGAAAAGCTTATGTCGTTAATCTTTCGGGCGGGCAACGTCAGCGGCTTTCACTTGGCATTGCGTTGCTCAGCAACCCTAAAATACTTTTGCTTGATGAACCTACAACAGGATTGGATCCTCTTGCACGCCGCGAAGTGTGGGAAATATTGCTTGACCTGAAAAAGAAATCAAACACTTCAATGATCCTCACAACGCATTATATGGAAGAAGCCGAACAACTTTGTGATTATATTGTGATCATTGATAACGGGGAAATATTAAAAGAAGGAACCCTCAAACAATTGTTGGAAGACAACAATGGCGAAAATATTGTAAATTTTACACTGGAGGAAGTGCACATTTCACCTGAGCTTTTAATAGGAAATAAACGGTTCAACATTCAATGGGATGCCGTGACGGGTAGGGGAGAAGTGGTGCTTTCGCAACTGGAAAATGAGCTGCCTGAATTCCTCGGATTTCTTCATACAAATAATTTGCGCATCAAACATCTCGAATGTCAGCGAAAGACACTCGATGACCTGTTCACATCTTTAACAGGGAGGCATCTGCATGAATAGTTTTTTCAGATACAAACAACTGCTTCAACTGATCATCACTAATTTTAAAGAAATAGTGAGGGAACCGGGTGTGTTGTTCTGGGGAATTTTGTTCCCAATACTGATGTCTGTTGGTCTCGGACTTGCTTTTACACAAAAAGTAAATGTAGTGCGAAAGGTAGCGATCATTGAAGAAAAATCATCTTCAGCCCTACATCATGACAGCATTTCTCTAAAACAGTATTTTCAAGATGCATCCCTTGCAGCAAGAGATACCGTGGTTGACGGAACGGCAGGATTTACCTACACTTTGCTGAATGACAAACTGGGCAACACCACTTTTATTTTTCTGAAAACAAACTGGGACAATGCCATGATATGGCTTAAACAGGGCTATGTAAATGTGATCATGAAGGAAACTAATGGCAAAGTTGACTATCACTTCGACCCTGCCAACAGTGATGCTAAGCTCAGCTACATTCTTCTCTCCGGAAGCAATGACAAAGAAAACGCTGACCAGATAAAACCACTTACACTGTCAGGAACAAGATACATTGATTTTCTGATTCCCGGACTCATCGCTATGGGCATCATGATGTCGTGCATGTGGGGATTGAGCTATTCAATGATCGAGAAAAGGTCTAAGAAACTTCTGCGTCGTATGGTTGCAACACCCATGAAAAAATCACATTTCCTGATTGGCATGATCACCGTAAGGGTAGGGATGAATTTTGTTGAATCATTCCTGCTTTTCATTTTTGCCGCTTTCGCTTTTGATATTAGGATACAGGGGAATTTGCCTGCACTGTTCACAATTTTTATTGCAGGCAATATTGCTTTTTCAGGAATAGCAATTTTTATGTCATCAAGAACTTCAAAAACCGAGATCGGAAACGGGTTAATAAATGCCGTGGTGATGCCGATGATGATACTTTCAGGAATATTTTTCTCTTACCACAATTTCCCGGATTGGGGTATCATGATTATTCAAAAACTTCCACTTACCATGGTTGCTGACGGCATCAGAAGTATTTTTATTGAAGGTGGAGGATTTGCTGAAATTGCTGTTTCTTCCTTAATCCTGACAACAATCGGGATCGTATTTTTTGTAACAGGTTTGAAGATTTTTAAATGGCACTAAAGAAATAATGAATAGAGACAGTTGCTCATCTCAATCAGTTTCCATCAATTTCTTTTTTATTTCTCAATCCTGAATCCAGTGATAATTTCAACATTCCCTTTCAACATCGCCCAGACAGGACAAAGTGATTCTTCCGAAATATTGATTGCTTTTTGAAGATCGGCATCGGCAGTATTGTCAGAATTCAAAACAAAATCCAGGTTAATGGTATGGAACGAAGTTGGGTGTTGTTCCCGCCTTATTCCTCTTGCATTGACTGAAAAACCCCTGATGTCCTTATTCATTTTTCTCAGCAAGCCAACAATGGATGTTGCGCTGCAAGAAGCAAGACTCATCAGGAGTAGCTCAAGTCCTGTGTAGCCTTCACCATCCCCAAAAGGAGGGAAGTAATCCATTACGATCTCAGGGTTCGATCTTGCTTTTCCGGTAAATTTGATCTTTTGATTGGTGAGATTGAGAGAAACTTCTAACTGGCTGTTCATATTGCTTGAGAATTATTCATGGTGTTACAAAGAGACCACAATGGCGTCTCTGAATTGTACAATAAAACAGAATTTGAGGTTTGTGAAATAAGAAGAACAATTCGCTCAATTTACTTTACTGGCGGCTTTGCCGGTATTGTGTTTTCAATTTCACTATGCCTGATCTTTCCTCCGGTCAGTGAAGTCATCACAGCAAGGTAAGAAGTAAGCAATAAAAGAATAAAGACGATGACCGTGAATTTGTGCAGAACTGAAGTGGATGCACGCGAAAGGAATAATCCAACAACTGCCATTACTCCCACAACAATGAGAGATATCAGGTAGAACATGGCCATCATTTCATGAAATTCAATTTGGGTGTCAGATATTCCCGGTATTTTTTTTACGATTTCTTCGGCACTGTCGCCTGTCATAAAAGTAACAAGGGCTGAAATGCCGGTGAAGAAAGTAAACCATAATGCTGTTCGTTTTAATTCTTTGTTTTTTTGAATAAGTGCAAAGATGAATAAAAGAAGCGTGAAAAATCCGCCAATAGGCGCTACATGGCTTAATAATAGATGAAGATGTGCTCCGTTCATGATTGTAATTTTTTACAAATATAGTAACATTTCAATAGTTGAGTAATTGATTGCGAAAAGTATTTTGGAAATTAACGGTATTATAAGAAAAAGGTATAGAAATATAAGGAGATTAGGCTGAGACCTGGGATCCTTATACCCTATACCTTTATGTCTTATTAACAGCGGATTTTTTTCTCCCTGTTATTAGATCAGAATTTCACCTTCAGACTACCGAATATCTCTCTTCCCGGTGCAGGTTGATAGCTGTTGTAGTCAGCACCGTTGTTAGGCTCTGTGAAGCCGAAGTAATGTTGTCCGAAAATATTCTTCACATACACACTGATGTCACCTTTTAGCTTTCCTAATTTCCAGTTGTAGCATAAATTGGCGTTGTAAATGTTGAAGCCATATTTAAGCGGATTGTTGTTTTTATCATAAGCTGTAACCGTTGAGCTTTGAGTGCTGCCCGGTTGATAATATGTTGCACCTATCTGATAATTGTAATAAAGTGAGTCATAAACCTGAAGTTTCCAGCTAGACTCATATTCTGTAGAAAGCGTGAGTGTGAAATTTTTCAGGAATTTCACTTCAACTTCTGCTGTCAACATGTGTTGAGGACATTCAGGAATGAAATGAGTTTTTACAAGACTGTCCGAAGGATAGGTAAAATGAGAATAAGTGTAAGCAGCATCCACCACTACTGATTTAACAGGAGAATATGAAACAAAAGCTTCGAGGCCGTATTTGTTTTCACCGATATTGCCGAAGAATGCAGTGTTATTGCCTCTTCCCGGAATACTGTAACGATAGAATCCATTCTTGGTAGTTTCGGTGAAGCCGGTAATATCATAATAGAATTGTTTGCCAATATCGCCTCTGACACCAATTTCTCCACCATTTGATTGTGCAGGTTTGATCGAGGTGTTTAAACCACCAAAGAAACTTGGGTTATTGAATAATTCGTCGTTTGTCGGTACGAGGAATCCTGTGCCGTAATTGGCATGGATGTTCGCATATTTGCAAACGTCATAAGCCAAACCTATACTGTAGGTAGCCTGCTTAAAAGTTCTTGTTCCTGATAATGACAATGAATCCGGCATTGGAATATCATTGATCACCTGGTTATAGACATAATCAAAACGTCCGTTAGCAGTAACATAAAGCTTTTTGCTGATGTCAATTTTGTCAATTGCATAAGCACCAAAACTTCTTTGTTTGATGATCTGATTGATCAGTATGGTGTTGAGATCAAAACTCTGTTGGCTGAAATGACCGTCATAGTTGTTTCCCTCAACCCTTGCTGAATCTCTTTCATATTCACCGGGAACTGCATATTCATGTTCATTTGTCCTCTCAGTTTGGAAGTCTGCACCAAGACTAAAATGATTTTTTAGATTTTCTTTTCCGCAAGTAAGGTTGTATTGAGCAGTAACACCAGGGTTGATAAAAGGTTTATAGTCGTCGCCACCATTGGAAGTTTCCCTGTAATTGTTCATCCTGTAATAACCTTTCAGAGTAATATCCTGTCCTTTTGCAAAATTATAATTGACCACAGTGGCTCCGGTGAGACGCTGAGTTAGGTGAAATTCGTTGAAGGGAACAGCATCGTTGTTTGAAGCCTGCCATCCCATATTATTTGATTGTAGCCCGATGATTGAATCTTTTATTCTTGCCAGGTTCATTCCTTCTGAATTCTGATTGAAATAATTGGTGTACATGAGCAATTGGGTTACTTTTATTTTATTTGAAGGAGTCCAATTGAGTTTTTCACTAAAGTTATCACCCATGAAAGCCTGGTGAGCACGATAACCGTGACCCTGATCATGTGAATATGAAATCCTGTAGTTCACATTGCCTATTGTTCCATCAACCTGATCCATGGTTTTCCAGAAACCATAAGAACCTGCGGAACCGTAGAATGTTTCATTAACAGGTTTGTCGCCGCCATTTTGGGTAGTTATATTTACCACACCGCCGGTTGCACAGCCCCCGTATAATGAAGTTGCCAGTCCTTTTTCTACTTCAACATTTTTAACGGTTGTCCAATCCACATCATACAGATCGGGGCAGTACCCGCCGGGATCATTTACTGAAATGCCATCAATGAAAACAGCGATTCCTCTGAAACCTGTTTCTGACAATACACCCTGTCCGCGAATGTACAGGTGTACCCTTGAACCGTCAGTTCCATTATCAACTTTTACTCCGGGAACAAGTCTTAATACTTCGTCGGCAGCAATGGTTTTGGTGGTTGATATCTGTGCCGGGTTTACGATCGAAATTGAAGAAGGCAATTGGTTCAGTGGTACATTGTTTCTTGAAGCTGAAATGATCACCTCGTTCATGTTTATTACTTTTAATGAATCTTTTTTAACCTGCGCCTGCGTCATTTGTGCAAAGACAAGCAGCAAAGCGAACAGCATAATAATATTTTTTTTCATTTTTTTGATTTTTAAATTAAAGAAATAATTGATTGAAAGCTTACCATTAATTTCACCAAATGCTTTAATTCTGATAAGTCTGCAGCAAATCATAAACATTGTTTCTTTTTAATGATATTGCTTCAGGCATACCGGAAATCCAAACGCAATAAAAACTATATTGCAGTCTGGGCACGGAAAAAATGATAAGTGAAATAAAATTTGCTGTTAGGCTTTGGGAGGAGGCGTGAACAGGGGGATGTATTGTTTCACTAAAGATTGATGGTTCTCATTAAAGACTATTTTTGATTCCGTCAGTGTAAACAAACCTGTAGCATTATGCGGAAGAGCTTCTTTTACCATACCTTTCACCAACTTCTCAGTCTGGTTTCTGCCAGGGACATTTTGGTCATTATTTCGCTGCAGATGTTCATTGAATTTGGCAATGAGCCGTTCTTCATTTTTGTCATTGATACAATAAAACACGGTGTTGCTGCCATCATTCATTGATTGTGCAATATCATAAAGCCGCCCGTTGAACACGAATTCTTTGTTGTCGTCCAGATACCTGAAACCCGATGCTCCTGTGTTGATAACTGCATTTGAAATAACGACTTTTTCAATTTCCGGAAGGCTGATGTTCTTATTGATATAGGCATTCATCTCTCGCTTTGCCGAGTATTGCTCAACTTTGAAAATAACAAAGAAACCGGCCATGTTATAGAGAAAAACCAGCAGGAATAATATGGAAAATGCCTTTTTCATTAATGGCATCAAATGTAAACATTATTTTAATTGCCGGAAGCAAAAAATGAAAATTTTCTTCACAGTAGATTGATGAATATTGTGACATTTTCTTTGTCAATATTCCTTTTTTGAATAATCTCCATAAATTTGCAGCATGAATATCATGGAACTTCTTAGCGACAGCTCAAAACTGACAGCCATCCACGCAGGTAATGTGGCTATGCAAAAGCCTGAGATTATTCCTTTGATCTTAAAGCTGGCGTTGGAAAACAAGCACCAGTATTCAATGAGGGCTGCAAATACGATTGAAAAGCTGGATTTTAATAGACCTGAACTTGTAAAGCCATTTTACACGGAAATTATTGAAGCATTGCCTGCCATTGAAATACAGGGAGTGCAGCGTTGTTTCTTAAAACTTCTGGTACGACATACGAACATTAAAAATGAAGAAACCCTTTGTTCGCTGCTTAATTTTAGTTTCGATAAACTTTCTTCGCCCACTGCCGAGGTTGCTGTAAAGGTTTATGCAATGGAAATTCTTTATCACATTTCCAAAGTTGAACCTGATTTAAAAAATGAATTGGTTTCCGTCATAAAAGCACAGATGACGGATGGTTCATCAGGATTTAAATCCTGTGGTAGCCGGATAATCAAAGCTTGCCAGAGACTTTAGTTTTTTTTAGTCAACTCCGATTAGTCTATTTTGCCACTAAAACTCCAAAACGCGAAAACCACAAAAGATGTGTTATTAATAATTTGTTTTTTAGTGTAATTTTGTGCTTTAGTGTTTTTGTGGTAAAAATGACTTTTCGGAGTGTGCTCAAATTTAAAAAGCAATATCTTTGCCAAAGGTTTTAAACTAACTATTGTTTAACTGTGAAATATCCATTGTGTTTTAAATCCCACCAAACTATTAATGATGAAATCTTTTAAACTAACTTCATTCCTGCAAACACTTTTCCTTCTTGGCTTTTGCACCCTTTTATTTTCAGGTTGTCTGAATTTTAATTGTAAAAGAGGCAATGGAAAAGTTGTTAAACAGAACAGAAAAGTCACGGGTTTCAACGCGATTGATATTTCCGGCAGCTATGAGGTGATATTGATACAGGGCAACACAACTTCATTGATCGTTGAGGCCGATGATAACCTACAATCGGTTATTAAAACAAAGGTGGAGAATAAAAAACTCATCGTTGAAAATGAAGAATCTATTTGTGACTCAAAATCTCTGAAATTGTACATCACGACCCCTGATATCAAGAGTGTTTCGCTTTCAGGTGTTGTTGATCTGAAAAATGTGGACACCATCAGAACCAAAATGCTTGCTATTGATGTCAGCGGGGTTGCTGATATTCATTTTGCAATTTCGGTTGAAAAACTTTCGCTCAGTTGCAGCGGATCAGGAACGATTGCACTGAAGGGCAGGGCAGGGGATATGGATGCTGAAATTTCCGGTTCGGGAGAGATCAATGCATTTGGGCTGCTGACCGACACATGCAGTCTTTCAAGTTCCGGTGCTGGCAAGGCAAACCTGAATGTTTCACAAAAGCTTGATGTGGATATCTCCGGTACGGCCACCGTTAAATACAAAGGCAATCCAAAAGTAAAACAGGATATTTCCGGTGTTGGTTCTTTTGAAAAAGTGGAGTAGGAAAAATTCCAAATTCCAAATTCCAAAATCCAAAATCCAAAATCCAAATTCCAAAATCTAAATTCCAAAATCCAAAATCCAAATTCCAAATTCCAAAATCCAAAATCCAAAATCCAAAATCCAATATCCAACTTCTAATTTCACCGGAATTGCCTACCTTCGCGCAAAATTGAACAGCGATGCAAATTAAAGAGGAAAAAATTCTTATTCTTGGAATGGGTAATGATATTCTGACTGACGACGGAATAGGAATAAAGATCACGAAAGTCCTTCAAAATAAATTTTCTTTTCCAAACATTGTCTTTGATACTTTATCAATAGGCGGGATGGAAATTATTGAATATCTCAAACCGTTCAAAACCGTCATCATTATTGATGCCATCAAAACGTTGAACGGCATTCCGGGCACTGTTTACCTCTTTGCCCCTGATGATTTTAAGGAAACTACACACATCTCAAATATTCACGACATTTCTTTCCTGAATGCTTTGAAACTTGGTAAAAAACTGAACATTCCTTCACCTGAACATGTGCATATTATAGGCATTGAAATTGTGGAAGACATGGTTTTCAGCGATGATTTTACTCCCGAAGTTCAGGCCAAATACCCCGAAATACTCATTGAAGTTGAAGAGTTGGTGAGGGAACTTCTGGAAAAAAAGTAACAACACTCAATTGTCTTTGAGGTCTGTTTCCTGTCTTGATTAATCAGCAATTTTCAAACGCCATGTAGTTTGAAATTTTCCTGCTTTTCGCAAATTTACGAGTTGTTTTATTGAAACACATTTCATAAAATATTTAAACGAACTCAGCTTGGATCGTTTCACTTTTGCTTCCTTATCAATCACAAAACCCATTTTTTTGAAAAAGTTTTCTGCTTCTTCGAAACTTTCAAAACGGTTTTTTTCAATTTCGTGTTGTTCGAAAAACTCTTTTGTTTTGTCATCCAATATCAGGTTTAGTTTATCCTGTTTGTTTTTGATATAAATATCGGCTGTGATCCAGTAACCACCACGCTTCTGTAGTATCTTATGAATGATCCTGCATAGTTTTTCTTTTTCTTTTGTGCTCAGATACATCAGCAAACCCTCATTGACAATGCAAATCTCTCCTTCAGGAAAACTGTCTGCTACCTCATTAAATTGCTTTTCATTCAGTGCATTTAAAGGAAGCATGTCTAATTTTCCTGTCATATCATAGCCTTCATTGAAAAAAACTTTCATGAATTCAGGTTTTGTAGCAATGACATTGGTTAGATCAGTATCAATGTAGTAAACATCTTTTTGCCTGACCATTTCCAGGCCTCTGAATGAAAACCCTGACGACAGTTCAAGAACGTTTTTCACAGGTATTTTCTCCATCAACTGATCTATGCTCCAGTACCTGTTTTCAAAATGCAGGGTTCGTGCCCAGAATGTCAGGTCTTTATTGTTGAAATCAGGAACATATTTGTTTGGGGATTCAATCAGTTCGGCAGTGCGGCGGGCAAATGGAATGTTGGTGCACCCCTTCATCAGCAACAAGGATTTGGCTGAAGGACTGATGGTGCTGAAATCACGGTTTTCGCTGTTAGTTTGATCTGATGTTTTCATTATTGTGTTTAATTTGAATGTTTTATATTGGTTATGATCTCATTAAAATCTCTACCAAACAGAAGCTTTAAAAAGATGTTTAAAATGCAGCTACAAATATAAGAAAATAAGATTTACGGTTGTGGAAATTTTGAATTGAGTAAATAATTTTATCATCTGAGAGGGCCACTTCTTCTTGTCACCCAGCCAGTAATTACAAACGGATAAACAGGTGACTTTTTAACCGGGCGAAGTCACCCCGTTACTCCTTACACTTTTTGGAAAAGGAATAATTACAGAAGAAACGAACACTACCGGCGAATAAAAGTGAAGAGAAAAGTTTGAAAACAGAGGTTAGAAAAAAAGAGGATAGAAATCAGAAGAGATGTGGGATTGAAAATCCGTGTTAAAAATGTCCGCCATCGGGACATTTTTAGTGTACTTTCTGTAATAAAAAACAACCTGCTAAAAGCCTCCCTTTTTCCAAATGAACCATAAAAACTGTAATATTTTATGTTATTGATCCCGAATTTTTACCATTGATTTTTTGCTCCAAACCAGTGCTGGTTTGAATCAAACCAGCACTGGTTTGATTCAAACTATGAGTAGAATGATTCAAACCAACACTGGTTTGATTCAAACTGCGAGTGGAATGATTCAAACCAACACTGGTTTGATTCAAACTGCGAGTGGAATGATTCAAACCAGCACTGGTTTGATTCAAACTGCGAGTGGAACGATTCAAACCAGCACTGGTTTGATTCAAACTGCGAGTGGAATGATTCAAACCAGCACTGGTTTGATTCAAACTGCGAGCAGAATGATTCAAACCAGCACTGGTTTGACTTAAACCAATCGTGGTTTTGAGTAAAATATCCACGGTTTTTTTTAAAAAAAATGCGGTTTTTTTTAAAAGAAATATTGAAAGAATTTAATCGTGCGCTTCTTTAACAGTAATAAATTTGACAGCCAGAGTTTGGCTTTCAAATCTATTGTTATTAAAGTGTCTGCGATTTATTTTGTAGGAAAGATCAATTGTAATGAAACATTGTACATGTGTTCTGGTTTAATTATGGACATTCGTAAAATTTAACTTTTTTCATGCCCCCCTGAATAAAAATCATCTTACTTTTGCACAAAATCCTCAAAACGCTACCTCTTTCGGGAGCAGGCAATGAAAGGATTTCAGGCTGAGAAAATCATTAACAATACAGTTTGCCCCACTGGTTAATGTTGCAGATTAGCGGAATAGAATTTATATTTCAAGCAACATTGCAAGGGAGTGTTTAGCAAAACCCTTCTTCGCATAATAATTCATTGACAGATCGTAAAGAATTTTTTTATGATAAGTGATTTAAAAGAAGAAGATATTGAGCAGGTGATCCTCATATCCGACAAAATGGTTGGCGAAAGTTTTCAAACGCCTGATTCCATCAAAAAATACATAACCGATAAGCACAAAATACTGAAAGTTTATAAATTTAATGGCGAGATCATTGGTTTTGTTAAAGGGAAAATTATTGGAAAAAGCACTTTTAAAGACACCCTGCTAAAAACCAATTCTGTTATTAAAACGGTGTTGATGGGCGAGGGCAATATGGGCCTTGCTGAAACCATTTGTGTGAAAAATAAATTCAGGGGTACCGGAATTGCTCAGGAACTGGCTGATGATCTGATCGGATCTTTGAAACAGGTGGAGCCCATAGATATTATTTGTTCAACGCTTTGGAAGGCCGGCGGTGTGGCCAATGCCAGAAGAATTGTGGAAAATATCGGGTTTAAAATGATCACTGAAATTGAGGATTACTGGTACAAAGATTCAATTGTAAAGGATTATATTTGTCCAAGTTGCGGCAAACCTCCCTGTAAATGCTCGATGATCTTTTATAGATTAGAGATCCCCCTGAATGGCATACCCGGAATGTGTGAAAGTGATTACCCGCCTTTGTGGGAACGCTAAGGGATAAAGTAAAACGGTTCAATAACCTTTATCTTATAGCCTTAGATACTCTTCACTCACCACTCCAAAGGATAAATTTGCAGAAATGCAAATGAATTTATCATTGAAAGTGTTATTTCGAAAAATTGTCCGTAAATTTGTAAATTCATTTTCTTTACAATGACAAATTCGGAAAAGGCTGTAGAAACATTTTGGAAAGGGTTTAATTGTGCACAATCAGTGATACTTGTTTATGCTGAACGATATCACATTGACAAGGAAGTTGCATTGAATCTTACCAGTGGTTTTGGCAGTGGAATTGCACGCACACAGGAAACATGTGGCGCTGTGACCGGCGCTGTAATGGTCTTAGGTCTTGCAGTCGGCAAAGGAAACAATGATTTTCCGGAAAGAAAAGAAGAGATATATAGCCGGATACAGCAATTCATCAAAAGCTTTAAAGAAAAAAACTCCTCCACAAAATGCCGCGACCTACTCAATTGTGACATAAATACAGAAGAAGGCATTTACTATTATGATGTCCACGAACTTCACAGAAAAGTCTGCATGAAGTGCATAACAAATGCAATTGAGATACTTGACGGGATTATTGAACAGGCTTCTTAAAAATTCTCCACAAAACAGTAAATTTTCTTCACAGTAAATTGTATTTCTGTCAATTTAGGCACAGGAACGATAAGCTTTTTCCAGTTCGTACCCTGGAAACGTAATTAATACTTTCTTAATTTATTATTAACCCCAACTTCATTTCACCGATTCAGGTTTAAAATAAATTTGCTGCCTCTATTTCTTTGTGCTATAAGCAAAAGAAATCGTTTAAAGCAATTTTAAGTTATCAACTGTTGGATATTTCCTTTTGCAGGAAACCAATTCATTAATTATTCTGACAGGAATAAAACTGTGATGTTTTTGTTATTTGCTCATTAGAACATCATCTCATTGTGGACTTTTTAATCAAATTCAATAATAATTTTACAAAACAATAACTAAATTAAACTTATGAAAAACAATAAACTACTAATTCTACTTGCAATTGCTTTAAGCATTTTTTTCTTCGCATTTTCCATATTAAGCAGCAATGGAAGAGCGGGCTATACCAACTCTCCGGGGGAGGCAAATTGTACAAGCTGCCATGGCTCATTCCCTGTCAATTCAGGAGCGGGAAGTGTAACTATTACTTCAAATATTCCGGGATGGAGCTATTGTCCCGGGCAAACTTACACAATAAATGTTACTGTCGCTCAAAGTGGGTTTTCACTTTTTGGACTCGATGTCGAGGCATTATCAGGAACTTCCACTTATGCGAATGCAGGGACCTTTGTTATAACCAATACTGAAACAACGATCAAAACGTTTACGGTAAGCAGTGTTGTAAGAAATAATGTAACTCACACAGGAACCGGAAACAACACAGCAAATACACACACATTTTCATTTAACTGGGTAGCGCCGGCAACAAATGTTGGCAATGTAACATTTTATGTTTCCGGAATGGCAGCAAATGGTACAGGTGGAACTTCAGGAGATTATACCTATACGACTTCTCAGGTTGTTACTCCAGCCACACAGGTTGCGGCAAGTGTAAGTATTTCGGCATCTTCAAACCCGATTTGTGCAGGAACTGCTGTGACATTTACAGCAACGCCTGTAAATGGCGGTACAACACCGGCTTATCAATGGAAACTTAATGGTGCGAATACGGGTACAAATAGTCCAACATATTCGAATGCAGCTCTTGCCAATGGTAATGTCGTAAGTTGTGTAATGACTTCCAATGCTTCATGTGTCAGTGGAAGTCCTGCTACTTCAAATAGCATCACAATGACTGTGAATCCAAATGTTACAGCAAGTGTTAGTATTGCCGCATCTTCAAACCCGGTTTGTGCGGGAACCCCTGTAACATTCACAGCTACTCCCGTAAATGGTGGCACAACACCGGTTTATCAATGGAAACTTAATGGTGTGAATGCAGGTACAAATAACCCTACCTATTCAAATGCGGCTCTTGCCAACAGTGATGTTATTAGTTGTGTAATGACCTCCAATGCTTCATGTGTCAGCGGAAGCCCTGCTACATCAAATAGCATAACAATGATTGTGAATCCAAATGTTACAGCAAGTGTTAGTATTGCAGTATCTTCAAATCCGATTTGTGCGGGAACCCCAGTAACATTTACAGCTACTCCCGTAAATGGTGGCACAACACCGGTTTATCAATGGAAACTTAATGGGGCGAATACAGGTGCAAATAGTCCAACTTATTCAAATTCGACGCTTGCCAATGGTAATATTGTAAGTTGTGTGATGACATCCAATGCTTCATGTGTCAGTGGAAGTCCTGCTACTTCAAATAGCATCACAATGACTGTAAATCCAAATGTTACAGCAAGTATTAGCATTGCAGCGTCTTCAAACCCTGTTTGTGCTGGTACACCTGTAACATTTACAGCTACTCCCATAAATGGTGGCACAACTCCAGCTTATCAATGGAAACTTAATGGGGTGAATGCAGGTACAAATAGCCCTACTTATTCGAATGCAGTTCTTGCCAATGGTGACGTAATAAGTTGTATAATGACTTCTGATGCCGCATGTGTCAGTGGAAGCCCGGCAACATCCAATTCTGTTACTATGACTGTGAATCCAAATGTTTCAGCAAGTATTAGCATTGCAGCGTCTTCAAACCCGGTTTGTGCCGGAACTCCCGTAACATTCACAGCAACCCCTGTAAATGGTGGTACAACACCGGTTTATCAATGGAAACTTAATGGTGTCAATACAGGTACAAATAGTCCAACTTATTCAAATTCGACGCTTGCCAATGGTAATGTTGTAAGTTGTGTGATGACCTCCAATGCTTCATGTGTCAGCGGAAGTCCGGCAACATCGAATAGTATTACGATGACAGTTAACCCTGTTGTTGCAGCAAGTGTTAGTATTGCCGCATCTTCAAACCCTGTTTGTTCAGGTACTTCGGTCACATTTACTGCAACTCCTGTAAATGGCGGCATAACACCGGTCTATCAATGGAAACTTAATGGAGTGAATGCCGGTACGAATAGTCCAACCTTCACCAATGCAGCTCCTGTAAATGGAGATATTATTGTTTGTGAAATGACTTCAGATGTTGTTTGTGCAAATCCGTTGACTGCAACTTCAAATACAATAACAATGGTTGTTAATGGAACTTTGGCGCCTTCAGTCAGCATTGCAGCTTCTGCTAACCCAGCATGCACCGGAACGAATGTTACCTTTACTGCTACTCCCATAAATGGTGGAACCACACCTTCTTACCAATGGTTACTTAATGGAGTTAATGCAGGTGCCAACAACCCTGTTTATTCAAATTCTGCATTAGTAAATGGAGATTTGATAAGTTGCGTCATGACGTCAAATCTTGCTTGTGCAAACCCAGCGACAGCAACTTCAAACATCATTACCATGGTAATAACATCATCGCTCACACCTTCTGTAAGTATTGCAGCAACATCCAATCCTATTTGTGCAGGTACTTCGGTAACATTCAGCGCATCACCTGTAAATGGTGGAGATTCTCCAATTTATCAATGGCAATTGAATGGAGTGAATGTCGGGTCAAATTCTTCAACGTATAGCAGCTCAACGCTGGTAAATGGAGATCAGATCATTTGTGCTTTGAATTCAGACATGGCCTGTGCGAATCCTTCCAATGCCACTTCAAACACAATTACAATGTCGGTAACAGCCCTGGTAACGCCTACTGACACCATTAGCGCCTCTTCAAATCCAATTTGTTCAGGGCAGAGTGTAACATTTAATTCAGTTACGACAAATGAAGGAACAAGCCCTGCATATCAATGGCAGGTAAACGGATCAAACACAGGAACCAATAATCCTGTTTTCACAAGTTCTGCTTTGGCAAATGGGGATGTTGTGACCTGTATCTTGAATTCTAACCAGTTTTGCGCTTTCCCTGCATCAGTCACATCCAACGCTGTGACGATGACTGTAAATCCTTTGTTGACAACTCCGGTAATTACCCAAATTGGAAACACGCTGAATTCGAGTGCTTCCTCAGGAAATCAATGGTATATGGTACCTTCTTTATTGATCTCAGGAGCAACTTCACAGACCTATTCACCCGTTGCTTCAGGAGATTATTTTGTAGTGGTAACCGATGCTCATAATTGTGGCATTGATACTTCTGCAGTATTTCATTTTATTCTCACAGGTATATCCGTACTGTCAACAGATAATGGTTTTACTGTTTATCCAAATCCAACAACGGGGAAATTTTCAGTCAGATTCAACTCTGCATTGACTGAAAACGTCAAAATGAAGATATTCAACAGTCTTGGTAATGAAATAATGCATAAGGTCATTACTGAACAGGTTACCACAATTGACGCAGGAAGCTTTGCAACAGGGATCTATTTCATACAAATTCAAAACAGCGACGGCTTTTCTCACTCATTTATAAGTATTGGAAAATAATACTGTCACTATAAATAAAAAAAGTAGCCCCATTTACGAGGCTACTTTTTTTTATTGCTTTCTGATCAGAGAACAACTAACAACCAACCACTAACCACTAACCCTCTTTAGTTTTTCTTCTTTGCCAGATAATTCTTGATCTGTTCTTCCGTTTTCTTTCTTGCTTCCTTGATCTGCTGATATGTAGGATTGTTTACTTTTTTAAGAGCAGTAACAAGTTTCCGTCCTGAACCCTGACCAATAGCGCTTGTAACTTTTTCTTTTACATCAGTCTGTGCTCCTGTCAACGTCATTGCAAGTACTTTCAGGTCGAAGCCGGTAAATATTTCCTTAATTGTCCTTCTCGAAAGCGCTTCAAAAAGTTTCAATTCGGTTCCTTTTACTGCCGGCACCGTTTGTGGTTTGGCAGTATTTGATTTAATACCATTTACAGTTTTCTTTGCAACTTTCCTGGTGTCTGCGACCAATTTCTTTTTAACTGGTGCAACTTTTTTATTAACTTTTGATGTTGGTTTTGATTTGTTTGTGGCTTTTACCAAAACCTTTTCTTTAATACTTTTAATTTGTTTCGGTGCAACTTTGATACTCTCATTTTTTGATATTTTTTCTTTGACAACGCTTTTCAGTTCTGACAAAATATCATATTCAACAGTGTCCGGACAGCGTTCATTTATCCTGATAAGGAAATCGGATAAAATATTCATGAAATTGATGAAAGCTTCGTAAGGAGAGTTGTAGGGGTTGAAGTATTTATGCACATCTCCATCCGAGAACCATTTGGTGCACATGTAGTAAAAGTGGTCGCTGGTTTGCAGATAACGCCAGTCTTTCAATATCTTGGGGTCGTTGCAGCGTTTTACTTTTTCTTCTATTTCATACAATTTATTAAAAGCATCATCCTGCAGGTCATTGCCCAGCCATGCTGTAAGGTCTCTTTCTTCATCAGCCCAGGAAATCGGATAGCCAACATGTATCTTTGAAACAGGTTGCAGCATCTCTGACAGGTCATTGGGGGTGTGGAAAGTGAAATCAGAATGTGAAAGCACTCTGCCCGGCAACGCCCTTAGAAAGTCAAAAATTCCTGTTTCAGGCCATTGGTGTTCGCCAAAGGTTTCATAATCCATGAAAAGGTTCACACATTCCTGCTCTTTAGGAATAGCATTCAGCCAGTCAACGTATTTCTCGGTCGTTAAAGGCCACTCAGGCCATTTTGTTTCAGAGAACCTGAAAGCAATATCATCACTGAGCTGATAGTTTTTCAATAAAACTTTAAGCTTGGGGTTGATGGAGTTACAATACATGAAGTTAGGGCTTTTCCATCCTAAAATATGTTTAGCTCCTTCTGTAAGCATGGTGTTATAACCCATGTCGGCAACCATTGCACCTATTTCATCCGAATAGATCAACTCGGTGTTACGGAATGTTTTTGGCTTCTGACCGAAAAGTCTTTCAATCTTTGCAGCCTGTAATTCAACCTGTTTTGTAAACTCTTCTTTGCTTTTAAGCGCACTGAGTGAATGGGAATAAGTTTCAGCAATAAACTCCACACAGCCGGTTGCAGCAAGCTTTTGAAAGCTTTCAATCACATCGGGCGTGTACATCTCAAACTGATCCAGTACAACACCTGAAATTGAATAGCTTATCCTGAATGAAGAACCAAATTCTTTGATCAGTTCAAGCATGGTATTATTTGCAGGTATATAGCATTTGTCTGCAACTCTTCTCAATATATAGCGGTTCGAATAATCATCATAATAATGATGGTCAACTCCGATATCAAAAAATCTATAGGTCCTCAGGCGAAAAGGCTGATGAACCTGGAAATAAAAACATATTGCTCTCATTTTGCGTTCAATTGTTTATTGTTCTATTTTCTAATTTCTTTCAATTATTCTTTCTTCCGATAGCCATTTCGTACACCAGCCTGACTTTAATTGCTGAATCGTCCCATTTCAAATTATCAACTTCTTCTTTTCCGTAGCTGATAAACATTTTTGAAAGTGCATCATAGTGCAGCAGGCCATAAATGGAATCGGAAAGTGCATCAATATCCCAGAAGTCAACCTTCAAAGCATGGCGCAGCACTTCGGCAACACCTGATTGTTTTGAAATGACCACAGGAACATTCGATCTCATCGCTTCCAGCGGAGAAATGCCAAAAGGCTCTGATACTGATGGCATCACATACACATCGCTCATGGCAAACATGGTGTCAACTTCATCACCTTTAAGGAACCCGGTGAAATGAAATTGTGTTGATATCTTTAGTTGTGCCACACGTTTGATCATTTTGTAAAGCATATCGCCCTGTCCGGCCATTACAAAACGCACATTCTTATCTTTTTGCAATACCTTGTTTGCTGCTTCAACAAAATAGTCAGGTCCTTTTTGAAAAGTAACTCGACCTAAAAAGGTGACCACTTTTTCCTTTACATGTTTCTTTGCATCAAGAACTGCAGGATTTTCAGGTGGTTCAACTGCATTGTGAACAGTCACCACTTTATCAGCATCAATGCCATACCTGTCAATAACGATCTGACGCGTAAGGTGGCTTACGGTAATAACCATATCCGCCTCAAGCATTCCTTTGCGTTCAATATCAAAAACATTCTGGTTGATATTCTCACCCGAACGGTCAAATTCAGTAGCATGCACGTGTACCACCAAAGGCTTTCCGCTGATCCTTTTTGCTGCAATTCCTGCAGGATAAGTCAACCAGTCGTGTGCATGTATCACATCAAATTCATTTGTAGCAGCCAGTGTAGAAGCAACAAGTGCATATCTTGTAACTTCCTGCATAAGATCTTTTCCGTATTTGCCTGTAAATTCAAATTTACTTGAAAAAACACTTTGATCTGAATCCGTATGATCCAATAAATTCTCACTGGATATTCTTGCAAATTCTTCCGGTGACACATAAGGGATCAGGTTCGAACCTATCTCCATGTATGTTATCTGCTTCCAATATTCCTTGTAAGTTTCGCTTGTAAAATCAATGGAAACATCACTTGCATTGACAAGTCTGACAGCTTCCTGACTTTCATCTCCATAAGCTTTGGGCACCACAAACAAAACATGAACACCCTGTTTCAGCAGAGCTTTGGTAAGCCCGAAACAGGCCGTTCCAAGCCCGCCAGTGATATGTGGAGGAAACTCCCACCCAAACATTAATACTCTCATCTACTTATATTTTAAAGTTCCAAGAACCAAATTCCAAATTCCAAATTCCAAATTCCCCAATGACTATTGACTATTGACCATTGACCAATGACTAATGACTATTCACTCTCTTCCCACTTTTCGATCATCTTTCTTATCCTGAGAATCTCACCCACACTCCATGCCTGTGATAATGCACCACCTGCTTTGTGCGGAGGATCACCATCGAACACTTCAGCGATCGTTCCAACGCAATATTCTTTCATTGCTGCATCAAAACCTTCGTAAAGGCACTTGATATAGGAAAGTCCGCTTCTTCCATGAACTTTCAGAAATCCTTCGGCAAAATGACCAAGCAGCCATGGCCATACAGTTCCCTGATGATAAGCTATATCTCTTTCAGTCTGGTTGCCGGCATAAGTTCCTTTATAATCCGGATGTTTTGGTGATAACGTACGCAACCCACGTGGCGTGAGCAATTCCTGTTGAATTCTTTCCAGTATAAGTTGCCGTATTTTATCACTTAACGGAACGTAAGGCAATGAAGTTGCAAACACCATGTTAGGTCTTACTGTCCAGTCTTTGAAATCACCATTGACATAATCTGCAAGGTAACCTTTGGGTTTACTCCAAAAAGTTTCTTTAAATGCAGCAGGAATACCATCAGCAATAGGTTGCCACTCATTGACAAAACTATCAGCCGAAGCCAGTTTGGCCACTTCAAGTGCAAACATCACTGCATTGTACCATAAAGCATTTATTTCCACAGGCATCCCGATACGCGGCGTAACAGGCTTTCCATTGACAACTGCATCCATCCATGTTAGCGCTTTGCCCTGTTCACCTGCATAAACCAGTCCGTTGCTTTGCATTTTAATATTATACAGTGTCCCGTCTTTGAATCCGTCGAGTATCATGATCATTTTCTCACTATACTCTTTCCAGATCTTCGCTTTTGTGTTCGTGTAATCAGCATATTGCTGCAACGCCCAAAAGAACCATAAGGGTGCATCAACAGAATTATAAACTGCATGATTGCCGTGGCCTACATTTGGGAATAATGGTCCGTTTAATTCAGAAACCATCGAATCAATCACTGCCTTACAGGTTTTCGGATCATCAACTGCGAGCGTGATGCCGGGTAATGAAATAAAAGTATCTCTGCCCCATCTTCCAAACCAGGGATAGCCTGCCATCACTTCGGTTTTATCGCCCGAATGAACAATAAACTGATGTGCTGAATTGACAAGGTTGTTCACAAAGCTGTCGCGGGGAATTCTTTTTTTGATCTCGGAAGTGAATAATTTTTTCAGCAACGGAGCCTGTTTTTCTGAAGTACCTGCTGAAAGTATAATGGCTTCACCTTTTTTTATAGGCATATCAAAAAATCCGGGAACAAAAAGATCTTCCTGGTAATCGTAACCCCTTGCCTGCTCCTGAGCATATTCAATGTTGTAATACCAGTCAGGAGCATGTGTGTACTCGTTTTTTCCTGAGAATTGAAGAAACAGGTTGGTATATCCTGTGTACATCCTGTATTTAATGCCGTTTTCAGCTTTCTCGTATTTTTTATCAACAAAAACATTTGCCTTTGTAAGCTTGTGAATGTTGCGGAAAGCCAGGTAAGGCTTAATCCTGAGGATAGTCGGTGAATGTGCATCTTCAAGAACATAACGCACCAACAATCTTTCTTCATCAAGCACCAGCAAAAACTCCATTGTCAACACCACTCCGCCAACGCGAAATGTCAGCTTGGGAATAGGTTCAAGGGTGAAATCGCTGAAATATTTATGCCCTTTTGGGTTGTAAATTCCGCATGCATACTTATGAATACCAAAATTAAATTCGGCCTCCTGTTGGATAATTGTAATATCAAGCGCTGAAAGCAAAACATGATTTTCTCCGTCAATAGCCGGCTGTGGTGTAACAAGCATTCCGTGATACTTCCTTGTATTGCAACCCAAAATGGTTGTTGAAGCATAAGAACCCGCTCTGTTCGACCGCAGCAGTTCCCTGTTAAGTGAATATTCAAGGTTCACCAACTGGTTCTTATCAAAATTAATATAGCTCATGTTCGGGATTACTTTATTAAAAATTTGTGTGCAAAGATAATGATATTAATCTTTTGCATATTAAAACATTCAAATCTTTAAGATTTTTTTAATAATTATTTTTTAGCAAATCAGTTAAAAGTTTAATTTTGATATGGTTGAAGTTAAATAATAC
>Ga0118677_10005555_pt1 | contig 21983 bp, 17 predicted proteins | sample AliMusrvi5mmetaG_FD_86154 | JGI IMG/M metagenome (GOLD analysis project Ga0118677, IMG submission 86154)
CGCTGCATTCATGCCAGCCGTAGAATGGACTCGTTCTGGAAACACCACCTCAACTCACACGCGGCTGAGAATGACACGCTCCCTCTCGCTGCGTGATTGAAGATTTTTGTCCTGCACCCTGCGGGAGAATTCGCGACGCTTTTTCATGGACAGGGCAGGTTCCCCCATCACAATCAAAACCCCGCATGCGTAGTCCGTTGATTTTCTCCCGGCTTTCTCTGGCCGTCTTATTGGCATATTTCCTCAGTTCGTGCGCCTCTGTCAGCGTCAAGGATGCCGCCTGCCTGGACCCGAACCCACCGTCCCGGCTGCCGGAAAAAGTCCTCGTCGCCCCGTTCTCCTTCAGCAGCCAGGAAATCCGCGTGGACCGGTCCGGGGCGGATCTCGAGGATTTTAAAACCAATCTCTGCGAACTCATGACGCGGAACCTTCTGCTGCGGCTTCCGAAGGCTGTCGCCCCGGCCGAGGCGGTTGCCGTCAACGCCCCGCTGCCGCAGGGAAACTTCTGGCTCATCCGGGGGAATTTCGACCGGATTTACCAGGGCAGCCGGTTTCTGAGGGCGGTGGTCGGGCTTGGGGCGGGAGCCACGCTCATGGAAACCACCACGGTCGTGTACGACCTTTCCGGCAGGCATCCGAGACCGTTTCTGCGGATCGTCACCACGGGCGGATCAAATATCTCGCCGGGCATCGGCGGGGTCGCCACAATATTCCTGTCGGGACCGATGGCCCTGACCAACCTCTTCAACGTGGTGGATGGAGCGCGCAGCGGGATCAGCTTCGACACGGTGCGCACCACACGCGAGGTCAACGCCGCCCTTTCCGAGTTTCTCTATCAGCGCGGGGCAATCCCCCACAAAAAGGTGGCCAGGCCAAAACGTCTGGGGAAACTCCCGAACTGGTTCGGCCCGCCCGACCGCGCGAAAAGGAAGGGCTCCCTGACCGTCGAGCCGGCGCAGTAGTGGCCGGCCCCCTTGCAAGGCCGGCAGCCGCGAGTTAGGTTAGGATAGCCCAAGAGGCATATTATTATGGCGAACGCAATGGTCATTGGGATCGGCGGGGTCGGCTCCGTGATCGGCCAGAAACTCCACGAATTCGATTGTTTCGACCGGATCGTCCTGGCGGATTTGGATCCGGTGTTCGCGCGCCAACTGGCCGCCAAGACTCCGAAAAACCGGTTTGTCGTGGTGCAGGCGAACGCGATGGATATCGACGGGCTGGCCGCGCTGATGAAGGAACACGCCGTGTCCGTGACCTGCAACGCCTGCGTCTGCCAGACGAACTACTCGGTTCTCGAAGCCTGCCTGCGGGCCGGCTCGCACTACCTCGACATGGCCGCGGATATTTATTCCGCCCCGGGCGTCAAGCGGCCCGGCAAAAATTCCTTCGAGGCGGAGATCGAGAAATTCCACCAGCCGTTCCTCGACCGCAACCTGGCGGGGATCCTGTGCATGGGGATGGACCCGGGCGCGGTGAACGTGTTTGCCCGATGGGCGATCGACCGCCTCGACACCGCATCGAGCATCCGCGTGCTCGACGCCGATAACGCCGAGGTCAAGGGCTACCGGTTCGCCGTCCTCTTTTCGCCGGAGACATTTTTCGAGGAGCTCGGGGCGGCACCGTATTATGTGAAAGACGGTCGGGTCGTCAGCGGGAAACCGCTCGAAACCGAGGTCGAATGGGTCCGCTTCCCCGACCCGATCGGCCTCCAGAAAACCTACGCCGTCGCGCACGAAGAGGGCGTCAGCCTCGGGATTTATCCGCCGTTCGTGGAGAAGGGGGTCCGGTATTCGGTCTTCAAATACAGCGTCCCGGACAAGGTCGTGAACATCTCGAAGTCGCTCCAGCTCCTCAATCTCGACACCTGGAAAAAAGTCCGCGTGGACGGCGTCGAGGTTTCCCCGGTGCGCGTGGCCAGCGCCCACCTCCCGAAGCCCGCCCAGCTTGGCGCGACGGTGGACGGCTATTCGTGCGTCGGCACCGAGGTGCGCGGCACCAAGGACCGCAAACGCGTCGAGTATTTCGTCTATTCGATGGACAGCCACCGCGACACCTACGAGAAATACGGCTACTCGCTCACGCTCGTGCAGACCGGCATCCCGCCGGCCATTACCGCCAAACTCCTCGCCACCGGAAAAATTCCCGAGCGCGGGGTGATGATGCCGGAAGCCCTCGACCCCGAGGAGCTCATGAACCACTTCACCCGCGAGGGGCTCCCGATTTTCGTCGAGAAGCGCGAGGTCGAGAGAATCTGACAGGCCTCCGCCATGAAGCCGCGGCTGAACCTCACCCTGCCGGTTCGAGATGCTCCCACTCCAGGCCGTGGGATTCAAATCCCGCGAAGTCCGCGTCCCGCGTGACCCACCGGCAGCCATGCTCGATGGCCAGTGCCGCGTGCTGGGCATCCGCCACCAGTTTCCCGCGCGCCTTGGTCTTTCTGCAAAGGCTGGAAACAATCTCCCAGTGGCGCTCCCCGGGCAATTGCCACCGGCAACCGGGCGCTTCCCGCAAACGTTCGATGGCTTCCAGCGCCACCGGAAGCGGAGTCGGGGAGTCATGAAACCGCGGATGCGTGACGATCCGGACAAACGCCACGGCCACCAGCCCCGACAGAGCGAACGGCGTTCCCGCATTGACCACACTTTCCAGCCACTCCCGATAAAACTTGTGCGCCGGCTCATCGCGGCGGTGCGCGTAAACCAAGATGTTCACGTCGGGCATTCTCATCGGCCTTCGTCGCGCAGTGCCGCCAACTCCGCAGGCGTGGTCTCCCGCTTTATTCCACCGCCGTGCACCGGCATGAAAAACCGTGTGGCAGCCGCCCCGGAGGCCCTCGGCCGCAACGCTTCACGCAAGGAGCGGGTGGCCAGTTCGCTCAAGGTCATCCCGGCCTCCACGGCACGACGCTTGGCCGCCAAAAAGACCGCATCATCAATCACCAACGTCGTTCTCATAGATATGATCATATGTATGCGCAGGCGAAGATCAAGAGAGAAATCCCGCCGGTTTCATTCGCTTTTCCGCCCGCCAAAAAGGGCGAGTTCGAAGACCTTGAAAAAGCAATCGACATCCCGGAACCCGATCTCGCGGAGCCATTGGCACTGGACATCGACCGGGGCGAGGATGTTTTCGTTTTTGTCCGGGCGCTTGAAGTAGGTTTCCGAGATTTCCTGGCGGGATTTTTGCGGGTTCGACGCGCGGTGGAAGCGGTGCAGGTGATCGACAAAGAATTCGTCGAATAGCTTTTCTCCCGCCGGCGACTGCGAGGCGACGTGCTCGAGGTTCAAAAAGATGCCTCCCGGGGAAAGCATCTCAAAAATTTCCGAATAGACCCGTTTCTTTTCCTCGTCCGGCCGGTGGTGGATCGCGAAGCCGGAAACCACGATATCAAATGGCGGGTCCGGCGCGACCTCCTCCTGCCACCCCGGCGCAGAAAAATCAACCCTTGCGACCCTGGCCCGGGGATCGTCGCCCAGCTTGGCGCGGGCGGCATCGAGCATCGGCTCCGAGAAATCCGCAAAGACCGCATTCGCCCGAGGGAATATCCCGAGAAGAAGGCGCCCCAAAATTCCATCCCCGCATCCCAGATCCAGGACGCGCGTCGGTTCGGGAAACCAGAGCTCGGCGATCTTCCGGATCACCGCGAGCTGGAGGTCCGCGCCGGGAATCGCTCCCCGGACGCCGTCGAGAAACGCGTCCGTCAATTCCTTCGTCTGCCAGGCACTCTTGTTTGCACTCATGGTTTTTTCATGTCCGGGGGAGAGGGTAGGCATTTCGGATCAAGTTGAGAGGCATTTTTGAATGAAACTCCCGTTGCGCGAGGCTCTCTTGCTGGGGAGCACACGCGTCTCGCGTGTCCGGGTTGGCGTCCCGCCGACACGTTTTTTCGGCGGGACGCCGAAAACCACACCCGGGGCGGGTATGCTCCCCGGAAGATCGCGGATCGCACGCGCATTTTGGTGCGTTTGCCATGGTTTTGCGAACGGCTGGATCCTTTCCGGAAATTTTTCTGGAAAATATTTCTTGCCAAACTGTATTACACATATACAACACTAGAACAATGTTGATCGCCTTGCATCCATCGAGCGGCGTGCCGGTTTACCGGCAGGTGCTGCAGCAGGTCCGGGAGCGGATCTTGGGCGGGCAGTTGAAGCGCGGCGAGCAACTGCCGTCGGTGCGCGAGCTTTCCGCGATGGCGGGGATCAACCCCCTGACCGCCGCGAAGGTCTATCAGTTTCTCGAAGCGGAGGGGCTGGTCGAGACAAGGCGCGGGCAGGGGACGTTTGTTGCGGGCGATGCGAAAAAGCTGTCGGCGGCCTCGCGCCGGGCCGAGATCGAACCCGCGCTCCGCCAGCTCGTGGCGGAAGCGATCCACCTCGGCATCGAGCGCGGGGACCTCCAGCGGCTCGTCGCGGCGACTTTCGAATCCATCAAATCCGGAGAAAATCTATGAATACAGAAGCGATCATTGTGGAAAATATCACGAGGGGATACGGCGGGCCGCCGGTGTTGCAGGGGCTGGATTTCCGCGTGTCCCGGGGGAGCATCTACGGATTTCTCGGCCGAAACGGGTCGGGGAAAACCACCGCCCTCAAAACCCTCGCGGGCCTGATCCGGCCGGAGTCCGGGTCGGTGCGGGTCCTCGGCGGCGACCCGTGGACGTTCGGAGCGGGCGAGCGCCAGCGGGTCGGATACGTTTCGGAAAAACAGTCGCTGCCCCCGCTGGGCCGGGTCGCGAAGCTCGTCAAATTTTGCGCGCAGCTCTACCCGGCCTGGGACCACGAGCTCTGCGACGGGCTCCTCAACCGGTTCCAGATCCCGCTGAAAAGCCGGGTGGCCAAGCTCTCGCTCGGGCAGCAGCGGCTGCTCGCGTTTGTCCTGGCGCTGGCCCCGCGCCCGGATGTCCTGCTGCTCGACGAGCCGGCCGCGAACCTCGATGTCGTGGCGCGGCGCGAATTTCTCGACCAGATCCTCGAACTGATCCGCGACGGGAAAAAGTCCGTGCTCTTTTCGACCCACATCCTCAGCGATGTCGAGCGGGTCGCCGACCGGGTCGGGATTCTTTCGGACGGAAAGCTGGTCGTGGACGAGTCGCTGGACGACCTCAAGGAATCTGTCCGCCAGCTCCGGTTCTTCGGATTCCAAGGTCCTCCGCCTGCGGAAATTCCCGGGGCCCTGCGCGTGAGGCGGGACAAAAACGAGCTCATGGCCGTCCTTCGCCTGAACGGGCCGGACGCCCCCGCGCAAATCGCCGCCCGGCTCGGATGCCAGGTCGAAGACAACCCGCTTTCTCTCGAAGATCTGTTTATTGAACTCACCCGCAACTCCCGATGAAACCACTCCAACAATTCTTTGCCCTCCTGCGATTCCAAGCCTTTGCGTCTCCGGGAATCTGGATCTTCCCGGTCGCGTTTAGCTTTGGGCCATGCATTTCTTTGATGTCCGGCGACACATGGTGGGGGCTGTCCCTCCCGCTTTCGAGCTCCACCATGCTGTTTATGATCCCCATGATGATTGCGGCCTTTGTGTTCATTCCGGAGTTGTGGACGGGCATGACGGGTGCGAATCAGCAAGCGCAACAAAACCTTCAGGGTTGTTCTGCGGACTTCCTTCTGACCCGTGCCGTTGACCGGCCGGTGGTCTTCCGCGCAAGGGCCACGCTTTATTGGATCCTCATCCTTTTGTCGGCCGTCATCCTGCTCGCTTTGGCATCACGGAAGCCCTCCGTTTCCATGGAGGTTCCCCTGAAACCTCCCGGTGCAGGAATGGTCTATCTGGAAACCCTGCCCGGCGCGTTTGTCGCAAAGGCCACGGAATCGACCGAGACCATTTTCTTGCCGGCAGGCCGCCTCGCCATCGCCGGGACGCTGGTGCTGCTGTCGATTGCATGCTCCGCATTCTGGCAGGGGTTCGTCTTCGCCATCAGCGGCCTCAAATTCAAGCGGTGGATTTTCTTTGCGGCAGTTATCGGCGTGAGCTGCTCTCCGTTTGTGCTGCTCGCTGGAGGAAACCACTTTCTCGAAAACCTGGTTTTCCTCATCCTGAAACATCCCGTCGCGGCGGTGGGGCTGACGGGGATTTTCGTGGCCGCGGCCTGGGCGTTCAGCGCGGCCCGCGCGAAGCGGATCGAATACCCGTGAGCCTCAAGGACGTCAGCCCGGCCATGCGCGACTGGATCCTGTGGGAGTCGGAGGAGGTTTGAGCTGGGAACCACTAACGGCCACTAAATTTCACTAAAAAATGTCAGAGGGTGAGTTCTACAAATCCCACCTGAAGGAAATGGGGCAAACGCATAGAGAGGATGCATCGAATCACTTCGTTCTGGGGAGCATACCCGTCTCGGGTGTGGTTTTCGGCGTCCCGCCGAAAAATCGGTTTGGCGGGACGCCAACCCGGACACGCGGGACGCGTGTGCTCCCCAGCAGAAGAGCTTAGCGCGGTGGAGATTCTGTGTTTTCAAGGGAATGAGTTTTCATGCGTTTGCCCTGCTGAAGGAAAGGGGATACGTTACAATTTCTTCCCGTTAGTGGCCGTTAGTGGAATTTAGTGTTTCCAGCAATTCCCTGACAAATTCCTCGGGCGAATCCGGCGAGACGACGACCGTGCGCCGCTCGAAACGAAGCACGACGGTCCTGCGCAAATCGGTGACGTAGGCCCGATACGACCTGAGCGTTTTGCTCCAGTAGAATCCGGTGAACGAGAAAAACCCGCCGTTGCCAAATGTGCGCAGGCTCCTGTTCATCGCATTGGGAACGAACTCCGCCGATTGCAGCCCCGCGCGCGGCAGGCGCGTGGCCCAGAGCAGCCGGTGCACAAGGATCGCGTCGGGCGCGATCGTGTAGCCGCGGACCGTGAACAGCGCGCAGCCGAAAACCAGCGCAAGCGGCAGCCAGCGCAGCCACATCCCCACTTCGCCGCCATGCCTCGGGGCGGGGAGAAACGGGATTCCGAACGTGATGCCGAGGCACATGAGCGTGGCCAGCACGGACACGACAATGAGACATTTGCTCCAGGGGGCTTTGTAGGTTTTCATAAATTGGGTTTTGCCGCGAGTTTCATACCATTTTGACACCGAAACGGGTGGAAGCAACGGACGGCTCGGCGAGCCATCCCTACCGGCGGATGGTAGGGCGGTTTCGCCGAAACCGCCGTAATTTTTAACCTGAAAACGGCGTTTCTTGTAGAGGATGCAACGCAGGACGCGAAGCGGCCGAGGCCGGGCTTTCCATTCTGAAAGAATTTCTCAATCGCCGTCCTCGGGATTAACCTGTTACGCAGCGCCTTGGATGTCATTGGATGCAATATCTTGCGGCTTTCCATTCGCCATTGATATCCAGCCGTAACGTCACCGCCTCAACCGCCGACTTCTTCGCGGCGAAGGACGTATCGAACTGTATTACGACGTAATTTCCTTCGAGCACGGAAGTGGTGCGAGGACCCACGTCACTTGAGAAGAATTGCAATACTGCGTCATAATGGCGGCCGATTGCGCGGGGAAAAGAGGCGGCCGATTGCGCGGACTTCAGCTTGCGCGACACCAGAGCGCCCAGCGGCTTGCGGAATTTTTCCATCGCCGCTCCCCAACTTTGCTCGGTGACAGTCCCCTGAACAATCGTATGCGCATCCTTCCAGCTCTGCGCGTAAGCGCCGGCGTCGATCCCGGCAAGCCACGCCTCCGCCGCGGACACCGCCGCCTTTTCCGCCGGGGAAGCGGGCCCTTTACTCGCGGCAGCTTCGTTTTTTTCTGCGGGGACCACCCACAAGCCGCTCACTTTTCCCGCGAGGTCGAACACGACTTTGAGGTCGAGCCGGTTCCGTTCCCAGCGGCAGGGGACATAGACGCAGAAGAATTCGGCTTTTCTTTCCACGCGCGTCGCCGGGTCGGCCCCGAGAAATTTTCCGCCGGAGGTTTCGAGTTGATGCCAGACTTCGGCGAGTTTGGCTTCGGGCATCGCGTCCCGCATGACGGCCGCGAACTGGGCCGTTGCCTCGGTGAATTTTCCCGCCGCGAGCAGATCGACGAAAGAGTTTGCACGCTTCTTGAGCGAGCCGTCCAGCGCGGCGACTTCGTTCGAGAGACAATCCTTGAGGTTGGCGTCCATCGGCGCGTTTCGCAATGTCCAGTTCCGCCAGCCATCGGGCGTTTTTGCAAAGAACAGGATGAGGCAAGTCCCGGCTTTTTCGAGCATGGCCGTTTTCACCGCCCTAAAATCGTAATCTTCAAATATGGTGTCGATTTTTTCCAGAGGTTCGGTCGTTCCGGCAAGTTCCTGCAACTTCCCGCGCAATTCTTTTGCAAACACCGGCAGCGCGTCGCGCCAGCCCGCGATCAAATCGCAGGCATTCGCTTTCATCGCCGCATCGTCCCCGGCGCGCATCGCGGTAACGAGATCTTCCTCTACTCCTCGGATGTAGTGAGGTTGCCTCTCTCTGTCCCGGCGCACGACGATAGAGCGCCGTGAGGACGAAAGAGTCCGACTATCTTCAAGGCTTGGTATCATTTCCTGCTCCTGATGTTCATTGACTGAGGATGCGCCGGTGGCGGGCCTGGGCAGATGGTCCAGAACGGGTGAAGGCATTTTGGATTTCGCCGATTTTCCCTGTATCCACTGCGGAGCAAACAGCGTTGTTGGAATGACCACCGCCGCCGCCGCTGCGACAAACATGGCAAAGAGGCAGGCGACCACACACGCAGTCCAGCGTCGCAGCCACTTCGTGCCGCCCCAGTGCCGCACCGCCCAGGTCAACAACACCGCGGCGATCACCTCAAACTGAAGCCACTGCCCCAAGAACCCCATTACCTGAAAAACCAGAACCGCCAGGTCGGGCAGCCGCGTGTTGGCTTCTATAAAAAACACTTGAAACTTTGGCACGATGAAGAGGCCGATCGCCATCAACGGCAGGGCCGCCGCGATCTGCACCAAGAGGCTCAACAACACGCCGCAGCCAATCGCGATGATTTTGGCGGCCGAACTCATTCCTGGTGGCTGACCCTGCACCGGGCTTCCCGGAAGATTCCTTCCCGTGAAGCCACTTGGATTTGCGGCTTCGCCGGGCTGGGTTGGGATGTTTCCGGCGGGGACGCCGGAAACGGCACGCGGGACGCGTGCGCTCCCCGGATCTGCGGCGATGGTCTCGACTTGGGTCTTCATGTCCACCGCCGTCTGCCAGCGGAGATCGGGGGATCTTTCCAATGCCCGCAGGACGACTTCGTCGAGGCGCACGTCGATTTGCACTTTGCGCGTGGGCGGCACGATTTTGTCCTTCGGCAGCTCGCCGGTCAGCATCTCGTAGAAAACCACGCCGAGAGAATAGATGTCCGCCCGGCTGTCCACGTCATCGGGATGCTCGGTCTGCTCGGGGGCCATGTAGCTCGGGGTGCCCATGATTTTTCCCGCTTCGGTCAAATCGGCTGTAGCGGCGGTCTGTGACCGTCGCTGATCTTCTTCATCCATATTGCGACGGTCACGGCCCGCCGCGACAAGTTTCGCGATGCCGAAGTCGGCGATTTTGATCTGCCCGTTTTTGTCGAGCAGGAGGTTTTCCGGTTTGATGTCGCGGTGGATGATGCCGCGGTCGTGGGCGAATTGCAGCGCTTCGCACAGCGGCGGCACGATGGCGAGCGCTTCTTCCGGGGCCAGTTTCCGCGTTTGCAGCAACTGCCGGAGGTTCGCCCCGTCCACAAATTCCATGAGCAGGAAATAAAACCCGCCGGCCTGGCCGAAGTCGTAGATCGTGACGATGTGCGGGTGGTCGAGCTGGGCCAGCGCTTGTGCCTCGCGCGCAAAACGTCCGGCAAACTGCGGGTCGCGCACGCGCTCGGGCGCGAGGATTTTCAGCGCGACCATCCGGTTGAGCGCCCTCTGCCGCGCCTTGTAAACGACGCCCATGCCGCCGCGTCCGAGGAGGGCGAGGATTTCGAGCTGCGGGAAATGCGGGGCGAGCTCCTCCGGCGAGAGAGGCTGCGCGGGGGCACCTTCTCCCGTGTTGCCGGTGACGGTTCCAAACCCTGCATTCATGAGGCATTCCGGGCAAAGCCCCATCGGGGCGTCGGGGGCCAGTGGCTTTCCGCAAGTGGGGCAGTGGGTGTTCATCATTTCTCCTCACCTTATCCAGAGGGGGAGACGGAAAAATGTTACAAGGGATTTGAAAAAATTATGCGGAAAGAATCCGTCGCAGGGAATTCAATTCGTCGGCGATCTCCGATTCGTCGGCGACGGTGTGGGCGATTTCCTCGCGCAGCACCTGGCGGTAGCGGCTGCGCAACCGGTGGACGGCCACGCGCGCGGCTTCCGCAGTCATGCCCAAATCCTTGGCCAGTTCCGCATAAGGCACGGTGCTTTTGTCGCCGGTGATGGCAAACCGCAGCGCCGCAAACAGCGCCGCCCGCCCGGAGTCCTCGTATTCGGTGCACAGGCGCTGCATCACGGTGTCGAGCAGGGTCAGCGCCCAGCGGCGTTCGAACAACTGCTCGGGCGTCACTGGATCCGCCGGTTCGAACCGATACCGCTCTTCCGCCGCCTGCGCATCGAGCGAAACCGTCAGCGCCAGGTCGCGCTTCTGGGCCGAGGCATGGTCGTGCTCGTCGGCGAGATAATGTTTCATCGAGGCCAGCAGAAACGCGCGGAACCGGCCTTTCTCCCGCTGCACGCCCGCCAGCGAATGCAGTTTCAAGAGCCGCGCGAAAAACCCCTGCGTCGCGTCCTCGGCATCGTGCGGGCTGCGTCCGCGCCGCCGCGCATAGGCGTAGAGCGGATACCAATAGGTCTGGCAAAGGTCCGCCAGCGCGGCTTGCGCGCGAGTGGTGTCGGATCGTCCCGCCCGCAAAACCACCGACCAGCGGGTCGTGACGAAAAGATCGGGCGCGGGTTCCCTCTGCGTCATTTGGGGAGTTGTTCCAGGGTGTGGACAAGTGTCGTCGGCCTCGGCTGGAAAGTCATAGCGGAGGAGGCGGCGCATTTTGCACCAGCTTGAAGCGGATCTTCACGCAACTCGGCTGGTCGGGCTTGTCGGTGGTGCCGAGGATTTGAACGATGCCCATGCCGCCTTTGCGGGTTTTGAAAAGGAATGTTGACGGCGATGGTTGCGGGTCCCGCACTCCGCTGTCTTCGGTCGCGGGGCCGGTTTGCAGTTCCGCCGCCACTTCTTCCGGCCGGATCGTGGGCCAGCGGCTCGATTCCACCTCCTTGAAGACGCAGCCAAGATCATAGGCAAAGAGCTGTGGCCCCATGCTCAATGACTGGGCGCGGGCGTCAACCGAGTTTTCGGCGAGCCATTTCTTGTAATCGTATTTCACATTAAAATCCGGTGGCGTGACGATCTTGCCGCGCTCGAAAGACAGGTATTTGGGAAGAAACGTCTGCTCGGTAAATGGCAAGTCCAGTTCGACCACCGGGCCGAAGCCCTCCGTCGCTGTGCTGTTATTCGCCGGCTGCTGTTGCAGCGGGACGTTGTTCCACTCGAGGGCCATGATGGGTCGTTTGCGGCACTCGAAGGTTTTTACCTGATCCAGCGGCGCGTCGAAAATGCAGCGCTCGGTTTTGATGTTGCCCGACCCGCTCTCGCTGTGTCCGATGCGATCCAACCGGCGGTTATCTTTCGTCACCGCGACAAAATCGAACTGATCGATGCCGGGATCCTGCGTGCGGTCGCGCGTGAACTGGACGAAGGCTTTTCCATCCGCGCCCTGTCCGGGATCGGTCAGATGCACGCCATTGCCCAGCGCCATGCTGCCGTGGAAATCCGCCGCGACGACAACCCAAATCTGCCACGGGCCGGAGCTGTAATTGAGATGCACGCTGGCCATCGGCGGAATTTCCCCCATGCGGCCCGCGCAAAGGGTGGCGGTGATCCAGCCGAGGTTCTGGCTGTCCGGGGCGGGAGGGGAAACGCCGGTCGCAAAATTGTTTGTCGGCACATCGAGCGGCTTGCCCGCATCGTCGAGCAACTGGATTTCGGCAACGCTTTGCGCGTCGAATGCCGGGTGCGAAATCCAGAGGCAGAGAAACCGCGGGCTTTCCTTCGCGGCCTTGGTTTCGGAGACATCCACTCCAGCGGGCGTCGCGAGGCCGGGTGGCAGGTGCATGTCCGCCTGCTTCACGAATTCACCCGACGGCAGCCACGCCAGCCAGCGGGGATCTTTCTGCACTTCGTCCAGCCACGCGAGGTAGCGCAATCGGGGCAGTTCGGCTTTGACGAAAACGCAACGGACCGCGTGCGGGCTTGTAAGCTTGGCATGCTTTGCTTTGGAGGGGGAGATCCCGAACCAAAACACAACGCTTAACACCGTCAGCGCGAGGCCGAACCAGCAGAGGAAATAACCGGCCAGAGCCGCGGGCGAGAACGGCCTGAACCGGCGGCTCAGGAGCAGGCCCGGGATTGCCGTGAACGGCCCGAGCACCAAGGAAAGAATTCCCAACGCCAGCAATCCGACGCCGGATGGTGATGGCTTTTCACGCGCGCCCACCGCGCTTTGGGTTGCATCGGGCAATTCGTCGCCGAGATCGTTGCGCCGCGGCCAGCAATAGGTCAGAAAAAATATCCCGAACCCCGTTCCGACGGGGAAGATAAGAAGCAGCGGCCAACTGTAAATGACGAGGAACTGGAAGAACCATTTCGCCCGATAACGCGATGCCGTCAGCGCGATGCACAGGAGCACAAGGCCGATGATCCCCACCACCATTCCCATGCCCGTGGCGAATTGCCAAGAGCCCATAGCTGCAATCATTTTGTTGGCATCCGGCCCATCCTGGGCCTTCAAGGCCACGAAGGCCTGACTCATCCCAACAACGGCACCCAGCAAGCCGAGAATTGGTCCGAGCTGGAGAATTGCGCCAATAACGGCGAGGTTCCTCCCCGTCCGCGCCCCGTTCACAGCGCGCTCCGCGCCACTTCGATGTACGGCTTCGCCAGGTTGGGGTGGGATGTTTCCGGCGGGGACGCCGGAAACGGCACGCGGGACGCGTGCGCTCCCCAGAGAAGCAGCGGCCGTCTCGACCTGGGTCTGTTCGTTCGGGGGCGTGCTCAGGCGGAAAATGATTCCCAAAATCAGCAGGATGAATCCGGGCAGGATGAGGACTGGCAGGGAAAGAAGCGCAGCAACTCCCACAATCGCGGGAACATTCGGCCGCGACGGGGAACCCGCCGGTTCCGCTTTTTCCCAGATCGTCACTGGATGAGAAGGCATCTTGGCCTGCATTTTTTCGGTCGCCAGCCGGCTTTGAGCCGCTTCTAAAACCGTCTTCTGCTGAAGAAAGCGGTTTTTGGCCTCGACGTATTCGTTGGGGAGATTTTGTCCCGCCTGTGAGATTGAACGCTCGGGATCGGGGTCGTTGATTCCCTCGCGAGCGCGGATGTCCCGGGCTTCCGCAGCGGCTTTCTGCACCAGCCGGACCTGCCTTGCGATTTCCTCTTCGAGCAAAGCCAAGCCTTTTTCCGCCAGCTTTTGCTGATCTTCCCGGCACTTGGTCGCATATTGCATCGCGATCCCGTTCGCGATGTCCGCCGCTTCGAGGGGGTTGGTGTCCGAAATGCCGATTTCAATGAGAGCGGTATTCCGCACTTCCCTGAAACGCAGCATCTGTCGCGCTTTTGAACAAGTCTCATCCTCGGAGAGCGGCTTCCCGCTGACAGCCCAACGATTTGCCAAATCAAGGCGCTTGATGACAGGCAAAATGATTTCCTTGCGACTGATCTCTCGGAGGAACAGCAACTCCACATTTTGCCCGATTGTCATCGTTTTCAAAAGCTGTCCGCGGGTATCCGGCTCCACCTCCAGCGTCACTTTCGAAAAATAGAAGTGAGGCAGGAAATGGCAGGCGACGCCAGCGACAATGGGAAAGAGTGGAGCGCAGAGGATCAGGATGGCTCCAAGAATGATCAGCTTCTTGCCTCGCGATTTCCGAGCTCCGGGGAGCGCGCGCGCCTCGCGTGCGGTCGTTCGCGCCTCCGCGGACGACTCGTTCCCAGCGCGCTCCGCGCCACTTGGATTTGCGGCTTCGCCGGGCTGGGTTGGGATGTTTCCGGCGGGGACGCCGGAAACGGCACGCGGGACGCGTGCGCTCCCCGGAGCGGCAGCGACCGTCTCGACCTGGGTCTTCAAAATGCTGGCCTGCTGGTAGCGGAGGTCGGGAGCTTTTTCCAGCGCGCGCAGGACGATTTCGTCGAGGCGGACGTCGATGTGGACTTTTCTGGACGGCGGTTCGAGGCGTTTGCCGGGGAGTTCGCCGGTGAGCATCTGGTAAAAGACGACGCCGAGCGAATAGATGTCGGCCCGGTGGTCCACATCGCCCGGATGCTCGGTCTGCTCGGGGGCCATGTAGTTCGGCGTGCCCATGATTTTACCGGCTTCGGTCAGCTCCGGTGTCGCGGCAGTCTGTGACCGTCGCTGACTTTCTTCCTCATTAGAATGGCGACGGTCACAGACCGCCGCTACAAGTTTTGCGAGGCCGAAGTCCGCCACCTTCACGCGCCCGAGGCGGTCGAGGAGGATGTTTTCCGGCTTGATGTCGCGGTGGACGATGCCTTTGTCGTGCGCGAACTGGAGCGCGTCGCAGATCTCCGGCACGATCGCGAGCGCCTGTTCCGGCTCGAGTTTTCCTTCGCGCAGAAGATCCCGCAGGCTCACGCCGTCCACGAATTCCATGACGAGGTAGTAGAGCGGTTGAGAGTTGAGGGTTGATGGTTGAGGGTCAGAAACGCCGAAGTCGTGGATGGTGACGATGTGCGGGTGGCTGAGCTTCGCGAGCAGTTCGGCCTCGCGGGCGAAGCGCTCGGCGAACCGGGCGTCGTTGACGCGCTCGGGGGCGAGGATTTTGATCGCGACCAGCCGGTTGAGCGATTTCTGGCGGGCTTTGTAAACCACGCCCATGCCACCGCGCCCGAGGCATTCGAGGATTTCGAACTGCGGGAACTTCCCGGCGATTTCCTCCGGCTCCGGGACGGGGGCGGACTCGTTGCCGTCATGGGTTTGGGAAGCGATCGCTTGGGCGAGCAAGCAGGACGGGCAGAGATGGTGCTGGCTGTCGGCCGGCAATGGTTTTCCGCATTCGGGGCAATCGTTGTTCATCTTGATCCGTTCTTACGCGTTCGCGGAAGAGTGTTACAAAGATTCATTCGGAAAGCGCGGCGAAGAGCGAGCGCATTTCCTCCTCGACGAGATGGCTGTCGGCGAGCGTGCGGGAGATTTCCTCGCGGAGCCGCTGGCGGTAGCGTTTTCTCAGGCGGTGCACCGCCACGCGCGCGGCGCCCTCGGTCAGGCCGGATTCCGCTGCGATGGCGGCGTAGGGCAGTCGGTCGCCGCGCACGCCGAGAAACGGTTTCCAGCGGGCAAAATCCTTTTCCTCCGATTCCAGTCCATCAAGAACCTTGTCGAGAAGAGCCATGGCCCAGTCGCGGTCGTAGAGCCTGTCCGGGCTGCGGCGATCCTCCGGTTCCAGGCCGAGCCCGGTTTCGGCATCTTTCCAATCGACGGACAAATGCGCGGCAAAGCCGCCCCGTTTCAGCCGGTGTTCCCGGCGCCACTCGTTCGCCATGAAATTTTTCAAACTCCCGAGCAGAAACGCGCGGAAGCGTCCCCGGTCGCGGTCGGCGAGGCGGAGCCCGTCCCGGCTGAGCAGGTGCGCGAAAAATCCCTGAACCGCATCCTCCGCGTCCGGCGCGGTCCGTCCCAGACGGCGGACGTAACGGTAGAGCGGCGGCCAGTAGGTCCCGAACAATGCGCCCAGAGCCTCGACCGCCCCGGTGTCTCCGCCCCGCGCGGCGTCGCACACCAGCGTCCAGCGCGTGGTGGCGAAAAGGGTGGATTCACGGGCCGGCATGGGATCGGGTGATTCTACCACAAACGGCGGCGGATGTTACATGGATTCCGCTCCTGAATCGCGCCCGGAAAGATTTTCTGTCACCTCTTCGCCTCGTTTACAGACCTGCTTGTTGATATGATCACAACACATGCGATGAAAACGATGGATTCCAGCGATGCGGATCTGGTGGCGAAGAGCCTGGCAGGCGACCGCGAGGCGTTCGGCGAAATCGTTGCGCGCCACCAGTCGCTCCTTTGTTCGCTGGCTTACAGCGCCACCGGCAATTTGAATCAGAGCGAAGACCTCGCCCAGGAAACGTTTGTCGCGGCGTGGAAACAGCTTCGCGGCTTGCGCGAGCCGGAAAAACTGCGCTCCTGGCTGTGCCGGATCTTGCGCAACCTCACCTGTGACACTTTTCGCAAACAGGGTCGCGAGCCGAGTCACGGGGCCGCATCGATGGAAGAGACGCCCGAAATTCTGTCGCCGGAGCCACTGCCGCTCGAACACGCCATCAGCAATGAAGAGCAGGGGATTCTCTGGCGGTCGCTCGAGCGCATCCCGGAACTCTACCGAGAACCGCTTGTTTTGTTTTACCGCGAACACCAATCCATCGAAGCGGTCGCCAAAAATCTGGAACTGAGCGAGGACGTCGTGAAACAGCGGCTGTCGCGCGGACGGAAAATGCTGCACGAACAGGTCCTCGTATTTGTCGAGGGCGCTCTGGAACGGACAAATCCGGGAAAATTGTTCACGCTGGCTGTCCTGGCCTCGCTGCCGGGGCTCACGATGTCCGCCAAGACCGCGACAGCGGGCGCAGCCGCCACCGGTGGGGCGACCGCAAAAGCTGTCGGAGCAACGGGTTTGTTGGCCGTGATTTCGGGGCCGCTCGCTGTCTTTTTCCCCAATTACCTCGCCTATCGTGTGGGCATGGCCGGGGCGTGGTCGGATGAAGAGCGCCGTTACATCAAAACCTTTTACCGCAAAGTCGGCATGATCACCCTGGCAGTATTCATCCCGTTTGTGGCCGCAGTCTTGTGGGTGTCCAGGAATCAACATGACCGCCCGTTTTTGTCCGGCCTGTTTGCCACAGTGCTCACCTTGATTTTTTTGCCGGCATTTTTTGCCTTGGCCATCGCCTCGGTGAAGAAAGGCCGCGAATATTATTCCCGGATTCTGGTGCGGGATTACAGCGGTGTTTTCCCGAAACCGGCGTGGGAATATCGCAGCCAGGCCAGTCTGTTTGGGCTCCCGCTCGTTCATATTCGCGTGGGAGACCGGTTTGCGCTTTTGAAGAAGCCGGTCACGGCGTGGATTGCCGTGGGAAACTCCGCGATCGGCGGCCTGTTCGCATTTGGCGGAATGGCGATTGCGCCCTTGAGCATCGGGGGCCTCGCCTTCGGCTTCCTGTCATTCGGCGGTTTGAGCGTCGGCATTTTCTCCCTCGGTGGCATCGCGCTGGGCGTCTGGCCGCTTTTCGGCGGGCTGATCGTCGGCTGGCAGGCATTTGGCGGTTGCCTGGCCGTCGGGTGGAACGCGGCGGTCGGAGAATTTGCGCTGGCGCATGATTTCGCGCTCGGACGCATCGCCGTCGCCGCACAGGCCAACAATGACATCGCCAGAAAAATCCTCGAACCGAATGGGGTTTTGCGCTGCGCTCAATTCATCAACAACCATTGGCTCTGGATCAACCTGCTCTGGATCGTTCCGCTTTTTGTCCAATGGCGGATCATCGCCCGGAAACGCGCCGGTTCTTGATCTTGGCTCAGACCAACTCTTGGAAATCACTGGACTTCGCAGCGACCAGGGGGAACGGGCGTCCCGCCCGTTACGTTTCTATGGTAATTCGTGATTTCTCTTGCATTTGGGGCGAGTTTGGGGCAATCCATCGGAATGGCGAAGAAGAAAAAGGCGCAGGTCTTGGAAACCAAGGGGGTAACGATCTCCAAAGAACCCTCGACGGTAAAGGGAAATAGATACTCCTCGTATCGCATCACCTACTACAAAGAGGGCCGCCGGTGCCGGGAGAGGTTTCGCACGGAGGCGGCGGCGCAGAAGCGGGCGCAGGAAGTCAGGAAGGAGTTGGAAAAAGGAACCATCCACATCGGCACCTTCACTGCGAAGGATCACCACGTTCTTGTCGAGGCGTTGAAAATCCTAGACAAAAGCGGATGGGATTCCGGGTTGCTTGAAGCCGTCCGGCAGGTTGCGGAGGCGAAAAGGCTGCTAGATGGCAAGGGCACCCTGATGGAAGCGGTCCGGCTGTTTTTGTCCGAGGCGGCGCGGGAAAAACTGGCGGTCATTTCCTTCCCGGATCTGGTGGAGTTGTTCCTTGTGCACATCAGGGAAAAGAAGAAGTCCCGGCGTTACGTGCTCGACATGCAGGCGCGGCTTCATTTCGCCGCCAAGACGTTCACCGCGAATATCGCGGACATCAAGACCGCCGAGATGGACAAATGGCTGGCCTCGATGAAGAAAAACACGAGCCGGACAAAAAACAACTACCGCAAGGCCATCCGCACGCTGTTCCGGTTCGGGAGGGAAAAAAACTACCTGCCCAGAGAGGCGAAGACCGAAGCGGAATTCACCACCAGCTACGACTTGGGGAGCGAAGAAATCGGCATCTACACGCCCGAGCAACTGGAAATTCTCCTCTCGCGCCTGAGCCCGAGAATGCTGCCCTTTTTGGCCATCGGCGCGTTTGCCGGGTTGAGGACCGCCGAAATTTCCCGTCTGGAATGGCAGCATGTCCGCTTCGAGCAGAATGTGATTGCCGTTCCGGCCAGTGTCGCGAAAACGGCCAACAGGCGGCTGGCACCGATATTGCCGGTGCTGGCGGCGTGGCTGAAACCGTTCAGGAAGCCCGCAGGCAAGGTGCTGGAAAGCGTGAGGGACGAATTTGCATTGGCAGCCCTGTTCAAGCAGGCGGTGGACGCGATCAAAGGCGAGGATGGGAACCCGCTGCTGAAAATCGTCCATAACGGCTTGCGCCATTCCTACATTTCCTACCGGGTCGCGGACATCAAGAATGTCGCCGAAGTCGCGCTGGAGTCCGGGAACAGCCCGCGAATTATTTTTTCGAGTTACAGGGAATTGGTGATGGAGGAGGAAGCAAAGAAATGGTTCGCGATCATGCCCGCGAAGGAGAGGTTGAAGGAAATCCACGCCGCTATCGCAGATGGCCTCTGAGGGCTTCAAATCTGCCGGGGCCACTCTCCTTGCGTTTTTTCTCCAGGTGTTCACGGATTTGCACCAGGTCATATTTCCTGTGCGTTTTTCCGAGACGCACACAGGGGATGCGTCAAATCTTGCTTTTCCAAACCCAAACAGCATAAAGTCGAATTGAGGTCCTCAATGTCCAAACACAACAACGGAAAATGCCTCTCCTTGGATCTGCGAGGGGAATTGCCAGCAGAAAAGTTCGAGCGTGCGATTTCTGCGTTTTTCACCCTGATCCGAGAAGTGACAAATCAGGCGCTTGCCGCGAAGCAGAAGATCAGATGGACGGTTACGGTTCGTTCCGGCAGCGCAATCGTTAATGCCATTCCCCACTACACCCAGGACACCGAGGGGCAAGCGATGGAGATTCTTCGAGCGGTTCCATCTGGGGTGCGCTCTCTTGAAAGTGGATCTGAAGAGATGCCAAAGCTATTCACACGGGACGCCGCAAAAGCCGTCAGAACTCTCGGAAGACTGCGCGGCCTTACCGTCACTGATTTGACCGGAGTCCGTATCCGATCTGATACAGAAAAATCTTTCGTAACCACCAAAAGCGTGGCGGCGGTAGATACGCTGATCGCCGGACAACGGCAGGGTTACGGGGCAATCGAAGGGAAAATGCAGACGATAACCGAGCGCGGGGGATTTCGGTTCGTGGTTTACGATTCTCTCCACGATCACAGAATCGACTGTTTTATCGATGAAGAATTAATGGAGGAGGCTGTGCGCAATTTCAGCAAGCGCGTCCGTGTAAGTGGCCTTGTCCAATACGACCGAGAAGGCGATCCGGTGAGTATAAAAGTCACGGACATTTACGCGTTCCGGCCAAACAGCGAACTCCCGAGCGTGAAAGAAATGCGGGGAATTTTCAAACAGGCGTGAAAACCCCAAAGATATTCTACTGGGATTCAAGCGTTTTTATTGCATTCCTGAGTGACGAGCAGGAGGAAGATCGCGCTCAACACGTTGAGCAATTGTTGAACGAGGCCGAAGCTGGAGATATGTTTATTGTCACCAGTTCATTCACGCTGGTTGAAGTCATTAAACTCAAGGGAAAGCCTGCGATCAGTCCAGAGAGCGCAAAAAGAGTCACCGATTTTTTTGAGAAGGACTATTTCAAATTCGTTGATGCAAGTCGAAAAATCACATCCGCCGCACGGAATCTTATTTGGACGTTGCCGGGATTATTTCCAAAAGATGCCGTGCATCTTGCATCGGCCATCGAGTTTGCAGGGGTCGAATCTCTCCATGGAATCCATTCGTATGATCGCGATTTTCTTTCTTTAAATGGAAAACTCCCAATAAAATGTCCCATTACGAAGCCGGTTCCAGAACAACCATATTTGTTGAATGTTCCGGGCGTGAAAAAATCCAAAAAACAGAAACGGACCCGTCGTCTGGAATTCTGATTTCAAATTGGGATACTACCAGACTTCCGCCGCCCTTGACTTCTTCGCATCGAATCTCAAAACTTAAAAACCTCATGAATCTCAGAATTGGATCCGCTGGTAAAATTGCCCTTGTTTTCCTGGTTAGCACATGCATGGGTTCGCGATCCGCTCACGCAGCACACGGGTTGCTGCTCTATACGGCAAACGGTTCGCCATACGTCAATGCCGTCCAATATGAGACATTCACCTCACCCTCCGCCCACCTGAACTACGTGACCGTTAAAGGCGGACAAAACGTGCAGATCCAGACGTCAGGCATCATCGCAAATATCCCATACCCCGATACATCAACGCTGGTTACCCCAGCGGATGCGGAAGAGGTGCTTGCTCAAACGAAGCTGTTTGCAGAACGCTATCCCCAGTATGCGAAGCTTCTGCAAAGTGTCGGCGACCTTTGGAAGCGAAGGCAGGAAGCGAGCAACGCCCAAATTGCCATCAACGCAAAACGAAAGGCCGAGGCGGATCGCGTCGCGGCAGAAAACGAAGAGAGGTTCCGTGTAGCAAAGGCGGCGGCGCCTCCGCCTGCGCAAGGCCAAACAATTTCCGGTGCATTCGGGGTAACCCTCGGAAGCCAATTTGATCCGGCCAATGCAGTTGCCGTGGCGAAATGGACCACAGGGGAAAAAAAGTATAAGTTCACTCCAGATTCTCCATGTCCCGGTCTGACCGATTATTTCGTGCTCATCACGCCTGCGACACATCAAGTCTATGCAATTATTTCCAGTGGATTTTTTACTTACGAAAAAAGTAAAGAAATTCCGGTTTTGATTGAAGTGATAAAGCGTAAATATCCGATGTTATCAAAGCCAGCAGGGAAGCGGCGAGATTCTCACGGGTTCTATCCCGGAGACATTGAAACTGATTGGAGTCGCGGCCCGGTTTGTGACTGGCAAAATCAACTACTTGGAGGCATCAACCATTCCAACGAAAAATTGGCTGAGGCAGGAGAGCGATTCATTTTTTGCCATCGTAATCTACGCACAATAAATAGACGAGCGAATGCTCCTGACACTGACTTTCTCATCGCCTATGTTGACAATAGGTTGAAAACTGTTGCCAAAGAGGAGTTCAATAAATTGAAGGCAGTCGAATTGGATGGCATTAAAAAGGCTGCTTCCCCCGGATTATAGGGTGCTACGCTGAAGAAGGGACGGGAAAGGCTAAAAAAGATAGCCTATCTCTCATTGGCGAGCGCCACACCTAACTTTGCAAGGGAGTCGTGACCCTGCCCCGCCACTTAGCCTAGAATTTCACACAAGCACCCGTAAAGCTGCACGCACATCCCAACCGGCCTCCGCCAAGTTTGTTAAAACATCCAGTGATTTAATAGTTTGCTCTCGCCTGTAGGCGATGTAGCCATCAATAGCTTCCGACAGCTTATCGCGGACATTTTTGGGAAGGGAATTTTTTTCCGTTAGAATTTAAAAAATGAAGTAGTGCTGGTTGACAGGGCTGCGCTTTCGCGCCGCCTGTTTGAAATGAAGGTTTCGAACCAACCAGCACCATGAAAAAAACT
>Ga0118677_10005557_pt1 | contig 21981 bp, 12 predicted proteins | sample AliMusrvi5mmetaG_FD_86154 | JGI IMG/M metagenome (GOLD analysis project Ga0118677, IMG submission 86154)
AACATAAATATCACCTACTTACATGGTGTCGGTGACAAGTCAAATATCGCCATTGACACAAGAAATATCGCCATTGACACAAAGAATATTGACAATGACACAAGAAATATCGCCATTGACACAAAGAATATTGACAATGACAAGACAAATATCGCCATTGACACAAAGAATATTGACAACGACACAAGAAATATCGCCATTGACACAAAAAATATTGACAATGACAAGACAAATATCGCCATTGACACAAAGAATATTGACAACGATACAAAAAATATTGACTACGCTACAAGAAAAATCGCCATCGTTACTAAATTTTTCGGCAGCAATACTAAAGTTTTCAATATCGCTTCAACTTCATTAACTTCCGTTAGCGCGCGTTTCAAACGCGTGCTTTCCAATTTCTGTTTTCTATTTTTTTCTATCCTCTATCATTCAAAAACTTTACTTACTTTTGGGGCATCAAAAAAATTGTAATTTATGAAATCGAAACTTACTTTAATTCTGATTCTTTTTTCGTGTGCGGCTTTTGCCCAATGGAGACCCACAAATGGTTTGTTCAGCGGGGCAGTACATTCAATTATTACCAGCAATAACGAGATCATTGTCGGAACCAACAATATTTACAAATCCTCTGATAACGGCCATACATGGTTTGTAAGCAGCAACGGAATGTCGGGGTCAGTAACCGCCATTCGCGGATTGGTTAAAATAAGTACTTATCTTATTGCAGTCACTGATGCCGGCGCTTTCTACTCAACTGATAATGGCGATAACTGGACGCAAGCTACAGGAACTGCAACTTTGAATATTTGGGGAGTCATTGTTAAAGGCAGCAATGTGTTTATAGGCACCGATGCAAATGGGATTTACAAATCAACAAATAATGGCGTTACCTGGAATATTGCCAACAATGGCATCAATACATCGCTGTCAGAAAACTGTTTTGCTATACGCGGTACCGACCTGTATGCCGGTAGCGGTGGTTATGGTATCTACAAATCAACTGATGATGGCGCAACCTGGAATACTGTGAACACAGGATTGCCGGGATCGTTTTATGCGATCAGTTCGATGGGGGTTGTCGGAACCACCATTTTTGCAGGAACATCAGGAGCCGGAATGTATAAGTCCACAGATGGTACAACATGGTCGGCTATCAATAATGGTATTACATCCACTGATAATATCATGGGCATTGGGGTAAATGGCGCTTCGGTTTATGCGAGCACTTTTACAAAAGTTCTTTACAAATCCACGGACTATATTAATTGGAACGTTGTACCCATTGGGATCTCTGCACGTTTTGAAGCTTTTTATTCAGATCCCGGTGTATTCTATATTGGCGACTGGGACAAAGCATACGGCCTTTTCAGAACGAAAGACGACGGAGTCACTTTTCAACAAATAGGCGTTACAGAATTTCCTGTTTCAGCGCTTGAAGTGACCGGTAATAACAATATCCTCGGCGGAACCTTTGATGTTTCAGGAAATTCATACAGGGCATCATTATTTAAAACCACCGAAGCTGATTCTACCTGGGCTTATACATTTGGCACATTGGATACGAAAAATGTAATTGCAATTAAGGCTAGTGGCGCCATTGTTTATGCATTCGATTATGTAGGGTCAGGCAATTCGTATGTATATAGGTCCACGAACAATGGTCTCAACTGGACAAGCACAGGCTACAATGTTTTGTACAGCCACTTCGCCACTTTTGCCATAGCAGGATCTAACATATTTGCCGGTGACGACGTCCCGTATATCAGCACCGATAATGGAGCAACATGGAATGCTTGGGGCACAGGAATTCCAACATCCGTTACGAATGTTTATTCATTGGTTCTGAAAGGTACATTGTTGTTTGCCGGAACCAACAACGGGATTTATAAAGCTACTGTGGGTACCAATTCATGGACTTCAGTAAGCAGTGGGTTGACAAATATGGATGTGAAAACACTCTGTGTTTCGGGCACCACACTCTATGCAGGCACGCAGGGTGGCGGAATTTTCAAATCAGTGAATGATGGCGCCCTGTGGACTGATGATAACCTGGGAATACCACTATTTGCAGATGTTACCAGCTTTGCAACTTCAGGAACCAATGTATTTGCAGGCACGGATAATGGTGTCTTTGTAACTTCAAATTCAGGAACAATATGGTCAAACATCAACACCGGCCTCATTGACACATCCATCACTGCATTGACGGCAAGCACAAATTATTTATGGGCAGGCACGACGAGCCAGGGAGTTTGGAGAAGGCAGTTGTCGCAAATAGTCTTAGGCATTAACGATGTGCAGACGGAAATGAATGTTGCAATGTATCCGAACCCGGCAACAAAACAGGTAAGTATCAGTCTGCCGGTTAATGAAAATAACAAGGCAAATCAAATTTCGTTCTACAATTCTTTAGGCGCTTTGGTGATGCAATTGAACAGTTCACAAGCTAAAACAGATATTGACCACGTTGGATATTCATCCTACGTGGTTGATATTTCAATGCTACCGGCGGGGATCTATTATGTGACCATTAAAAACAGCGGTAAGATTAAAACAGAGAAATTGGTTGTTCAATAAAAATCATATCTTTGCAGTACAAAAAGTAAAAAAGTGTAAATGAGGAAGAGCTATAGAGTCGAAAATAATAATGTCGTACCTACGGCACTCTTGTTTCCGATGCATAAATTTTTCTACCAAGATGTCGTGCCTACAGCACTTTTATTTCCATTGCATAAAATTTTCTACCGAGATATCGTGCCTACAGCACTTTTATTTCCATTGCATAAAATTTTCTACCAAGATGTCGTGCCTACAGCACTTTTATTTCCATTGTATAAATTTTTCTACCAATATATCGTGCCTACAGCACTTTTATTTCCATTGTATAAAATTTTCTACCAGGATATCGTCCCTACAGCACTTTTATTTCCATTGCATAAAATTTTCTACCAGGATATCGTCCCTACAGGACTTTCCTTAGTGACTAAAAAAAAGTAAAACAATAAAATCTCAATACTATGAAAACAAAAACTCTCTTACTTATTTTTGCCTTACTTACCATAATGGCAAAAGCACAGGTTGGATACATCCACACTATTGCCGGCACAGGAGTGGCAGGTTATTCAGGCGATGGCGGACAGGCCACCTCAGCCAAACTTGGAATTACATTTGGAGCTGTAGTTGACGCTGCAGGCAATGTAATTTTTTCGGACAACGGCAACAATGCTATTCGCAAGATCAACCAAACAACAGGTATCATCACCAAAGTTGCAGGAACTTATTATAACTATAATGGGACCAACTGGTATTATGGCGGAGATGGCGGTTTGGCAACCGATGCTTATATGGCTTATCCGTTTGCAGTGGCTATGGATACGGCAGGAAACATTTATGTGGCCGACAATCTGAATAATGTTATACGCAAGATCACAGTATCAACAGGGATAATTACAACGGTGGCAGGAGATGGTTCAATCTTTTATAATGTATGGCCTTTCTGTGGCGATGGTGGCCTTGCAACCGATGCACAATTGAATGACCCATGGGGAGTGGCAGTGGATATAGCAGGAAACATTTATATCGCTGATCGTGGTAATAACGTGATCCGTAAAGTTGATGTTTCAACAGGAATTATCAACACAGTGGCAGGAACAGGAACCGGCGGCTACACCGGTGATAATGGACCGGCAACATCGGCAACCCTTAATGGACCTGATGGAATAACACTGGATTCGCAGGGGAACATGTACATCTCTGACGATTATAACAACGTTATCCGCAAGGTATCAAAAGCAACAGGAATTATTACCACCATTGCCGGAAACGGTACTGCAGGCTACAGCGGAGATAACGGCCCTGCAACATCGGCAAAGCTCAACGACCCTTCAATAGGGATAGCTTTTGACCCACAGGGAAATTTTTATATAGCTGATGATGGAAACAATGTGATAAGAAAAGTTACAGTATCAACGGGAATAATAACTACCGTTGCCGGAAATGGGGTTCAGGGTTATAGCGGGGACAATGGTCCTGCAACTTCAGCTACCTTAAACGGTCCTGAAGGTGTGGCAGTAGATGCATTGGGAAATATTTACATCCTGGATGAAAACAATGTGGTACGCAAAGTGAACGGACCCGGAGGCAGCATTCCTGCAACACCGGGAACTATACAGGGCAACACACCCGTTTGTAGCGGAAGCGTGAACACCTATAGCATCACCGCTGTGGCAGGTGCGACAAGCTACACATGGACATTGCCTTCAGGATGGACGGGCACAAGCACCACCACCAGCATCGTTGCTACTGCAGGAAACAGCGGAACAATTTCGGTTACTGCAAACAATCTCTTTGGTTCTTCAACAGCACAGACTTTGAATGTTGTTGTAACAACAGTGAATACAGCAGTTACACAGGCGAGCGCTACACTCACGGCATCCGCTTCGGGAGCAGGTTATGTTTGGGTGGATTGCGGCAATAATTATACACCCATAGCCGGACAAACAGCACAGAGTTTTACAGCAACCATTTCAGGAAGCTATGCTGTAATAGTCACTCAAAGCGGTTGTGTTGATACTTCAGCATGTTATTCAGTTTATATTAACGGCGCACCAGCTATGCCGGGAACTATTTCAGGCACAGAATCCGTTTGTCCGGGAACCAGTGTTACATTCAGCATAACCCCTGTGAACGGAGCAACAAGCTACACATGGACATTGCCAAACGGATGGACAGGATCAAGCACCACCAACAGCATTAATGCAACAGTGAATTCAAGCGGAACAATTAGTGTTACTGCAAACAATTCTTATGGTTCTTCAACAGCACAAACATTATTTGTCACTGTGATCACGGTAAATACTGCAGTCACACAGGTTGGATCAACTCTTACTTCCGGTGCAAACGGAGCAATTTACCAATGGATAGATTGCAGTGGTTACGACCTGCTTGCAGGGCAAACCTACCAATGCTTTACTGCCACTGCTCCCGGAGACTATGCAGTGATCGTTACCCAGGACGGATGTCTTGATACTTCTGCCTGCTATACTATAGGTTCAGGATGCGGTATTACAATAACCGGCGCTGACCTGCCTTATGATGGTCTGGGTGTAATTTTAGCAGTTGATTCCATTCACAATGTTTCGATAGCTTCAGGCGTTTCTCAAACATGGGATTATTCAGCGCTCGTTATGCAATATCCAAAATATGCAGACTATCATGCCACCTCAACCACTCCTTATGCAACTGTATTTCCTTACTCGAATATTTATACTTACGGTCCGGGTAATTTGTATGGCAGCTTATACGGAGGCGCTCCTGTTGGTCCGGGCAATGGATATTGTTTCTGGAGAAGCGATAGTACCGGCTTTTGGGTAACCGGATTCAGACCCGAATCGGGAATATTTGCAGGTGTCAATGTGCAGAATACTCCACAGGAACTTGTGATTGGCGCTCCGTCATCTTATGGAAGTCAATTTACCGCTTACGGCCGCTGGGAGTTACCCTTTAACAGAAATGCCGCAGATGTTGATACATTTTATGTAAGAACGATCAAGAAACAAATAGTTGCCGATGCCTGTGGATCATTGACCACGCCTCATGGCACCTACCCGAATGTGCTTCGTCAGCATGAATATATTACTGAGATAGACAGTGTCTATGGAAGAATGTACGGATACCAGGTTTATGCAACAGAATATGCAAGAGACAGCTCAAATACATACACCTACCTTGCCCATAACATAGGATATCCGGTGTGTACTGTTCATTGCGACAAACACAATGTTGTTCAGAATGTGGAATATTATAACGGTACTTATTCCGGAATAATTAATAACACTGAACCTGAATCACAGTTTTCAGTTTATCCTAACCCTTCGGAAGGTAAGGTGACCATTGAAATCAGTAACGAAAGCAACAATGCCGCCAACCAGATCTACATCTACAATTCAGTAGGCTCAATGGTTTGGCAAAAGACTTCTTCAGATAAGATGATTGACATTGATCTTAGTGATTTCTCAAAAGGGATTTACCTGGTTACTATCATTAACAACAAGAAAATTTCTTCGAAAAAAATTGTGATAGACTAAGCTGACAGCAGCAAAAACCGCTGAACAGAACAGGCACTTTACAGACCTTCCGGGTTTTTACAACCGGGAAGGTCTTTTTATTTTCAATTATTTGTAAATGTTTTTGAATTTTTATTTATATATTTGCGGTTACCTAAAAGTTAAGAACTTAAACTTATACCCATGAAAACAAAAACACTGTTACTCTCTATTACATTTGTTGGTTTAATGATAGGCGCACATGCTGCCATTATCAGTACCAATGCCGGAACCAGGGCTGCATGTTATATCGTTGATAATAATTCTGCAACTGTCATCGGTTCCGAAAACATCGCTTTGAATGCTGTGGAAAATATTTTTAAAGGAGTAGCTCCGGCAGCTCCGGAGGCACCACTTACAAGTTGCGGTGTTGGCTCAGTTACCGGCACAACGCCAATATGTATAAATGCAACGGCAAATTACAATGCAAATGGTGTAGTTTTAGGCGGCGGAACGGGAGGATGGAGCAGTGATAATAATGCAATTGCCACTGTTAATTCCTCTGGCTTGGTAACAGGTGTAAGTGCCGGAACCTGTAATATTATTTACACAATAACCGGATGTACGGGAACTCCTTCTGCACAACAGATGGTAACTGTGTCACCTGATGCCAGTATATCCGGAGTGACAGGTACAACTCCTCTTTGTATAGGTGCTACAGCTACGTATAATACATCTAATGTAATCATGGGTGGAGGAACAGGTGCATGGAGCAGCGATAATATGAACATCGCTACCGTTAATTCTTCAGGTTTAGTGACGGGTATATCTGCCGGAACCACTTATATTGTTTACTCAATTACCGGATGTGGTGGAGCAGTTTCGGAAAAACAATTGGTAAATATACTCCCTGATGCAAACATAGGATCAGTAACTGGTACAAGTCCTATTTCTGTTGGTGCTACAGTAACCTATTATGCTAATAATGCAGTCACGGGAGGAGGAATAGGATTCTGGAATAGCGATAATACAAGTATTGCTACTGTTAATGCTTCAACAGGGGAAGTGACTGGTGTATCATGTGGGACATGTAATATTATCTATGTCATTACCGGAGGTTGTGGCGGAACTCTTTCATCACAGCAACAAGTAACAGTAGGTATTATGAATAATACTGTAACACAACTGGGAAACACGCTGACGGCCACCGCAACCGGTGACTCTTATATTTGGGTCACATGTCCTGGGTATACGCAAATTCCCGGAGCAACTTCGCAGAGCTATACTGTAACAGCCACGGGTAGCTATGCAGTAATTGTTACTCAATCTACCTGCTCTGGTACTTCTGCCTGTACGCCTGTCGTAATAACGGGAGTGAATGAGATGAGCTCAAATGCAGATGGAATTTCAATTTATCCCAATCCTTCTTCGGATAATATTATTGTGGGTATTCCTGAAAAAAATAACAGTGCTTCTAATAGGCTCTATATTTACAATGCTATGGGGATGCTGGTGTGGCAACAAGATATCATAACTCCGAAATTAAATATTGATATCTCCAATTTCTCAAAAGGAATTTATTTGTTGAAGATCGTTTCAGGAAATAAAGAATGGAAGGACAGGTTTGTTAAAGAATAGTCAATAGTCAATAGTCAATAGTCATTGGTCATTGGTCATTGGTCAATTGTCAATAGTCAGAAATAGAAACGCCGGTCATTACAGTTGGTAATGACCGGCGTTTTATTTTTAAGAACTTTTATAGGTACTGTTGTGAAAAGAATTTTATCCCAATCTTTTTTCAACAATATTCCAGTTCACCAGGTTCCAGAAGGCTGCAATATAATCGGGACGGCGGTTTTGGTAATCGAGATAATAGGCATGTTCCCACACATCGCAAGTCAGCAATGGGATCAAGCCTTTGGTCATCGGGTTTCCGGCATTGCTTTCCTGAACAATATCAAGGGTGCCGTCGGGTTTCTTCACCAACCAGGCCCAACCTGAACCAAACAAAGTAGCACAAGCGGCAGTGAACTTTTCTTTGAACTGAGCAAAGGATCCAAAGGATGCATTGATGGCGTCAGCCAATGCTCCTGATGGCTGGCCACCTGCATTTGGCAAAAGAGAATTCCAGTAGAATGTATGGTTCCACACCTGTGCAGCATTGTTGTAAATACCGCCGGACGCTTTCTCAATGATTGCAATGAGATCTTTATTCTCAAACTCGGTTCCTTTCACAAGATTGTTCAGATTATTGACATAAGCCTGATGATGTTTTCCATAATGAAACTCAACTGTACGACTTGAAATAAATGGCTCCAGCGCTGTGGGAGCATAGGGTAATAATGGTAATTCGAATATCATAATTTTAATTTTAAATTTGAGTGAGCGAAGTTAGATAATTTAAATTTATATTTGCAAAGTAAATTCAAAAGCAAATTTTCACATGAAAAAAATACTCTATATCATTTCTGCTTTATCCATAGTTTTATTAATGTCCTGTGCCAACCGGGCAGCAGATGAAAAACAAAAAAAAGTTGATGATTCCTTGTTTCAACCGGAACGCAACAAAGTTCTTGATAATGCCAACAAATTATTGTCGGATTCCACCCCTGCTCCTGCAAAAAAGGACACAGTCGTGAAGAAAAAATAGTCAATAGTCAGTAGGCAGTAGTCAATAGTCAGTAGTCAGTAGGCAGTAGTCAATTGAGGCAAATCAGTATAACGATTGACCATTGACCATTGACTATTGAAGAATGACATTATTTGAGCGTATCAATAACACTGATCGCTTTCTTCAGGGTTTTATCATTGTCTTTCAGTACCGGATAGAATGCCGCATCACTAAAGATGTTCCTGCCTATGAAGGCTTTTAAATTCACCTTTATATTTGCACCTGATTCGGCAATGCCTGACGCATCTTTTGCAACGCCGTTCTTTTCTGCGTAAGCAATAAAATCATTAAACATGGCATCGTCTATTGTGAAGCCGCTGATAAATCCCTGCGCATTCAGGTATCTGGTTTTTATTGACTGCCTGTTCTTGTCGGCATAATCAAAAGTAAATTGCAGTATCAGTCCTTTATTGTAAAGACGGTTGTAGTATTTCGAATTCTCATCTTTTCCGAGTGGCACAAACACATCAGGCATGATGCCACCGCCACCATAAACGATCTTACCTTTCGGAGTTTTGAATTTAAGCGAGTCAACAAATTTTATGCTATCGGGATTTTCGAGATCACTGTTAAAATACTGCTCGTAAAATTGCGCATAATATTCATCTGTTCCTTCCTTATACGAACGCTGAATGCAGCGGCCGGTGGGTGTGTAATAGCGTGCAATTGTCAGGCGGATGGCAGAACTGTCGAAGAGCATCACCTGTCCCTGCACCAGACCTTTTCCAAATGTTCGTCTTCCTATCACCGTGCCGCGGTCATTGTCCTGAATAGCACCGGTGACGATCTCACTTGCAGAAGCGGAGAGTTCATTGACAAGAATAACGAGTTGTCCCTGCTCAAATTTTCCTTCTTCCGTGGCATACGTTGAGGTTTTGACTTTGTGAGCGCCTTTGGTATAAACGATCAGTTTTCCTGCACTCAGAAATTCGTCGGCAACATCAATCGCAGCCTGCAGGTAGCCGCCACCATTGTCGCGCAGATCGAGAACAAGTTTTTTCATTCCCTTTGCCTGTAGCTTTGACAATGCAGCATCAAACTCATCATGGGTGGTTGCCGAAAACTTGCTGAGCTTGATATAGCCCACATCTTTGGTAAGCATATAAGCAATGTCGAGGCTGTAAGTGGGGATAACATTGCGGGTGATGGTGAATTGCAGAAGACCTTTCACACTGCGGCGAAAAACATTGATCATAACTTTGGTGCCGCGTTTTCCTTTCAGCTTCTTCATCACATCAGCGTTGGTGATCTTAATTCCAGCAACATTTTTGCCATCCACTTTCACTATCCTGTCGCCGGCCATGATACCAACACCTTCGGAAGGACCGCCCGGCACAACATTCATCACCGTGATGGTGTCCCTTTGAATGCGGAACTCAACACCTATCCCATCAAAACTGCCTAACAGCGGATCATTGGCATCATTGAATTCGGCAGCCGTAATGTAGGCTGAATGCGGATCGAGTTTTTCGAGCAGAGCGCTGATGGCTTCTTCGGTGAGTTTGTCTTTTGAAATGGTATCCACATAATTCTCGTGAATGTAATCCAGCACCTCTTTCAGCTTGTCGTATTTTCCCAATCCAAATGAAAATATATTTTTGCCCGGATTGTTGGCGCTGCCGGTGATTATGCGTGCACCCAGATACATTCCTGCAACAAAAATGAGTGCAAAAACAATGGGCATATAGATCTTAAAATTCTTTTTTGGGTTTTCCATCAAAATTCTTTTTCCTCTTAAAAATAACAATAAATAATAGTAATAAGGGCGGCAAAGATACGGAAGAATAAGGACGTGTCAAAAAGAGGGATGAGGGAAAAAGGTGGAATTAAAGAATGAGAGAATGTATTTGAGGTATTCTTTTTACTCTTTAGTTTAACGTGAATAAATATCGTTTTCTGAAAAAGCTGTTCAAGTTGCGTACTATTTCAACAAATATAGGATATCAAACTTTTTCATAGCAACTCCTTTTTTTCATTCCAACAATTTAATATCCTTTTGCGGATGTAATGGAATGAGTATTTTATTTTTTTACAACTATTTTCCCTCTATATTTTTCATCCCCATTAATAACAAGTCTATAAAAATACATACCAGCGGAAAATCTTTTAATATCCAAACTTTGCAGTGCAGTTGGTTTAGTGATTTCAATTTCTTTTACTTTTCGTCCACATACATCATAAAGCATAAAGTGCGTATTATTAATTGCAAGGTTGCTATAATCAATATAGATTTGATCAGTTGCAAGGCTTGGATACACATTGAAAAATGTTTGTGGTGGACATTCTTTAACAGTTATTGTAATACTATCAGTAGTTTCCTCAAATTTGAAATCCTTCTGTTTTAAATGGTAGGTTGTAGTAACTGTTGGTTTTGCCCAGGGATTTGCTATAGTAGTGTCGCTTATATTTATTGATGGTGACCAACTATACAGGTATTGAGAATGCGAAGCAGCACCGATTTGGACACTATCACCCCTACATATTGTCGTATTATTACCTGATTCAGCTTCGTAAACAGGAGTATCACAATCATAAACTGAAACATCGTCAATATAATAAAAGGTCCCATGAGAATGACTGTTTGAAACCTGTACAAAATTTGTTGAAGCATTACTTTTAAAATTACCAATCGTAATATATTGCTCACCTCCATGAGCAATATAAGTCCCGGAAATAATCATCCAGTTTATAGTATCCATTAAAAAATATCCTGGAGTATTTATTATCTGTGGGATCGCTGTTATTGTATCACCATTGTATTGATGAAATATAGTATCAGATAAAAAAGCCCCCATACAATCTATGGCATATCTGGAGCCGCCATTAGGTTGAACAGTAGTATCATAATTAGGGAGGGATACATAATATTCAATGCAATATGTTCTATTTGCATCCAGTGTATTAAATAATTTAACTGAAATGTAATCACGACCTTCTTCATAATCACTATAAGTTACAATTCCACCATATCCTTTACCTGTCCTAGCATATTGATAACCTGCAATATTTACAGGTATACCAAAACCATCTTGAAAAATTTCAGCACACTCATTAAAAACATTTGGCGTAGGAAAAGATGGAGTTATAGAAGGATTAAGCCATGGTGTACATAATGGAAATAAATTTTGAAGATTATCACAATAATCTATATTTTCAAAACTTGCATTTGGGATTAAATTTTGAGAAAACCCATTAGCAATGAATCCAGCAAATAATACTAATAATAATTTTCGGAAAAAACTCATCAATTATTTTATTTGATAATTACCAATTTACCATTATACAAAGTCTCTCTATCAGCGTTAATTATTCTACAGGTATAGATACCTCCTTTCACATTAGTAAGAGATATGGTAATCATACTTTCAGTAGCATTGATTTCTTTGGTAAAAACAATATTTCCCAATATATCAAATAATTTAACAATATAAATACCATTACTTGCAGAATCCAAAAAGATTGTCAAATTATCTTTAGCTGGATTCGGGTAAACAATAATATTGGAAGTTTTGTTTGTTTGAGTATCATTGTAAATAATCCTTTTTGTATTTGGCACATTATAATCTATTTGGCAATATTGCAATAATTCGCGAGCCATATATACACCTTCTCCACCTTCAGCAGGATTTTGTATTGCAATGCCTTTTAAAGTAGCGCTGTCGGCAGATGAAAAACTAAAAATATGGTTCGTCCAATAATTTAAATAAATTTCATTTGCTATTTTTGCATTTGTTTCAATAAAATTCAGAGGAGTAATAGTTGTATTTTGAGCTGAGGCTGCTATGAAATTTTCATTATTAATAAATGAATTTACATTATAAAACTTGCCTATATTTGATGATTTTAATCGGTAATATAAATTCTGATATAAATTATCATCTGCTAATCCAAGATTTAGTACCGTAGTATCAGCTTTAATTTTTCTGTACACATTTTGCATCATCAAATATTTGAACGGATCTGAATAAGTAGAAATATTTGTTGTAGCTAGTATCGAGGAATTTGATCCAAGTTTATCCTGACGAGATATTTGTGGATTCCCTAGCATTTGAAGTGTACCACAAAAAGCAGGTGGTATTAATGCATAAGTATTAAATAATAATGATGATACATTATATTGCCCTGGTGGTGGGGTGGGATGCAAGGTAAATGTGCTGATATTATTATTATAATACCAATTACAAGATGCGGTAAAACCCAACGATCCAGCAACTCTAAATGTATTGCCAATTGGACTCTGATCATACCAACTATTATCCCAAGCTTGTCCACTTGGTGGATAGTTTGCAATAGAAAATCCTTGATTTCCAATATCAGCACTGCCTAAACCTACTCCATAATAGCATTGGTTCATTTGATTGCATTGTATCTTATTAGGATTACTTGATCCTGTGCAAAAAATCCCTATTCCTGCTCGTGTAATTGTGTTACTCTTTATTAGAGTATTTGCGCTTCCACTAACAATTATACCTGATAATAAGGAAGATTCGGTTATTCCAGGATTAATTAAATTATCCCAAACAATAGTATTATTCGTTATCAAGGCATTTTGAAAAAGAAAACCTCCACAATTCGCATTATAAATCCCACAATGTCCAATGCCATTTAATGTAGAAGTGATTTTGTTGTTATTATATGAAACTGTTGGGCTGACGCTGTTCAGACAATAAATTCCAATTTGGCTCTGATCAGTGTAATTATTCGTAATATTAGTTGTTGGAGTTGGCGATCCATTAGCATTTCCACTCACAACAATACCAAATAAAGATTCATAAGATGTTGAAGTATTGGCATCATTAATATGATTATTATTAATTGAAATTGCAGAACTAGTATTGTTAGTATAAATTCCATAACTGCCAGCACAACCAGCTATAGTACTTGGCGTGATTTGATAAAAATTATTATTAGAAAGCGAAATGGGTTGATGCCATGTATTATTACTAATATAAATTCCTTTAGCAAGATTATTAAATGTATTATAGCTAAGGGTAGGAATTGCATTGTTGTAAATTTCAACACCTTTATAGCAATTCTGTTGTCCATTTAAAGCGCCAAATATATTTGCCTGTGAAGTAGAACCTCCAATATTAAAAGTGGAAGTAAAAATACCTGAGGTTGAACTAAGATAAATAGCAATACCTGCATTTGCGTTAATAGTACTATTGTAAGATGCATTAATATTTGTAAATTTATTATTTACAATATTTAAGGTTTGGTTAACGTTGTTGGTTTTCGTACTGTAAATGCCATACCACATATTGTTGAACAAATTTTGATTTGATAAGTTTGTTGCATCTCCAATTGTCCATGCTGTTCCAAGATTATTAATTGTAATACCAGCATAAGTCCTATCAGTAGCATAAGGAGTATATAGATTACGTGTGCAATTTAAAGTACTTCCTTTAATAAAGCTATTATATGTACTTGAATATTGAGGTATAATAATATTCCTATAATTATTTTGGAGGAAGGAATTTGTTATTTGAAATAAGCCTCCACTGCCTGTACTACTACCTGTAACAATTGCATATTTCGCATCCTCTATAATTGATCCCCCACTAACAATAAGTGATGAAGTATTATCCTTTAAAATTATTCCATCCCACATGTATTGACAAGGACTTTGAAGATGAGTAACTAAGCCTGTAATATTATTATATGATAGAGTAAATGTCACTCCACTATTTACAATAATGTTAGCAATTCTTCCCATAAAAATATTAGGGCAACCTTTAAATTCAATTGATTGATCAAGTGTTAAAACACCATTAATATTGATGTAGTCAGTAGTTGATACAGGATTGCCATAAACACCAATAATTGTACTTGCTTTTGTATTTACAAAGTTGCGGTATTGATGAGTAACATTGCTGCAACACCCATATACTATTTTTGTCCCAATTGAATTACAAAAATATGACGCTGCAGCAGATACACCAATAGTGGTTGAATTTCCTACTCCTAAAGCAGGCCAAGTCACTGTAGTATATTGACCTGTCGGTGATGTAGCAAAGATAGTACCTGTTGGGCCACCGGCCCAAGTATAAGTTATTCCACTTTGATAATTTGAAACCGAAAATACGTTATTTCCACAATCAATAGAATCTCCAACAATAATTGGAATATCAGGAGGTGGAACAACTGTAACTACTGCATTCGAAGTAGAGGTAGTGCCATTATTTGTAACAGTAACGGTATATGTAGTAGTTGTTGATGGGTTTACACTAATAGATGATGTGCTTGCTCCATTACTCCAATTATATGTAGTACTTCCTGTTCCATTACAAACTGATAATGTTATGGGCGTGATATTATTTGAACAGATTGTAGCAGTTGAAGGAGCAACAGTAATATCGGTATTTGTAATTGGTGATAAATCATCCAAAAGAATATAAACATAGTTGTTATTTGGATTGCCATCATTATATGATAGGAATAAAAGATGATCAATTGTACTTGCAGGTGCTTGAAAATTACAAGTTTTTTGTAACCAATTATTAGTATTTGATATTGGGCCAGATGTCCATAATAGATTTGTAGTACTGCAATCAGAATTTCCTCCATAAAGATATAATTCTCCAAAACCTGTTCCTGCAGGAAAACAACCAAGGTTTGAAGCGGCAGTAGCCAACCACATTGTAAAAGAATAATGTGCTCCAGGTGTTAACGTTGTACATAAAGCTTGACTTGCTCCTTCTTGCCATGGACCTGTCGTGGTATTATAATTTAAAAATCCCACATAAGTATTTCCATCATGTGGTGCAAGTGTTATCCCACAATAACCTGGTTGTGTGTCAGGTGTCGGAAATCCTGGCATACAGGAAGTCCAACTTGGAGGTAATGTTTGAGGTCCACAATTAATAGGATAAACACATTCAAATGATGGATTTGCAAAATTTATTACACAATTGCATTGTGAATAAATTTTCAAAGTAAAACCTAGTAATAAAATAAACAATGTAATTCTTTTTTTCATGGGACAAATAAATTTTTAAACATTAAACAAATTAATGAATTGTAAAGTTTTATTAAAAAATAAAAAATATCGCTTGATCTAATGAACAAAATAAATCTTTCTTTTTAATCAACTCAGCTTCTTAACGAACTCATCAAAATAGTGTGCACATTATCTTCTAATATGTTCGTAAAAATTATTCTTCTAAATTTCAATCTCCAAAATTAAACATTTTATTTTAAACTAAAAAAATCGGAATAATTTAATTATTACTACAAATTACTTAAAAAAATTTCTCAAATAGAAGAAAACTTTAAGAAAGATCCTTTACTATTTTATCACCACCATCTTTTTCCCCTCGCTACTTTGCGCCGAAGTTTGCAATTGATACAAATATGTTCCCGCCGCAATATCTGCTGTCGAAACAAGCAATGTGCTGAATGTTTTATCCACTTTGAAACGCTTTACTTCGGTGCCTTGAAGATTATAAAAAACTATTTCGCCTTCATTGACGCTATCGGGAAGGGTGTAATCAATTTTTGTTGAATTTGTAGTGGGGTTAGGATAGGGGTTGGAAAGGAAACTTTTATCTAATAAAGACATATTTGATTCTGCAATGCTTTGGCTCAAGGTACCTGATAAACTGAAAACTTTTGCTTTGCCAGATTTATAACTCAAAATCATTTTTGTACCATGGGAAGTATTGTAAATGGGCAATTGTTGTTGTTCAAAATTACCCATTATTACTGCTGCTCCAGTATCAGAAAAAAGCAATGTCCCATCTTCATTATATATCCCTGTATAAGGTCCTCCTAACCCCCCTGTAGCATACATAAATTCCATTTTATTATCATCATTAAATAAATGTTCTGATAAATAAAGTATAGAAGTAGAATTATAATTATAATTTGGAAACCCTGCGAATGAAATTTTTTTAAGATACGAATGATTCATATCATAAATCGAGATGTATTTTCCTGTTCTACATACTTTAACGAATCTTTCACCGGATGATTCAAAATTTATAATCATCAATTGATCATCATAAAATCCTGCATTGCTTACCATAGAAGATGAATCATAAGTATGTTCCAATGTGATTTGTGCCTTGCTATTAATAGCAAACATAACGAGAATAATAATTGTGATTTTTTTCATTGTATTGTTTTTATATATTATTTACTACAGATCATTTTTTTGCTGTTAAATATTTTTCCATCTATTATCATAGTATATGAATATACCCCATTTGGTAAATCATTTGTATCAATATTTAGCATACCATAACCACCCTGTAATGTTTCTTTCCGTAATAATTTACCTAAAATATCAGTAAAGATAATTTGAGCATCAGCAGTATTTTCAGGTAAAAAGTACGGAATTTGTGTGTTACCACTATTTGGATTAGGTTGAGCGTCGCCTAATTCTGGTGTTTCTGATAAAGATAATTTAATGTTAGTATTCCTTATTGTGTCATTATTATTGGTATTAATATTTTTATTCAATGCTCCATGAACACAACAATTAGCAACTGCTAACATCAAGTTATTTATATTTTGATTAAGTAAACTATCTTTTAATTTCAAAATGTTCATTAAGCTATCAAGGGTTTTTACATGTTTTTTCAGGCTATCATTCGAAATACTTAATTCCTGTTCACCTTTGATTAGAGGAGCTATAAATTGCACATAATTCAAATGATAAAGTTGATTTGGACCATTTGGTCTTGAAATTCCATTAAAATTATAACCTATTTGCATTGCAGCAGAGTCAACTTGCTGAGCAACTAAACCTGTCTGAACAATATTTTCAATATCATATTTACTACTTGAAAATACAGTATCAATAGTAGTAATTGTACTTGCAGGTGTTATTACATTACCTAAAGTATCCAAAACTTCGGGAATAATAGTGGTTTTAGTAGGATATCCTAAAATACTATTTTCTGTGTGAATATCATAATGAAAAGTAACAGGTTTAAGTAATTTAATAAAAGCAAGACCAGGTACATTTTCCTTAATATTATTTTTTACACGTCTGTCACTTAAGCCAGAAAAACCAGATACATTAGCATAAATATAATTACAACTACTATTGCCAAATTGCATATCATAATCATGAGTAATTGATGGGGCGCTACTATTATATCCTAAGAAAGTGCAATAATTATATCCTGCAGGAACATAAGCTTGATAACCTATTCCTGTATTACTATTGTTAGTTCCAGCATAATAAAGTGCATTGGAACCTATAGCTATATTATTATTGCCAGTTGTATTATGATTCAAAACACTTGCACCAATTGCAATATTTCCAGTAGAAGTTGTATTATCATGGAGGGCTCCATCACCAATTGCAATATTATAATTTCCCGAAGAGTTACTATAAAGAGCATTATCACCAACTGCAATATTATATTCTCCAGTTTGATTAGAATAGAGTGAATAAGCGCCTAAAGCGTTATTATTTTTTGAGGCTATATTATGAAAAAGAGATCTGAAGCCCACTGCCGTATTATCAAAACCTGTAGTATTATTAAATAATGCGCTATTTCCTACTCCAGTATTTTCAACGCCAATTGATGTGGAAGATGGTTGGTTGGAATATAATACCGAATCGCCAACAGCAACATTAAAACTTGACCACCTTGCACCTCCATTTGCAAAAGATTGTGTAAATAAAGCAAAGCTGCCAACAGCAACATTATGTTCAGCCGTAGTATTATTAAAGAGAGATCTGAATCCATCAGAAGTATTAAACCTACCAATAGTATTTGAAAAGAGAGAGAATGTACCAGTTGCAGTATTAAAATTTCCAGTGGTATTTGAAAATAATGTACTATCTCCATCTGCTGTATTATTATTTCCGGTGGAATTGAAGTAAAGAGCGCTATTACCACTGGCAGTATTACCATATCCTGTACTATTTGAATAAAGTGTTTTATATCCAAGAGCAGTATTATGCAAACCTGTATTACCAGAATAATTATTAGAACCTAAATGCGCCATAAAGCCTAGAGCAACATTATCATTTGTAAAGGGTGTTGTATTATAATCCCATGCATTATAAAGAGCATAAGAACCAATTGCAGTTGCTTGACCGCCTGCTTTGTTATTATATAGTGCACTTTCTCCAATTGCAACATTGCCTTCAGCATTTATTCCCTTATTTGCAACCCTAAAACCAACATAAGTATTAGCGTCTCCAGTAGTATTGCTTAAACCAGATTGAAATCCAATAAAAACATTTTCACCTCCTGAAGTATTTACTATTGCAGATTGACTTCCAATGAAGACATTGTCAGACGTATTATTAACGAATCCAGCTTTATAACCAATACACACAACATCTGAATATGGATTTGAAGAAGATCCCTTACCTGCAAAGGCTCCAACATAAGTATTATCAGAGCCTGTAATACTATTAAAGCCTGCTTCTACTCCTAAGCCTGTATTAAATTTGCCACCTGTATTAGAAAATAATACACTATCTCCATTTCCTGTATTGCATATTCCGCTGGTATTATTAAAAAGAGCATCAAAACCTGTAGCTGTATTATTATTACCAGCGACATTATTAAAAAGCGCATTATATCCTAATGCTGAATTATTAGTACCAGTAGTATTACTTATTCCAATTCTATAACCAAAAAAGGTATTAGCAGTGCCAGTACTATTATCCCAATCAATTAATCCAGATTGAAAATTGTTGACTTTAAAAATTAATTTCTGCGCATCAGTAGTTCCAAGAAAATTTGTTCCTGGTGTAGTGCCTGAATTTCCAATAAGTAACCATGAATAGGAATTACCACTTTGCCAAACCGGGGTTGAAGTACCTTGTGAAATCAAAAATTGCCCTGTTGAACCCGAACTACCATTAGCATATAAAGCACCGCTAAAATTAATATCACCATTAACATCAAATGTTTTTGAAGGTGAAGTTGTATTAACTCCAACTTTACTATTATATACTATCAAAGTAGCATTACCTGTTCCAGAATTTAAAATTAATCTTTGCGAAGCAGCTTCGGTTCGTAAAATAATATCACCCGCTGATGAGCCTGTGGCAAATTGCCCGGAACTTGCTGCAACACCAAGACTACTTTCTACTGAGGTACGCCCTAATTGATATCGGCAATAATTAGCATAATTTCCGCTAAATAATCTTACTGTATTGTAACCAGAAATTCCATTACCATTTATATCAAGTAATTCTGTTGGTGAGGTATTGATGCCTACTTTAGTAGTGGCGGGACCCGAATATATCGTCTGAGAACCATAATTCCATACTTGTGAAAATGCATTAAAAGTTAATGCAACTACACAACCTAAGATAAGTATTGTTTTTTTCATAACTTTTGAGTTTTAATTTATTTTTAGAATTGATTTTATTGCATGATTTTTCAACTGATTTATTTCTCTTCAAAATTGCCAAGTCAACTCTGGTTTTATTACTATAGATTATAGCCCCCCTTTCTCATTTTAAGTAAAACTTATACAATTCAAAAAAAAATATCTCAATTAAATTATCATACTCATAACAAAAATGCCCTCACCTTCTCTTTCAGTAGTTGAAAGTATTCCTTTTAATCTTGCGTTGAATTAATCACAGCTATTAGAAGTGAATAAAATTTTAATAAATCCTCGCAAATTCTATTTATAAAAAACAAGGGTTTATTATCATTCAAGTTCTTTTAATAGATGGAAAATTCCATTCATATTATACTTACCATTTATGGCAAAATTGATATTGACAAAATAACTGCTATTATTTTGATGAGGGGTTACACAATTTCAGGTAATAGTTACATAATTCACACATTTATTAATATTACCCTGTTCGCTCTCATCAAAAAAATTCGCGCTCTGTTTCCCTTCTGGTATGTTTCAAAAATAACCTTATTTCCAACCTCTTCAACCTTAGTAGAAAAAACAGATACACAGACATTTCAACCTTATTACCTTATTCTCCCCGAAACAAGGTAATAAGGTCAGGGTGTCGTGGTTTTTTATCATTTCTACTAAGGTTGAAAAACTATAAAAATAAGGTTCTTTTGAAAACCCCCTATTTTCCGCCGCTCCGGATTTGCATTGCGTCGGAACGTCCGCCGTTCCGGATTTGCAGCGCGTCGGAACGGCATTTGCAATCCGTTCCGTTTTACTATAAGGATTTGTAATCCGACAATTATTAAACAAATTAGACAGCTATCAACTCTTTGATTTCGGGTGTAAAAAATTCACTCTATTTTTTGATAAGTGGGTAAAGAAAAACTCTCATAAATTTTATGCCTCAAAGGTATCCTTTTTATTTCTATAAAATTAAAACCGGAGCAATTAAATTATTGCCCCGATTCAATAAAACTTTCCCAAAGTGAAGAAAACTTTGGGAAAGCAACTTTTTCTATTTTATCACCACCATCTTCTTCCCCTCCGTACTCTGCACCGAAGTTTGCAATTGATACAAATATGTTCCCGCCGCAATATCCGCTGTCGAAACAAGCAATGTGCTGAAAGTTTTATCCACTTTGAAGCGCTTCATTTCGATGCCTTGAAGATTATAAAAAACTATCACGCCTTCGTTCACGCTATCGGGCAAGGTGTAATCAATTTTTGTTGTATTTGTGCTGGGGTTGGGATAAGGGTTAGAAAGGTAATTTTTATTTTGCATTGCTATTAAATTATTATTTGCTTCTTGAATTGCAGTAGTTAAAGTACCAGGTAAACTAAATACTTTTGCTTTAAAACTATTCAAATTACTTCCTTCATAACTTAAAATCATTTTAGTCCCTGTTGAAGTATTATAAATTGGAAATTGTTGTTGCTCAAAATTTGGTCTAATAGCCGCAAGTCCTGTATCTGAAAAAAGTAAATTTCCATCCTCATTATATATTCCAGTGAAATCAGAAGGAGTATCATAACCATACATAAATGCTATTTTTGAATCAGTACTAAATAAATTTTGAGAAATATAAAGTATATCTCCAAGTACACCACCTGAATTAAGAGGAAGAGATGATAGTGAAATAGTTTTAATTAATGAGTGGTTCATATCATAAATATTCATCACCTTACCCCATCTGTTTAATTTCACATATCTCTCACCTGATATTGCAAAATTTATTATCATTAACTGACTATCATTAGAAGGGTTACCTCCAAAAATAGTAGAAGCACTGTCATAAGTATGTTCTAAGGTTATCTGAGCTTTTACATTCATTCCAAATGCCAGCAATGCCAATAATAAAATCTTTTTCATGTTGATTGTTTTTATTGTTTAAGGACTTCAAAATTAAACATTTTATT
>Ga0118677_10005558_pt1 | contig 21980 bp, 11 predicted proteins | sample AliMusrvi5mmetaG_FD_86154 | JGI IMG/M metagenome (GOLD analysis project Ga0118677, IMG submission 86154)
CGAGCAGGGTGACTTCCACGTAGTTGTCCGGTCCCGGCATCACCGTGACCAGGCCCCGTCCGCGCAGGCCGCTGGCGGGGTCTTCCGCCTCCACCGTGTAGCCCACGCCAGGTCCTCCGATGAATCCGATCGAAGGCACATCCGGTTGCAGCGCCGGCAACCCGATCTGGGTGTCGAAACGCCCGGCCGCGTCGGTGTGAATCACGTAATCATTGCCAAAGCTGATCTTCACTTTCACATCCGCGCCAACCGGCGTGCCGTCCGGATTGCGCACCAGTCCGGTGAGGCGGCCCAGGCTTTCGCGCGCCGCGGGAAATTGCAGGACCTGATTGGGCGCGTCCGGACTCACGCTGCTGGTGCGGCCACTGAGGCTGATCACCTTCGAAAAGAACGGCGAGGCCGCCTGCAATCCGAAATCCCCGGCCAGCGCTTGGCCGGGAAACTCAAACGTGCCCAGCGCCGGATCGCTGTCGCGCTCGCCGCGAATGATGAACCCGACGTCGCCATTGAGCAGCGGACCGACGCCGGTCAGCCGCACCCGCGCGCCGATCGGCACGCCCTGCCCGTTGAGCACCTGGCCGGAAACCGTGCCCTCGCGCAAAAAGTGGATGTCGGCCACCACCGTCTGATTATCGAAACTGATCGCGGTTTTGGTGAAACCCCAGGTGAGCGGATTGAAATGCGAACCGTCGCCATTGAGCAGCGGGTCGTTGACCCCGGTGAAGGTCGCAAACGCCTCGCCGATGGCGTTGAGCATGTCGTTCTGCGAGGCGTCCTTTTTCGCCAGTGCCAGCAATTGGGCGTTGGTGTCGCCGGGACCGGTGGCCGGCGCGGGGGCGCTCAGCGTGTAGCTTTTCAGTTCCAGGCCGATGAATTCATACACGCCGTTGGCATCCGCCGTGACATAGCGGAAGCCACCCTCCTCGGGCAGGGCCACGCTCACATTCGGCACCGGGTTGCCCGCGGCATCCAGCACGCGTCCGACGATGCGCCCGCCGGACGCCAGCCGCACCACCACAAAATTATCCGTGCCCGGCAGCACGTTCACGCTGGCGCTGCCGAGCCGCGGAAAATCGACGCCCGCAGCCGGATTGCGCGGCAGCGCGGCGCTGATGCCGCGGGGCCCGGTGGGCACCCCGGTGAGCGTGAAATCTCCCCCGGCATCCGTAGTCACCAGAGCCTCGCCGCCACCCACCAGCGCCCCGGCAACGGGGATGCCGGTGCTCGTTTCGACGCGGCCGTGCACCGTGGCACGGCCTTGTAGCGAGATGTTGACGACGCTCATCGAGCCGCTCACCACAGCCACATTGCGCCGCTCACCCTGCCGTTTGCCATCGGTGGAAATGGCGATGATGTCATAGTTGCCCACCGGGATTTGCGAGGCGCTCCAAAACCCGTCCGGCCCGGCGCTCACCGAGGCCACAATGCTGCCGAAACCATTGTCGCCGTAGTGCCCCACATACACCGATGCCTGGCCGTGCGGCGTGACGTTGTCGTTTTCCGTCACCCGCCCCTGCAAGTCGCTGCGTGCCGGAGCCCCGGAACTGAGGGTGATTGTGAGGGCCTTGACCTGCCCCGGCACATCGAGGGTATCCGCCAACGTGCGCGTTTCACCGGTTTTCGCCGTGGTTTCCACACTGAACGCCCCGAGCGGCACCCCGCTGAAGCGGAAGCTGCCGCTCGAATCGGTCAGCACGCCGCGCCCCTGCTCGCGGGTCGCCGGATCGGGGAATAGATTCACCGCGGCACCCGCGATGGGGGTGCTGCCGTTGGCGGCAACCACCTGGCCCGTGACCGTGCCGCGACCGCGGAAACGCAACGCCACCGGCACGGCGGTGCCCACCCGCCGCGAATCAACATCGACAAAATCCTTCAACAGAGCCCGGTCCAGCCCCTCCGCCGCAATGACCGCTTCCGTAAGCCCGCCCACTGCGAACGCCGCCAGCAGCGTGTCCTGGATGCCCGGCTGGTTCGCCAGTTCAAGCAACTTTTGCCGCGACAGCGCATCGCCCGCTCCCGAGTCCATGATCACCTGGATCGCCGCCGCCGACAATCCGGCGGTGTCGGTCGCCGACACCGAGTACGGCAGGCCCGCGAGCGCGAAATCGAACGCGAAGGCACCCGCCATATCGGTTAGCACCTGGGACACCCGGACGATGAACGGCAGGACGCTGTCGCCGCTGACCTGTTCGTCATAGATCGTCAGGGTGACCGGCACGCCGGCCGCGAGCGTGCCATCGGCGCGCACCACCTTGCCGTTGACCGCCACGCCTTGAGTGAAATTCGTGACCACCGGGCGTGCTCCGCTGGCGATTGGATTGCCGCGCGGATCGGCCACCCCGGTGATCGTCAGCGTCCGCGGCACAATCGCGCCAAGCGGCTGGCGCATGTTGAGCAGCGCCACCCGCCCGCCGGATTGAATGCTCACCGAGTTGGCGGCGTTACCGTTATCGAGCACGTACGCGCCCGGGCGGTTGGCCCCGGCCTGATCCATCGGCTTGGAAAACAACACGGCCAGCACGGTGCCGTAGTTGCCGATGTCAGGCAGGGAAACCGGGATGGGCGGGCGGCCGGCTTTCACGCCCGGATCCTGCGTTACGGAGACCAAGCTGGGCGCGGCCTCCACGACCGGCGTCAGCGCGCCGGTGAGGGTTTGATCGATCACGCCGTCGGCCTCGCGGTCGAGCTGCAACTCGGGCGCGGCACTGCCGACGACATACCGGAGCAGCGCGCCGGCTGGGAGATTCGCCACATTCCAGCGGATGGCGCTGGCCTGGCCGTTTTCATCGGTGAGCAACACCCGAACTTCGCCGCCGGGGATCGCCGCCTGCGCAAGCCATTGAAAAACCAACCCGTCCATTCGCTCGGCCACCGCCAGATGACCGCGCGCCCCCCGGTAAGCCGCCGCCTTGGCCGTGGCGCTGGTGTCGAGCGTCACCGGGCCGTCGCCCGCCTGCACCGATACGAGCAAGTCCGAAGTGCTCGCCGCGCCGAACGCCCAGCGCTCGCCGCGCCCGGCCAGATCCGGCCCGCTGAGCGCCAGACGTGCCGCCGTGTCGAGCGCGTCGGCGGTCTCGATCTCGCGTTGGACGGCCTCGCGCCATTCGCGGCCGGCATCAGTCGCCCGCACGATCTGGTCGAAGCCCGGGCTCAATGTCCGCGCGCCCTGCCAGTCGAGCAGCAGGTCGGCGAGCACGCGCGGCAGCGTGTCGCCGTAGCGCAAGCGCTGGCCGGCCTCGGCGAGTTCGAGCACATGTTGGGTCAGCGCGCTGCGCGAAACCTTTTGCACGCCAGGCGGCAACTGTGCCGCGCTCACAATACTCAGCGCCTGGCCGAGCACGCGGTTGGCCGCGGTGAGGATGGCGTCGGGCAGATCGTTGGCAAAGTCCGGCAGCACCAGCGTGTCCGGAGACAGTGCCACGCCGCTTTCATCCACCCCCATGCTCAGCCGGAACCGACCTGCCAGGCTGTCATCGCTGGTGCTCAGGTTGGAAAATGTGATCGACCCCGTGCGTTGGGCGCGGACCCGGAATTTCGCCGTCGCCGTCTGCCCCGGCAGGATGCTGCCCAGCTCCACCGTTTCCGGGCTTTCCAGCACGCCGCCACTGATGCTCGTGCCGCGCAGCGTCACATTGACCAGATTCGCCGCAATCTGCGACGTGTTGAGCACGGTCACAAACGCGTCATATGGCTCGCCCGTCCGGACCGTGCGCGGATGGGCGAAGGCCATCGAGAACTTCGGATTGCGCACCAACACCGAGCCGGAAGCATGGCCCTCGATCGCCACGACTCCCGCCGCAAGTCCCTCGAGTTTGGCCGTCAGCTTCATCTCCATGACGTGTAGGCCCTCCTGTAACCCTTCCACCAAAAACTCCGCCTGTCCCGTTTCACCAGGCTGCAAGCGAGGAATGTCGTCGGGGGTGCCGAGCTTGCCATCCGGCCCCGGCTGCACCACCGGCTGCACCGGTTGCACCACCGCACTCGCGCCCACCCGCGCCATGCGCAGCGGATCGTCGCCGGGTGCATCGTAGGTGCCCGCCACCCGGTCGGTCCCGCTCGGCAGCACAATCTGCGCGGTGAGTGAACTCACGTTCAAGCCGGAGCCTGCAGGCGCCCCGTTTTCGGTGAATATCAGCACGCTGAAAAATTGATGCAGAAACCCGATGTTGCCCGGCACCACCATCAACGCGGGAATCGGCGGCACTTTCAGCGCGAGGTCCGGGGAATCCCCCACATCGACGGCTTGGAAATTGATCCCCTTGACCTGCACATTGACCGACGCTGCTTCCAGCTCCGGCGGCAGGACCACCCCGGCGGCGATTTCATTGTTGAGCGCATCCGCCTGCGCCAGTCGCGCCGCGAGTTCCGCCGCCGGCACAATCTCGGTGCTCTGCTGGAAATTGGGCGCAATCACCGGGAATTTCACCGGAATCTTTTTGCCATCCAACACAAATCCCACCTCAAACTCCACCGCCCGGAAGTTCGTCTCATCAATCACAATTCCCTTCTCCTGAATCTCCCCCAGCGACAGCGGCCGCGACGTCACCCGCGAAATCAGCACCTCGTCAAACACATGCACCGTCACCGACGACGGCAAACCTTCCAGCACCACGCTGCCATCCGCCCCAACCAGCCGGATCCCATCCAGCGAATAGTCGCCGACCAGGTTGAGCGGCGGCAGCAGCAACGGCTTGCCCGCCTCCCCCACCAGTCGCCGCGCCGCAAACGACGGCCCGCGCAGTGTCGCCTCCACGTAGGCCCCGGCCGGTGCCGTCGCGCCTATGAGATTTGCCGCGACCGAGCCCGCGACGTTCTTGGGCACCGACAGCACGGCCGGGGAGACTTCCAACGAGCTGCCGGCAATCTTATAGTCGAGCGTGACAAGCGGCGGGGCGGCACCGAACGACGGTGCTCCCAACATGGCAAACGCAGCGAAAAGGAGGCACAAGCGGAGGCGGCCAGCAAAGGGGAGTGTCGAGCGAGCGTGCATGGTTGGCGACTCAAGGGTTTGGGCTAGTCCACGATTTTCCAACTCCCGGCGATTTTGGAGACGAACACCGGGACTTTGAAGGTGGCGCTCAGCCCGCCGGTCTGCCCGGTGGCCTTGATCGGTGGCGATCCGTCGCGCAGGACCTGCACCAGATTCACGCCCGGCTGGCTCACCAGAGTGAGTGCGGCGGCATCAAAGGGTTCGAAAACGAAGGCCGGATCGGCAAACAGCGGCTGATAGGAATCGATCAAATCACTGCGGAATTGCGCCACTGTCTGCCCACGGGCTGTGGCGAAGCGCTCGATCCGCAGGTTCTGCAGGTCGGCGAGCGCCGTGGTGTCGCGGGCAACAAAGGCCGCTTGCATGGCGAGCACCAAGTCCGTGATGGCAGTCTGATCCTCCGGGGTAAGCACCACCGCCGCGCCGATCCACGGCAGTGTCGCCAACGGGGTGTCATTGAGGTTGAAGTGAACCGTCATTTCCCCGGGATCGGCAGGCAACGACGCCAGGCGACTCTCCTGAGCGGTGAGGTCGATCAACGACCGGCTGGCCAGCCCGGGCAGGATGCGTGAACGCAGCTCATGCCTGAATCCGTCAGCGGGTTTCACGGATATGCCCTCCTGGAAATACACCACCACATTCGGCGCATCCCCTTGCTCCACACGCTCGACCAGCCGCTCGATGGTGAATTGTTCGGTCAGGGTTGCGGCATCCTGGGTTTTCTTTTCCAGCCGAAAGCGCACTTGCGCAGGCACATTCAATTCCGGCTGGCCGGTGAACTTCCATGAGATTTCGTTGACCCCTTGCAGCAAATAGGACGTCAGGTCGGTTGTAACCAGCGGTTGGCCTGTCGCGCGGATCGTGGTGAGGGGATACCCATTCACGGTCAACGAGGTGCTGGTGTGGTCGTAAATGGCGGTGCTCTGATAGGTAAGCTGCTGCGCGTCGGCTGCCGAACCGGCTGCCAGGAATACGCCGGCGAAGGCGCCCAGGCGCCGGGAGTTAACTCGATGGAGAGGGAGGGGGGCGGTCATGGGTAGGGTGGATTAGAAGCTCTTGAGAATTTCAGTGACGGGTTGGATCAGCGGTTTGCCTGTCACCAGCGTGATCTCATCGCTAAACTCGAAGATGCCGCCCGCCGCCTTGATCGTCGCCTTGCCAACCAACCCGTCGAAATTCGCCGCCAAGCTCGACGAGATGTTTTGGGCGCTGGCGGTCACCGTCGCGCTTACCGAAACCGGGGCATCCGCCTCGAAGGTGGCACTGAAAACGGTCAGATTGACATCAATGCCCGCCTTGATTCCCAGTTTGCCGCCAAGTGTGGCCGTACCACTCGGCGTGCCGGTCTGATCCCGCGAGAGCTTGCCCTTGAGGGTGAGCTGACCATAGGCCTCGGTGAAAAACACCGCTCTGGCCAAGACCGGCACCTTGACCCCGATGTTCACCCGCCCTGAGACCCCGAACAGTGGGTCAAAGCCGGTCTCCGCGTCATAGGTCCAGAACACTTTGTGAGCGTTCGCGTTGGCCAGATCATCGCACTCTTTCCATTGGTTGGCGAAGGAGAAGGTGACCGTTTCGGGCAGGAAAGTCTCAAACTTTCCAGTAACCGGGCCGACGGAAACCTCGTCCACCGCGTCCTCCAGGGTCTTGATGGCGGCACCGATTTTGATCAGGAATTTGCCCAGGTCCACTTTGGTCTCACCCTTGATATCCGGGTACACATTCACGTCCAGGCGAACGCCTTCGGCCACGACCCGGTGACTCTGGGCGCCGAACCCATTGACCAGCGAGGGGACGGTGGTGCCGACCAGACCCGAGTAATGCGGGACGGGGAATTCCACACTCTTGCCACGGCCAACCTCCACACCGTCGAGCAACCAGACCGGGAAGTCGCGCGGAATGTCGGCCGTGGGCGGATCAAACGTGGCGGAAAGATGCAAAGTGAGTGGCAGTCCAGGGAGCAACACCTGATCCGTGATCTCGATCAACTGCCGTCCGGTGGCATTGTCGGCTTTGGACTTGCGGACCACCGGGACTGCGGGCACAAAATTGGCAGGTGGAAAGTCCGGCCGGGTGGCGGCGTCGTTGATATCTTCGGCAAAGATGCCCGTTACCTTCACCGGCGTTGCGATATCGCCCGCCGAAAGGATCGACCGACTGCCTTGGCTCACTGCAAACTCACTCTTGTGACTGACAAAGGCCCTTGCGCCGGTGCCGATGCCGGCATACACGCCGAGGACCGCAGGGTGCGCTGCGTTGAGCTGGGCGGGCAGCGCAAACCGGCGCGGATCGAGGATGATCATTCCCTGCGAACAACTCAGCGCGATGGTATTGTCCGAACGCAGGAGCGCCGACTCAGCCAGGCCTTGCCCGCCGCCGACTTGCGTCACATCAAGGGTAGTCAGCACGGTGGGCTTCAAGGCGTCGGTGACATCGATGACCACGAGCCTGGTATCCGTGGAAACCAGCGCCAGATTAGCCGTGCGCCTGCCTGTGGGGATTTCCAAGGGCACCTCGAAGACGTTCAGCAACCGCTTGGGAAAGCCGCTGACGCTGAGCGTGGCGTGCGTCACATCTGGCCCCGTGAACCGGTCATTCCCGCTGATCAGGGTGCTGTAATAGCCGCCACCGTCCGTTCCAACTCCTGTGACTCCGAGGAAATGGCCGTGCAGGCCAATGTCAAAATCGGTGAAGCGCCCGGCACCAGCCTCCGGCAGAAAGGACGCCACCAGACCTGCGTTGATCAAGCCAACGGCTGGCACCGCCCTCGCCGGTGACGGATACACATCCCCAAGACTGTTATAGTTCCCATCCCCGTCGATATCCACACCGGCATTACCGGCTAAGGGGTCATTTTCAGCTTTGTGGAGACGATGGCAGGCCCAAATGAACAGCGGCAGATTGACGTAGTGAATCGCGCTTTCTGTTGGATTGAGTTCAAGCAGACCAAGAATGGGCGGGGTCCAGGCGAGTTTCACAAAGGCAGCGGCAGGCGAGTCCGAAATGAGCTTGACCACCAAACCCTCGGGGTGTTCCGGATCGGTGACATCAATCACCTGCAACCACGGTCCCAGCCCATCAAACCCGGTGTCGCTCGCCCCACCCAGCAGGCCGCCGGTAATCACCAGCAGGTCACGCCCCGCGCGATACTCGGGCTGCCCGCCACTGGTGGGGATGCGATAGCTGGTCTGGGGTGCGAGAACCACGTCGCGTGGATAATCAAGCAGCGGCACGCTGGCGACGAGCAACCCGGTAGCATCCGATGGGGCCTTGCGGATGATTCGAAGCATGCCGGTCGAGCCGCGATCCACGAAATAAAAGAATCCGTTCCTATCGACCACGCCCGCGCCATCTTCAACCGCCGACGAGACCGAGGCTTGCGCATCGCTTTGGGTGGTGAAGATTGAAGTGAAATGGGTCAGCACCCCGTCAGGCTTTTTATCTTGGTCCAACGCGTTGCCCGCCTCGTCGCGGATGAATGACGGGGAAACATCGATCGAATAAACAGTACTCGCCTTGAGTTCTGGCATATACAGCGAAACATCGCGGTGGTCGGCACTGACGCTGACATAGGGAGTGCCCGCTGACGGTGTGAGTGTGATACCTTGCACCAGCTCACGCTGCTTCGAGACGTCGATGGGCTTATTGAAGTGGATGACGATGGGCACAAACCGCTTCGCCAGGGTCTTGTCAAACGGCTCCGCGTATAGCACGTAGGGCGCGCGGGTGTCGCCTGTGCCGCTCCGCGCCGGCTGGCTGGCACGAATGAAAATCTTCCATTCGCTGTCGCTTGGCGGATTGCCCCGGCCGTCGGTGGACGAGGCGTGAAGGGTGACAATAGCCGGGCGATCTACCGTCACGCTCGCGGTGCGGAAGGTGCTCAGCCCACTCGAAGCCGCGGTGCCCGGGCTGAAGGAATAATGACTCGAGGCCAAATTATCGCCAGTGCCGGCATCGACGACGGAAATCAGGGTCACCGCCAAGGATGGCACCGCCGTGTCGTCGCGAGCGATGAATTGAATCGGCACCGGCTTGCCAGGCACTGCGCTCGCTTGGTTGGGCTCGGTAACCGCGATGGTGGGTGGCGAGGTGTCCACCTCTGTGGCCAAGGGATTGACTCTGCTTCTGCTGCTGTCAAAATAGACGTCGCCGGTCATGGCAAGCAGGCCGGATCCAGCACCCACCCGACTGGCAAAACCATTCCCAATGGCCCCCGGGAAGCGATTACTCACCGCACCGAGCGCGACGGCCTGCGTGTTGACCGCTGGCAGAGGCGTCAACAATCGAAACGCACCGGACGCGTCGGCCACCACGACAAATCTGCCGGCCGCGAGCGGCGGAATCGCTCCCCCGCTCTCGGTGGCCAGCGCATCGACGTACACGACCGCACCGGGCAAGGGCAGGCCGGCATCCGAGCCGCTCGAGCCGCCGGCGCGCGCCAGCGCCCGTCCGGTGAGCACCGCTTTGCCCCCTTGCACCAAGTAGGAAATCATCGTTGCGATGACTTCCGATCCGGCATCGAGTCCCAAAAACGGTGGCGATGCGGTGTGCAGCCGCCCGTCTTCAAACTCCATCTTGTCCAGAATCTCGAGCATCTTCATGCCATTGACCTCCGTGACCCGGGTCAATGCATACACCCCGAGCGCCGGATCAGCGCCCGCTGGAATCCGCATCGTCGCCCGCTCCACTGGAATGGACACTTTGACCGACTCATTCAGCGGGTCGCCCTCAACCTCCAAGCGCACGCCACCGAACAACTGGCTGCCCTCGGGAGGCTCGGTGCCATCCAGCAGGCTGACGACCTTGGCGACGTCAAGCGGGCTGATTTTGAAAATGCTGCGCCTTGGGACCGAGCCGGGTTTGACCGTCACCAGCACCGGCCCGCCGTCACTCTGTGCTTCGAGGATGCCGCCTTGTTTATAGAGACCCACCCGCCCATCATCAAAGTTTTGCCGGATGGCGGGGACGGTGATCCGCGAGCCATTGCTATTGACGAAAACGGCAGTGATGAAATCCTCCTCGGCGGCCTTGACGAAATTGGCGAACGAACCATCCGTCTTGGAAAGCACGGTCGCCGCTTCTCCGGTGGTTTCGTTGACCAAAATCACGGGCACCTCGGGCTCAGCGCTGCCGGCGCTGCCGACGGCCACCACGCGCCCGAGCTTTTCCGCCGGATTGTAGCCCGGGAGCACCAGGCCGGCGGGAATGTTCACCGCGTCGGGCTCATAGATCACCAGTTGCGCGCCCTCGCCGCGAGCCGCAGGAGCAGCCGTGGTGAAGGTGAAAACCGCAGTGCCTTCCAACGGCCGTACCTGCCGATCGCGGAGGGTCGCGGCGAGCGTGATGGTGTGCAGCGTGGACGCGGCCAGCGGGTTGGCCGGAAGAAAGGTTGCCTCGGTGCCGGCGGCATTCATCGAAAGTGACCCGACGACGGCTTCCGTCCCGGCGGTGAGAGTGAGCGCATCCGGGCCGAAACTGGTGAAATCGAGCGGTTCGCTGAATTTCACAGTCACGGGCGTGACGGTTCTCACCTTGGTGGCGCCATCGGCCGGACTGGTGCTGACGGCGCGCGGACCGGTAACGACGGTTTGGATTTCGACGTTGGCGCTGGCGCTGGCGTCGGCGAGGGTGGGGCTGGCTTGGCCACTGTTGCCGTCGGCGAGATCGGTGGCGGCGACGTGTGGCTGGCCGGGTTTGGCGAGGATCGCGAAAGTGCCCGCGGCGCCGGTGAGGCTCAGCCAGGGTTCGTCGCTGACGCGCACCAGCGCTCCCGCCAACAGGGTTGCGCCGACATTGCGCACGAGCCCGGTGATGAGGGCTTCGGGATCGGGGAGCTGGACGACGACGTATTGCCCGGAGCCGGTGATGCCCGGCAGCCGCGGGCCGGTCGCGGGCTCGGCGCTGGTGACTTTGCCCTGGCCATCCGAGTGCAGCCGCAGCGCGGGTTGGAGGCCGGAGGCACTGGGCGTGCTGACGCAGCGGGCGAGCACGAACTCGGAATCGGCCGCGAGTTTCTGCGTGAGGACAAAACTGAGCGCCGTGCCATCGGCCAGCGCGGGCAGGTTCAGCTCGAAGGCCAGCAAGGCCGGCAGGCCATCGAGGAACGGCGCGAGATTGGCGGTGGCAAGCAGGCGGATTTCCGCTGCCGCCGGTCCGCTGAGCGCGCCCGCGGGCACCCCCACCTGCAGGCCGTCGAGCGTGAGTTGGCCGCCGTCCTGGCTGAGGATGCCGCCGCCAAACGGGTTCAATGCGAGCACATCGACCTTGATGTGGGCCTCGTTCAGTTGGTCCGGACCAAACAGCAGACGCGGTTGCATGGGAAATGTCGCGGTGGCCGTTGCCGGATCCGCGTCGCCGCGGGTTTGATAGGCATAAAAGGTGGCGTCATAATCCGGCGTCTTGAGCGCCTGGCCGTCCCGCAGGTCGTAGGTTTCCGCGACATCCGCCAGAAACCACGCGCCGCTGGCCAGCGGGCGGCCGGCGTTGGTGAAATCCACCGTCGCCTGCGCGGTGACCTTGGCCGGATCCAGACTGGCGGCGCTGGTGGCCGGATTCACGCTGCCGACCGCCGTGACGTCCGCGGCAATGGCAGCCGCGGTGCCTGCCGGCAACGGCTGGCCGGCTTGCGCAGCCGCCGGATTGCCTGCGGGCAGGGTATCGGCCAACACCACGGCGTAGCTGCCCGGATGGCGCAACACGACGGCGAGGGTGTCACCGGCGCTGCCGGTGAGCAGGCTTTCGGCCTGCCAGCTTAGCGCCGCGGTGTCCACCCGCGCGAGCACCAGCGTCTGCGTCGCGCTGACGGCTTTCATCAGCTTCACCGTGGCGGCGATGTCCGCCGCCGGGTCGCCCGCCATGTCGAGGTGAAAGGCGGCCAGCGGACTCCAGCCAAACGGCAGCGGCAGCGGCAGCGACTGGCCGCTCAGCTCGGTGACGGCGAGGGACTGGACTTGCTCGAACGCGCCGGTGGGCACGGTGAGCACCACCCGCCCGCCCGGCGAATTCACCAACGTGGCATTGAGCAGCGAAAGGGTCGTGCGATCGGAATTCAAGGCGGCCAGCCACGGAAAGGCCACCACTTTGACCTGCCCCTGCAGCAGGGTGCTTTTGCGGTATGAAGTGAGGTAGCCGCTACGGCCAAAGGTCCACGAGTGATTCCCCGGCACGCCTCCCAATGAGGCGAATCCCGACACGCTGTCGCTCACGAACGTGAGTGAGCCGTCCGGCCCCGACTGCGCAATGGTGACCTCGCCGAGCGGATGGCCATTGCCATCCAGCGTGCGGGTGCGGGCCAGGGCAAACACCCCGCTCGGCGCGACGGGCACCTGCGTCTCGCGGGTTGCCACCGCGCCGCGCGCGTCGGTGGCGGTGAGCGTGACCGTGTAGAGTCCGCTCGCCTCAAAGACATGTTGCGCCGTCGCTCCGGCCGCCGTGCTGCCATCGCCAAAGTCCCAGCCAAAGGTCAGCGTATCGCCGTCCGGGTCGCTCGAGCCGCCGGCATCAAACGCCAGCGGCACGCCCTGCTGCCCGGCATACGGCCCGCCGGTGGCCGCCACCGGGTCGCGGTTGCGGATGCCGCGCAACGCCAGCGCGTAGCTGACGGAAACCTCCGGCGGCCGCTCATACGTGAAGCTGAACGTCGTCTCCGCCCCAACCGCCAGCCCGTGGCCGATCACCACCGACAGATCCTTGTAAAACGTCTGGTAGGGTTGCGCGCCACGGCCACCCTGCAGGCCTGACACGGTCAGTCCCGCCAGATCGCCGCCGTTTTGCGCCGCAAAAGTAATCACCACATGCACCGGTGCCTCCAACAGGCGGTCGCTGGTGTTCTTGACTTTCACGTCCACCGTTGACGCCAGCTTGCGGGTGCTGCGGCTCAACGCCGTGCGCTCGTTACCGGCACTGACCTCAACTCCGGACGTCAGCACCGGAGGGCTCTCCGCAGCCGTCAGGCCGGACAAGGCTAACAGGAGAGTCAAGACCCGGGCGGTGAGGGAAGGAGGGCGTTTCATCGGCTTTCAGGGATACTCAGCGGCCCGGCAGCGGCGGCGAAGGAGCAACCACACGGTTGCCGGGATCAGCAGTGGGAATGCGCCCGGTTCCGGCACGGCCACCAGCGAAACATTGTCAATGGCCACCACACTATCCGAGCCGCTGCCATTGAGATTGTAGAACTCGAAGGCGAGTGTCGCATAACCCGCCGGGCTGCCAGGAGCCATCACCTGGCTCAGACTGTAACGGGTCCACCCCGCACCCTTGGGACTCGGCCCGAAAGCCGCCCCGGATGCCACATTGAACGCCCCGCTGGAATCCAAATCGAACAAGCCAACAGCCTGATCAAAACTCCCGCCTGCAAGCGTCGGCCCAAACGGCGAGGCCCCGAGATAGAGGGTCGCAAAGAACGCGTCCGGCACGTACCCTCCAGACACATCGGCCGAAAGGCCGTTGAGAAAATCAAAAAACAGCTCGAGCCGGCTCAGATCTAGAGTCAGCGCTCCGGACTGATAGATCGACGTCGGCGCGGCCACCGAGTCGGAAAACACCGCGGCATCCCCGGTGTTGAACACGGTCCCGGAACTCGTCCAGGACGCCGTGGACCCGGTGAACTCCCCGTTGGCCAGGATCGACGCGGCCGGCAATTGCACTGGCAACAACCCCAACAACAACAACAACGGATATGGCGGAAAATGTTTCAACATATTCTATCCGTCACGACGGATATCCTGCCAGGCGGCCGTCGCAAGAAAAAAATGGTTTTATTTCCGTATTTCTGCCGCAGGCTTGCCGGAGCGAGGGAGTTGACTCCTCGCCGCTCCCGCCCGCAGGTCCCGCGAGCGGCCCTTCCATCGACCATCGTGACCAACGTAGATTCCCGGCAGTTGTTCGATCTTCACCTATCTTCTTGCCGGCAGTTTTCCTGCCGGAAATCAATTCCCCGCGCGAGGCTTCGCACTCACGGGCGGGCCGCCCGTGCCCCCCTGCTGGTGGCGGATTTTACACATTCTTGACAATTTTCCCTTGTTTCGACACACGGGCTTAACACGGTTCTGCCTGAATCCACTTGCATTGGCATGAAACCAACAACACGAAAGGATCCATCATGAAATCATCATCCATCATTCTGGCCCTGGCACTCGGTGTGTCGACCGGGTATCTAACAGCCCAGGACGCCGCGCCGGCGCCCGGCGACCGTCCACCGCCGCCGCCGCCGGAGGGAGGCGCGCAAGGCGGCCAGCAACAATGGCCGGGAGGACCCCGGCTGTTGCCACCGGGAGCTGCGGAGGTGCTGAAACTCACCGCCGAGCAGCAACAGCAAATTGCGGACCTTGAGGCGGACGTCAAAGCCAAACTTGAGAAAATCCTCACCGCCGAGCAACTTGAACAAATGAAACAGATGCGGCCGCCCCAGCGTCCGGGTGCCGGCCAGCCACCCCCGCGCGGTGCAGCCGCGGGTGGTGCCGGTCGCCCTCCCGGTGGCCAGGACAACCCTGGCGACCCAGCCCCGCCGCCACGGCCGCCGCTGGAGCAATGATGCCGTAAGCGCGACGAGAGCGTCGCGAGGGGCGGCGGACTCCGATCCGCCGTTGGGGAGCCACGACGTTATTGTCGTGGTGTCCATGACGAGCGCTAGCGGAGTCGTTCGGCGGCCGGGCTTGCGCGTCTCAGCGACAGGGGGACAAAATGTCCCCTCGCCATAGGGCGACACGTCGATCGCCCCTGTTACCGTTTCCAAAGTTGCTCATCATCCGGCGGAAGGGGCACCACAATGCCCTCCGCCGCCGGATGTGAGTAACTTTGCCGCGGCGCCAGGTGCGTAGCGTGCGGAATCGTTGCCGCCTCAGCACCACGTCCTGCCCGCCTCTTCCAAACCGGCCTTTTGCAAGTCTTCCGGGGTCATCGCGATGCGAAACTCAACATCCGCCTCAAAGGTCAAAAACCACGGTTCGGCCAAGGCCGGAATCTTCGATGGGTCGGGCAAGTCAACGACGAGCACTGCTCCGCGCTGGCCATTGTGCTCGGTGAAGTACACCGTCTCCGGCTTGGTTGCTGCCAGAATCCGGCTCAATTTCGTCCCCACTGTTCCATCCCTTGCGGCGGTGTTGAAGGGTTCATGGGGGATTCTCACGTTCATCAGGACTCTCATAACGGTTCCTTTCTTCGTCTGTTGTTTGTTGCGGTGCCGAGGGTGGCGGCCGTGCGGCCTCACTCCGGGATTTTGCTCACCGACCCCGCGCTGCAGCCGAAACCAGATCCGGCAAACCAGCGCGTGGGAGCGCAAAAAAACCGGCCATTCCCAGCTTCGCCAATATGCATGGCGGCAGAGGATTTTCAAGGCAGCAAGGTTGGGTTTTCAAGGACTCGAGCCCTGTCTCCTCAAGGGGGCCACGGCCCTTGTTTGGCAACCTGCTCCTTGATGGCGTTGACGTCGAGTTGTTCGATGTAGTCGCGCAGGTTCCGCCACAGCGGGTGAAAGCCAAAGCCGCCGTTGACCATCTCGTCGATGGCCTGAGCCTTGGTCCAACCCTCGTAGGCGATCCGATAGATCGCCACCATCGTGCCGGTGCGGTCGGCGCCGTGCTGGCAGTGCACCAGCACCGGCTGCATCGCCGGGGTGGTGGCAATGCGCAGGAACTTGACGACATCCTCATTCTCGGGATGCCACGTCTTGCAACGAATCCGCTCGAAGCGCATGCCAGCGGCCGCGGCCGCTGGCGGGTCGTCGTCGTTGAAGGCGCGCAGCGAGATCACCGTCTTGACCGGGCGGTCCGAATTGGCGAGGCTCGGCATTTTTGCGAGATAGGCGAAGCCGTCCTTGGTCGGCTGTGCGCATCGATAGAGATTGGCGGTGACGCGATGCAGATTGGGCAGGCCGGGAGTTGCGGCGAGCGGAGTGGCCCAGGTCGCCGGCCTGGGGTCAGCCGCGACCGGGGCCGCCTGCGCGCAGGCGGCCAATAGCGGCAACAGGCAGCCGAGGGCCAACAGGCCGACTTTGCAGCGAGCCGAATCGGTTGCAACCGACGTTGCCGTGCGCGAAAGGGCGGGGAAAAGTTTCGATATCCTCATGATGTCATTTGCCTAACGGTTTGGTTGGGCGCGCAAGATCGATGCCAACTGCAATGGGAGTGTAGCGGTTGATGAGCGCCGCCGACAGCAAAATCGGTGTTTGCTCTGCCGTCGGCGATCCATGCGCCCTGCGGCCGGCATGCGCGCCAAGTGAGTGAGGGTGGCATGGTGTCACGGACGGAGTTCCAACACTGAAGCACTGAACACCACTGAATCCACCGAAATCATCATCAATTTCCCCTCAGTGGTTTTTTTGGCACGTTCACCTAGACCTTCACGGATTTCGACCATCCTGCTCGTGACTGGGTGCGCACTTGCGGCGAGACGCCGCAATCACGGCCTGCGGCGGGACGCCGCAGCCACGCCTCGGAAACCCTGAAAACGATTTGCGTTTCCACGGGCAATGGCATACGGGTGGGGCATGCCAACGCGCTGTGAAGACACCCAAAGCCGGCTACTCGAGCGGGCGACTGACCTGCTGCGGCTGCACGGGAGTCGGGGGTTGACGATGGAGGCGTTGGCGCGCGAACTCGGGGTGAGCAAAAAAACGCTGTATGCGGTGGTGCCATCCAAGGAGGCGCTGGTGGAGGCGATGATCCGCCGTCTGGTGAGCGAATTGCAGACGGGCTTGGAACGAGTGCTGGAGGCCCCGGGCACCGTTTACGCGCGGCGCAAGGAAGAGTTTTTTGCCACGGTGTTTGGGGCGCTGGGGCGGCTGCCGCCGCAGGTGTTTCAAGACATCGACCGCGACTACCCGCGATTGCGGGAGCGCATCGAAGCGATTCGCGCCGAGGTGCTGCCGACCATGTTAGGGCGCTTGCTACAACTGGGGGCGGCCGAGGGCAAGGTGCGTGCGGATGTGGATCCGGCGTTTTTTTGCTGCGTATTCCTGGCGGGAGCCAATGCCTTGATGCGCGCCGAAACCCTGGACCGTTTCCGCCTGCATCCGGCCGAGATGGCAGCCCGCTTGGCCCACTTGCTGTTTGAGGGAATCGCCACCCATCCCACCGGTGCCCGCCACGACTTTCCATGAAAAAATTACTCATCTTCCTGTTGCTCCTGGCCGCCGCTGCCGCTGGGGCGTGGTACTTTCGAGACAGGTTTACCACCGCAGAGGGTCCCCTGAGACTTTACGGTAACGTCGATATCCGCGGTGTCGACCTCGGCTTCCGCGTCGCGGGGCGGCTGCAGGAGGTGCTCAAGGATGAGGGCGATGCGGTCAGTGCCGGCGAATTGCTTGCGCGCCTGGATGCCCAGCCGTATCTGGATGAACTCGCCCGCGCCGACGCCCAGGTCGCCGCCGCGGAGGCTGACCAACGGCTGAAAAAATCCGGCAACCGCAGCGAGGAAATCGCCCAAGGGCGCGCCGCCTTGGAAGAAAGCCGGGTGGTGGCGAAAAACGCCGCCCGCACCCATCAGCGCCATGCCGGCCTGGTAGGCGGCGGCGCCACCTCGCAATTGGATCTGGAGAACTCGGAAGCCGCCCTCGATGAGGCCAGCCAGCGGGTGTTGCTCAATGAGGCGAAATTGAAGTTGCTGGAAGCGGGTTTCCGCGCCGAGGAGATCGCCGCCGCCGACGCCGCGCTGGCCCAGGCGCAAGCCGCGCGCGCCAGCGCCGCCCTGCATGTGGAGGACACCCGACTCACCGCGCCCGCCGCCGGGGTGGTGCTCACCCGCGCGCTCGAACCGGGGGCTGTCATGCAGGCCGGGGCCACCGTGATTTCCCTCTCACTCGAACAGCCGGTGTGGGTGCGCGCCTATGTGCATGAAAGCGAGCTCGGGCGGGTGCCGCCCGGCACCAAGGTGTTGCTCGTCACCGACGGTCGCCCCACCCGGCCGTTCCATGGCAAAGTCGGGTTTGTCTCGCCGCGCGCCGAGTTCACCCCCAAATCGGTCGAAACTCCCGAACTGCGCACCTCGCTGGTCTATCGGCTCAGGATCGTCGTCGATGATTCCGACGGCTCGTTGCGGCAGGGCATGCCGGTCACCGTTTCATTGGATCCAACCCCCCGCTGATGTGTCCGACGTCGTGGTGAGCTTCGCGGATCTAACCAAGTCGTTTGCGGGGATGGACGCGCCGGCGCTCGACGCGGTGACCGGTGAGATCCGCAGCGGCTTGATCACCGGGCTGGTCGGCCCGGACGGCGCGGGCAAGACCACCTTGTTGCGGCTCATCGCCGGATTGTTGGTGCCGGGGTCCGGCCGCCTCACCACCCTCGGCCACGATCCGGTGCATGAGGCCGCGGCGATCCATCGCGAGCTGGGCTACATGCCGCAGAAGTTCGGCTTGTATGAGGACCTCTCAGTGTTGGAAAACCTCACCTTGCACGCCGACTTGCGCAACGTCACCGGCAAAGAACGGGTGGAGACCTTCGCTCAGCTGTTAGCCTTTACCGACCTGCAGCGTTTTACCGGCCGCTTCGCCGGCAAACTCTCCGGCGGCATGAAACAGAAACTCGGGCTGGCCTGCGCGTTGTTAGGAAAACCGCGGCTGCTGCTGTTGGATGAACCGGGCGTCGGCGTCGACCCGATTTCCCGCAAGGAACTCCGCAACATGGTCGGCCGCCTGGTCGATGAGGGCATCGCGGTGGTCTGGAGCACCGCCTATCTGGAGGAGGCGGAGTTGTGCGGCACCACCCTGGTGCTCAACGAGGGCAAATTGATTTTCTCCGGCGCGCCGGATGCCATGACCGCGCCGCTGGCCGGCCGCTGCTGGCACCTGAAAAACCCCGCCGGCAACAAACGCCGCCTGCTGGCCCAGGCGCTGTCCCACCCGTCGATCAGCGACGGCACCATCCAAGGCCACCACTTGCGGCTGACGTTTCGCGCCGACGCTCCGGCCATGCCGCCAAGCTTTGCGCCGGCGGACCTCGGTGCCCCGCCCGCCACCGAATGGGCGGCGGTGGCCCCGCGCTTCGAGGACGCTTTCATCGACCGCATGGGCGGCGGACCCGGCGGCGACTCGGTGCTCGCGCAACATGTGCGGGCCATTCCCGGCGACGGCAGCGTGGTCATCGAGGCGCTACAACTCACCAAGAAATTCGGCGATTTCATCGCCACCGACGCGGTCACCTTCCAGGTCCGGCGCGGCGAAATCTATGGGTTGTTAGGTCCGAACGGCGCCGGCAAGTCCACCACCTTCAAGATGATGTGTGGCCTGCTCAAACCCACCGCGGGGCGCGCGACAGTCGTCGGGCTCGACCTGCGCCACAGCGCCGGCCGGGCGCGTCAGAAGCTCGGCTACATGGCGCAGAAATTCTCCCTCTATGGCAACCTGTCGGTCCGCAGCAACCTCGAGTTCTTTTCCGGCATCTATGGCCTAACCGGCGCCACCCGCCGCGACAAGACCGCCACCATGGCGGAAATTTTCCACCTCGGCCCGTTCCTCGACGCGAAGACCGACGCGCTGTCGTTAGGTTTCAAGCAACGCCTCGCGCTGGCCTGCGCGGTGATGCATGAGCCGGACATTTTGTTTCTCGACGAGCCCACCTCGGGCGTCGATCCGGTGACCCGGCGCGAGTTCTGGACTCATATCAACGGGCTGGTCGAACGCGGGGTGACGGTGATGGTGACCACGCATTTCATGGACGAGGCGGAGTACTGCGACCGCATCGGCCTGGTCTATCGCGGCAAGCTCATCGCCGAAGGCACTCCCGACGAGCTCAAGGGCTTGGCCGCCACCGCCGCAGGCACCGAGCCGACGATGGAAGACGCCTTCATCGCCCTGATCCAAGGCGAGCAGGAGACGTGAGACACGACCCGGGCGCGCAAAGATTTCCGACAATTTTCTTGCGACGTTCGGGCTGATAGGTATTCTCATCGGTTAGCCATCTCTCCGATGAATCTCGCAGCCCTCTCGTTGACTCACTCTTGTGCTTCGGCCGCGCCCGCGTGCCGGCCGGGGTGTTGCCTTCAGGCGTGCCGCCTGGCTCCCGCCCTGATGCCTTGGCAGCGCCGCAAGCGCTCCACACCCCGCTACCACCACAGCCCAAACATATACTAACATGAATACCGCAACTGGCAACAAATTTCGATCTAACAAATGGTACGGCTGGCTTCCCGACCTGCCCGACCACCGCGACTATCCGTACCCCAAAGTGACCGAGCCGGCGCTGCGCAAGCTGCCGGCGGCGGTGGACCTGCGCGGCGAGTGTTCGCCGGTGGAGAATCAAGGCAGCCTCGGCAGCTGCACGGCCAATGCTTTGGTCGGAGCGCTGGAATTCCTCGAATTGAAGGCCGGTGAGCCGCTCGTGGATTTGAGCCGGCTCTTCATCTATTACAATGAGCGTGCGATTGAAGGCAATATCCCGCAGGATAGCGGTGCGTCGCTGCGCGATGGCATTAAGTCCCTGGCCAAACAGGGAGTGTGTGCCGAGGCGGCCTGGCCCTATAAGATTGCGCAATTCGCCACCAAGCCAACGGCCGCGTGTTATCGGCAGGCCAAGCAGCATTGCATTGGCTCCTACCGTCGGCTTGCCACGGTCGATGAGATGCGCGCCTGCCTGGCTGGCGGCTATCCGTTTGTGTTTGGTTTCACCGTCTATGAATCGTTTGAATCCGCGCGCGTGGCGCAGAGCGGCATCGTGAATTTGCCCAAACCCGCGGAGGCGGTGTTGGGTGGCCACGCGGTGGTGGGGGTGGGATATGACGACCGCACCCAACGCTTCATCGTGCGCAATTCCTGGGCCAGCGACTGGGGCCAGCAAGGCTACTTTACCATGCCCTATGCCTATCTGGCCAATCGCAACCTCGCGGATGATTTCTGGACGGTCTGCAAGTAGGACGAGGTCTGCGCTTTCGCGCCTTATTCCGCGAGGGTCCTCGAAGCCAACGATGTTTTCGTTAGGTCAAGTCTTGCGTCTTGTAGTCTTGGGTTTGAGACGAAGCCTCGCTGGCGCTTAGGGCTGCGCGCCCCAACCGCTCGGGAAGCCAAAAAAATGCCCTTGGCATTGCCGACGACTTCGGTATCTTGAGCGGCGAGAATCTTCACCATCAAGCCGCTGTCATGACCGATCACGAGAAGCTCCGGAAACTTTTCCACGCGGCGATGCGGGCGGTCGACGAACCGCAGGCAATGGACCAGCCAGTCCGCAGCCAGGCTAGCCAGGGCGCACCGTCGACAACCAACCAGCCGCTGCCGGCGGCCGCGCCGTTGTCTAACGAAACCCCGGCACCGGCCGGCGCTGTGGCCGCCCCAACCGAGACCAACGCCGGCCTCGACGCAGCCTCGGCGGCGGAGCTCGCGGCGTTGCTCGACGAACAGCACAAGCGCAAAACCCGCAAGCGCCGCCGCGAGGCGCTGGCGACCCTGGGCGTGTTCTTAGCGCTGACCGGTGGCGGCCTCGGCTGGTTCGTCCAATCGCCGGCGCGGGTCCAGGCATTCCACGAGGTGATGCGAGACATTCATTCCGTCGGCGACATTCAGGGTTTGGTGGCCAAGTACCGTGCCGCCCTGGATCGAGTCGCCGGCCACGCACAACAAATCGACCGCTCCACCGAGTCGATGGGTGTCTCGTCGCGCCAGGATGGCGAGAAGGACCCGAACTTCGACAAGGAAATGCGTGTCATGATGGGTGCCGATGGCAAGACGACCGGTGAGCGAAACCGGGTGCTGCAGGAGAAATTCGGCAATCTCAAGCCGCACGCCGCGGCCCCCAACCCCGATACCCGCCCGCAGGCGGATCCGCCGGTCGGCAAACCCTGACCTAACGGGCACCGGCGGCGGTGGACGCGCTCCGCAGCCGCGCCGTGGCTGCCGGCGTTCCGTGCCGCGGTGCAGGATGCTGCGCAGACTCACAAAATTCTTGCAATTCGCGCCAGCTCTTGAATGGTCTGGGTCGGACCAGCGCTTGACGAGCCGGGCACGATCCAGCTCATCAGCAACTTTGAGACCACCGAGAATATGTTAGCGAGGGGGACCGCGCAA
>Ga0118677_10004551_pt1 | contig 21978 bp, 16 predicted proteins | sample AliMusrvi5mmetaG_FD_86154 | JGI IMG/M metagenome (GOLD analysis project Ga0118677, IMG submission 86154)
TAGGGCGAGCGCGGGTAGAACGGCGTCTTCTCGGTCTGGGGGGTCTCGGCCACCTGCCCGAACATCTCGCTGGATCCTGCGTAGTAGAGCCGGCAGCCGGGCGTGCATTCGGACAGGGCCGAGACCAGCGCGTGCGTTGCGCAAAAGCTCTCGTTGAACGTGGAGATCTCGTCGTCCAACGAGTAATTAACGAAGCTTGGCGAGGCGAAGTGATAGCACTCCGTGGGGCCGGCCTGCTCGATGGTCTTGCGCAGGAATTGGTAATTGTCCAGGCTTCCGACATGGAGGTCGACGCGCTCTTTGCAGGCGGCCAGATTGGCCATTTTGGCGGCGTCCTCTGTTGTCGCGCGGCGTACGATGCCATGGACGGCATATCCCCGGGTCAGCAGAAATTCGGCTAGGTAGGAACCGTCCTGGCCTGTGATTCCGGTGATGAGTGCCGTTTTCATAAGGGTGTCCGAAGCATCCGCCAGTAGAGCCAGTTGTTCGAAAAAGTACGGGTATCAAACCGGAACGTGCGCAACTTGACAAGCACAGAAAACGAGGCATGACGCAATTCAATGTGCGCAAAAGCTATGTTTAACACGCCCGTGCTGCGCGTGAAGATGTCAATTCTTGATGCATTACGCAAATAGACAACTGCGCGCCCGAATCTAGTGCCATCCGCGACGTTACGGAACACGATGCCTGCCACCATTTCTTTTCCCCACAATCTTCCCGTCCGCGCCGACCACGAGGCGGTTGCTGCCATGTTACAACGCGAACGTACTGCTTGACCCACGAACGCGCCGGTTGTCAGATTGTACGCAACGCGCCGAGGGTGCGCCAGACATCGGCCTTTGCATCTCGCATGCTTTTTGCCATCATAATACGACTAGCAGGTTTCAGCAGGCACGTGTCCATCGCAGCCATGGGGCTATTTTCATCTCAATCCATGGTTAACGGCGGTAAATTCAGGAAGACGACAAAGTGTGAAGGGGCGGCTCCACTGCTGGAGCGCCCGAGTCTAACTCGGCCGCAAATTCCTCGCCTGTCAAGGAGGTCCCGATGAATGCATGCGCAAGAGCCCCGCTTCGCTTAGGTCTGGCCGGCGGAGGGACCGATGTCTCTCCTTACTGTGACCTTTATGGCGGATATGTCCTCAATGCCACGATCGACCGCTATGCGTACGCGGTGATCAAGCCATTGGACGATCCTGAAATCCGGCTCATCGCGACAGATCAGCAGAAAATCAAAATCACACCACTCGGCCAGCCGCTTCAATTCAACGGGACGCTCGACCTTCATCAGGCTGTCTACAACGAGATAATCAACACGTTCAACGGCGGCTCACCAATTGCAATGGAAATGTCTACATTCTGCGACGCCCCTACGGGCTCGGGGCTGGGATCATCATCAACGCTCGTCGTGGCGATGATCAGAGCCTTCACCGAGCTCCTCAATATTCCCATGGATGATTACGCCTGTGCGCGGCTTGCCTACAAGATCGAGCGGTTGGACTGCGGATTGCAGGGGGGGCGGCAGGATCAGTATTCGGCGACCTTTGGCGGCTTTAATTTCATGGAATTTTATTCTGACGAACGCGCCATCATCAACTCGCTTAGGGTAAAAAACGGGGTTATTTGCGAATTAGAGGCATCCCTTTTGCTTTTCTACACCGGGGTCTCGAGAGAGTCGGCAAAGATCATCGCGGACCAGAGTTCTGGCGTCAAGAATGGGGTGCCGGAGGCTATTAAGGCCATGCATGCGATGAAGAACGAAGCCCTTTGCATGAAAGAATTCCTCTTAAAGGGAGATTTTGGCGGGATTGTAACCGCCATGCGCTCGGGGTGGGCGAGTAAGAAGAACTCTGCTCGAACAGTGACGACACCGGTCATCGAGGAAATCTACGAGGTGGTTATGAAGGCGGGCGCCTTGGCCGGAAAAGTATCAGGAGCGGGAGGTGGCGGCTTCATGATCTTCTTTGTCCCGCTCAACAAACGGATGGACGTCATCCGTGCTCTTGGCCGTTTCAACGGGCAGGTCAGCAATTGTCATTTCACGAAGCACGGCACCCAAACCTGGAGAGTATGATGGGGACGGGCGCGACGGTTTTTGTCCTAGCCGGTGGTTTGGGCACCCGACTTGCCCATGCGATTGGCGACGTGCCGAAGCCGATGGCCGATATTGCCGGCCATCCCTTTCTGGAATGGCAGCTGAAATATTTCATAAAACATAACTTTCGTGATTTCGTCCTGATGGTTGGCCACAAAAAGGAGGCCATCATGGATTTTTTTCATGACGGCGCATCCCTGGGATCTCGGATCCGGTACTCGGCCGAGGAGGAACTGCTCGGAACAGGAGGCGCGTTTCTTCAGGCATTGGAGCGATTTCCCTGCGAGTCATTTGTGCTTGCCAATGGCGACACCTATTTCGCAATTCCGATCCGCGTTCTGCTCAACCATGCGCGAGAAAGGGTGGGGGTGTCCGTCGGCCTCAAGCTGATGGACCGCCCGCAGCGGTACGGATGCGTGCGACTGGGAGCCGGACACGAAATTCTGGCGGTTGAGGAGAAGCGACTGGATGTGGCCGAGGGTTATATCAACGGAGGAATTTATGCCGGCGAGACCGCGGTCCTGCGTTCGTTCCGCGTTGAAAAGTGTTCATTGGAGAACGATCTTTTTCCCCGGCTGATGAAAAAACACGCATTGTTGGGGATTCCCTTTGGCGGCGGTTTTTTGGACATCGGAATACCGGAGGATTATTACCGGGGGCAAAGCCTGATTCCGTCGTGGTGCAGTCAGGAAGAAACACCGGCGCTTTTTTTGGACCGCGACGGAATCCTGATTGAGGACCGGAAATACGAAGCCGACCCGGAAAGACTGGTGTTCAAGGAGGAAGGGGTTGGCTTATTCCGGCGTTGCCTGCGGAAGGGGTGGAAACTAATTATTGTCTCGAACCAGGCCGGCGTTGCCAAGGGGATTCTTCCCCGGTCTGCGGTTGAAGACGTGAACGCCCGTATCAGGAGCCATTTTGCTGACTGGGGGGTCGAGTTCACGGATTTTTACCACTGCCCCTTTCATGCCGATGGAAAGCTTCCGGAATTTACAAGAGAAAGCCTGCGAAGAAAGCCCGCTCCGGGAATGCTGCTGGACGCCGCAGAACGTTGGCGAATCGACATGACACGGTCAATCATGATCGGCGACAAAGATTCCGACATGATCAATCTTCCCTATCTGCGCTCCTTTATCATTCCCGGCAGATATGCGATCAAAAACACCTCCCTGATTAGAAGTTACAGCGAAATCGAGTCTCTCGTCTGAATGCGCAATGCGCAAGGATCCGTCCACATGCGAATCGCCATCATCTGCGACGAACTTGATCATGGGCGCCAGACCACGGGGATCAGCGTCTTTGTCCAAGAACTGCTCGCTGGATTGCGGCAGGTGTCGACCGAAGAAGAATTTCTGCTCATCCACGCCGACGCAAGGGTGCAACTTGGCGATGGCGGCCGTTTTCGAGATGTCATTCTCCCCCATGCCGGTGGCGAACTGATGCGCAACCTCAAACACCTGCCACGGCTGCTGCGCGAACTTGCGGTGGAAGTGGTGCATGAGCCGCGGCATTTCCCGCCGCGGCTTCCCGCAGGCATCAAGGGTGTGATCACAATCCATGATCTAGCCTCGATCAGCCACGCGCCACCCGGCTGGCAGTCGTTGGTGGTGTGTTTGCGCCAATGGGTTGGTTTGATGGTCCTGCTACGGCACTATACATGCGTGGCGGCGATTTCGCAATGGACGGCGGACGAGATCCACCGCTGGCTTGGCATCCGGCGTGACAAGATCCAAACAATCCTGCAGGCCATCACGCCCAATTTTCGGCCGGCGTCCACGGCGGCAGTTGCGGCGCTCCGGTGCAAATACAAACTTGCCGGTTCTTACTGGCTGAACGTGGGGACAATTGGCTGGCGCAAGAATCAGACGGAACTGGTACGTGCCTTTGAACAGGTGGCCAGCCGCTTTCCGGAGGTCACACTGGTCATATCCGGGAGACCTTCCGATGCGTGGAGCCAGCTTAGCGCGGCGGTTGCCGTGGCAAAGCTTGGGGGGCGAATCCGCCTGCTTACGGATGTGCCGGATGAGGAGATGCCGGCCCTTTATACGGCTGCCGACTGGCTCATCTTTCCCAGCATCTGCGAAGGGTTCGGGCTGCCTCTGCTGGAGGCGCAGGTATGCGGCACGCCCGTGATTTGCTCGCGCAACAGTTCACTGCGGGAGATCGGGGGCGACAGCATAGCGCCCATTGAGAACCCGCCACTGGCCAGTGCCATCGCGGCCGCAATTGTGGACGCGCAGCCCAGACGCGAGGCGTTGGTCGCGGCGGGGTTTTGCAACGCACAACGATTCTCGCGGGAGAAACGCGCCCGTGCCTACCTGCAAATTTACAGGGAGCTAGCGATTCGGCGTCGCGCCTAGCGTAGTTCAGAGAATCTTCCGTCCAAAAGGGCGCAGGCAGACGTTTAGCGGGCGGATCAGAAGAAGAGCCCACCAGACAGCGATCATTCGCGGCAACCACACCCCGTTTGCCTTGCGAAGGATTTGGTCGGCTGCGTCCGGGTAGGGGAGCAGGAACGAGGGATGCCGGATCGCGGCGATCTGACCGACGTGACGCCGGCCATGATAACTCCAGGGGTTTGCCGCAAAAGTTGAGTCAGCACCGAATCCGAGATTTTGCACAAGATTTATGCAGGGATTGACGCAGAGCCCATGCTGTGAGAACACCAGATAGGCCCATTGGTGGTCCCAGTTGCTGCTGAGTCCGCGATAGTAGCGTCGCAACGCGCGCAGCCAGTAGCGCTGCTGGAGGCGTCTACGGAAGATGCCGCGGATCAATCCGTCCTGTTCGAACTGTGAAAAATTCTTGATGCGATAATCGTATTGATCGGCCACGCGTTTCCACGTGGCCCACCCCCAACAGTGCATGATCGGGGAGAAATAATAGCTGCCGTCGCCGAAGCCATGATCCAGCGGATTATATCCGGCGATGTGCATCACGCGGGTGTCATGCCGGTAGTGTGCCAGCAGTTCGGCGCAATAAGGGAAGAACGAGGGATCGGGTAGGCAGTCGTCCTCCAGAATGATCCCCTCTTCCACATGCTCAAAGAACCAGTGGATCGCTCCGCTGATGGCGGGGCCGCACCCCAGGTTCTGGTCGCGAAAAAGGGTCTGCACTTCGCAAGGCCAGTCCACCATTGTCGCCAGCTTGCGCGTTTCCTCGCAGCGCGCCGCTTCGCCCGGGTGGTCCGGGCGCGGGCCATCGGCGGCCACGAACAGGTGGCTGGGACGCGCGAGACGAATCGCCGCGAAGACACGGGCAGTGAGGGCCGGTCGGCGAAATACGAGAAATAGGATTGGCGGCGTCTCGTGGTGGTTAACAGAAGAGGATGGGTTAGTCATGACAGGCCACTCTGAAACGTATAAACTGCACCGTAACAAATTGCCGAACTTGGGTCAAAGAATCTGACAACAAAACAATTTCCAGAACATCTCCTTTTGCATGTCTGAGCCACGCATCAAGAACTTTGAACCGGGATTAGCCATGCCTGATCTTCCCGTGCGCGACGTGCTGCCGGAGATAGCGCGGGAGCTGGCCACGAACCGGCCGGTCGTGCTGCAGGCGCCGCCGGGCTCGGGCAAGACCACGCTGGTGGCGCCGTCGCTGCTGGACGCCCCCTGGCTACAGGGGCGGCGCATCGTGCTGCTCGAGCCGCGCCGTCTGGCGGCCCGCGCTGCGGCCCGCTACATGGCCCGCCTGCTCGGCGAGGAGGTCGGCCGGCGTGTCGGCTACCACATCCGTCTCGAACGCCGCGTGGGACCCGAGACGCGCATCGAGGTCCTGACGGAAGGGTTGCTTACCCAGCGCCTGTTGCACGACCCCGAGCTGCCGGACGTGGGCCTGGTGATCTTCGACGAATTTCACGAGCGCAGTCTGGCGGCGGACGCTGGGCTGGCGCTGGCGCTCGACGTCCGCCGCCACCTGCGGCCGGATCTGCGGCTTCTGGCCATGTCCGCCACACTCGACGCGCAGCCCGTAGCCGAGCACTTGGGCAATGGTGCGGTCGTCGCCGCGGAAGGACGCGCCTGGCCGGTGGAGACGCGCCTCGCGGCGCGGGCCAGCACAGCGCCGGTTCCGTGGCAGGTGGCGGACGCCGTGGCGCGGGTTGTGACCGAGGAGCCGGGGAGCGTTCTGGCTTTCCTGCCGGGCGAAGGGGAGATTCGTCGCGTTGTCGAGCGTCTGCGCGCGGCGCGTCTGCCGTCGGACGTCTCGGTACATCCACTCTTCGCGGCATTGCCGCGCGCCGCGCAGGACTCGGCCATCGAGCCGCCGGCACCGGGCCGCCGTAAGATCGTGCTGGCGACCTCCATCGCGGAGTCGAGTCTGACCATCCTGGGTGTGCGCGTGGTGGTGGACTGCGGCTGGATGCGCGTGTCGCGCTTCTCGCCGCGCAACGGCATGTCGCGGCTGGAGACCTTGCGCATCACGCGCGACCGCGCCGACCAGCGTCGCGGACGCGCCGGCCGGACCGGGCCGGGCATCTGCTACCGGCTTTGGGACGAGGCCACGGAGCGTGCACTGGCGCCCGCGGCGTTGCCCGAGATTCTGGATGCCGACCTTGCGCCACTGGCCTTGCAGGCCGCAGCCTGGGGCGCTCCTGGACGCACGGAGCTGCCGTGGTTTACGCTGCCGCCAGACGCAGCCTGGCGCCGGGCCGTGGATCTGCTGCGCGAACTGGAGGCCGTGGACGATGCCGGGCGGATCACGACGCGCGGCCGGCGCATGGCCGAACTGCCGGTGCATCCGCGCCTGGCGCACATGATCCTGTTGGCGGCGGAACAGGGTGGCGCGCGGCGCGCCTGCCTGCTGGCTGCGGCCGTTACGGAGCGTGCCGGCGAAACCTCCCTGCGCGGCGAAACCGACGCCCGGCGTCTGCTGGACCGGTTGGGATCAAGGGAGCTGTCTGATCAGGTGAATCCGCCTGATCAGACGGATCCCTCTGACTGGGCCCACCGCACGCGTCGCCTCGCCACACAGTGGGCGCGCGGGTTTCCGGCGGACCGCGCCGTGTTGGACACCGGCCGCTTGCTGGCGTGGGCGTTCCCGGACCGCATTGCGCAGCGGCGCGATGCGCCCGGCCGTTTTCGCCTCGCCAACGGCGCTGGCGCGACGCTGGAGAGCATGGACGCCCTGGCAGCCGGCGAATGGCTGGTGGCGGTGGAGTTGCAGGACGACGGGCCGGATGCGCGTATCCGGCTGGCCGCGCCTGTGGCGATCGAGGAGATGGCAGAGGATTTCAAGTCGCTGCTGCGGCGCGAGGACGAGATCATCTGGGATCGCCGCAGCGAGGCGGTGAGCGCTGTGCGGCGGCTGAAGCTCGGCGCGTTGGTTCTTCGCGAGGGCGCGCTGGCCAATCCGGACCCTGCGGCAGTGCGGCAGGCGTTGTTCGACGGCATTCGGCAGAAGGGGCTCGCGCAGCTTCCCTGGTCGACCGCGGCGCGCGGCGTGCAGGCACGGATCCGGTTCCTTCGGCGCGTCTGCGGCGAAGCGAACTGGCCGGATGTCTCCGACGAGGCGCTGGTGGCGCGCCTGGAGGAGTGGCTGGGGGCGTGTGTGGGCGGCGTCACACGCTGGGAGCAGTTGCGGCGCGTGGACCTGGCAACGGCGCTGCTGGCGCAACTGGACGGCAATCGACACCGCGAACTGGATGCTCTGGCTCCGACGCACTTGACAGTGCCGAGCGGCTCGCATGTGTCGATCCAATACGACCAAGGCGAAACGCCGGTGCTGGCCGTGCGCGTGCAGGAGGTCTTCGGCCTGGCGGATTCCCCGCGCGTGGCAGGCGGTCGTGTGGTGGTCTGTCTGCATCTGCTCTCGCCGGCGCAGCGGCCCGTGCAGGTAACCACCGACCTGCGCAGTTTCTGGCAGAACGGCTATCCGCTGGTTCGCAAGGAGCTGCGCGGACGGTATCCGCGCCACGCCTGGCCGGACGATCCATGGAGCGCCACACCCACCAGTCGCGTCAAGCCGCGGCGGAGATAGCGCGTGCGGAACGATGCCCCCTTCTTTCGTCCTACGCCTCCCGCATCCTGAACCTCGAACTCCGTGCCCTGAATCCTGCCCCCCCGAACATCCGCTGGATTCCCCGCCGATCAGCGACTATACTGACCGGCAGTTCAGCAGGACGCGTTGCGATCTTTGTGGTCGTAAACGCGGAGGGCGGGCCATGGCGAAAAGCAGATCGATTACCCGGGCAGCGAAGATACGCCGGGCGACTGTCTCTGTCGCACGCGGCCAACGCCGGGCGCGGCCGACCAAGCTGGCGCCGACAGATGCGCTGCTGCAGTCGCACAAGGAACTGCTGGCGCTGTTCGAGGCTTCGCCGCTGGCGATTCATGCGATGAATGCCGATGGAATCGTCATACAATGGAACCCGACGGCAGAGCGGATATTCGGCTGGTCCGCGCGCGAGGCAATCGGGCAGCCGCTTCCCTTTGTCCCTCCCGAGAAGCGGGATGAGTTTCTCGCCCTGTTTCAGCGCACGCTGCGGGGCGAGGTGTGCAGCAACGTCGAAGTCAGCCGCCGGCGCAAAGACGGCACCCCCATCGAGATCAGCGTCTCGGTCGCGCCGTTGCGCGACACGCAGGGTCGCATTGTCGGTGCCGTCAGCCTGAATGCCGACATCACCGAGCGCAAGCGGCTCGAGGCGCGCGCGAAGGCGATGACGCACCGGTTGCAGACGATCCTTGCCGGGCAGCACTTCGGCATCCTGGTGGTGGATGGCGAAGGCCGGGTGGAGTATGTGAACGACACCCTAGTGGCGCAGTTCGGTCTTTCGCAGACGCTGGAGGAGTTGCGCGGGTGCCCGTCGGATAAATTTATCGCGCTGGTCGCGCCGGCGTATGCCGATCCGGTCGCGCTGGTGAAGCTGATCCAGGAGACAGTTGCACGGAACGTCACCTGCCATGGCGTCGAGATTAAGATGCGCGATGGGCAGGTCCTGATGGCTGACTTCATCCCGCTTTTTTATGAAGGACGGCCCGCGGGGCGGATGTGGGTTCATCGCGACATTACGTCGCACAAACAGGCGGAAGCCGAGCTGCGGCGCATGACCCGGCTGTATGCGACCCTAAGCCGGGTGAACTATGCGATTGTGCACGTACGGACAGAGGCGGAGCTGCTGCAGGAGGCCTGCCGGGCGGCGGTGGATCAAGGAGGATTCAAACTGGCATGGGTGGGGCAGTACGAACCGAAGACGCATGCCATCGTGCCAGTCATACGATACGGATCACCCGGGCAGTACGTCGACACTCTCCGAATCTCGGCCGATAACGGCCCCCTGGGACAGGGGCCCACCGGACGGGCGTTTCGCGAGGGCAAGCTGGTTTTCTGCAACGACCTCGCGAACGAGCCGCGCGTGGAGCCGTGGCGGGAGTCCCAGCAGGTGGCGGAACTGTTGTCGTCGGCCGGCGTGCCGATCCACGTTGGCGGGCAGTTGTGGGGTGTCCTGACGGTCTATTCCGGCGAGAAAAATTTCTTCCGGAAAGAAGAGACCTCGCTGCTGGAGGAGATGGCGCAGGAAGTCTCTTTTGCGATGGATTACCTGACCAAGGAGGGGGCGTTGCGGAAGGCGGAAGAGATGTACCGGCAACTGGTGGAAGAGGCGCCGAATGGCATCTTCCGGCTGGACGAGCAGGGCAATTTTATCTTTGTGAATTCCACGATCTGCCAGATGCTTGGCTACACCCGCGAGGAATTGCTGCAACGCAACATTCTCGACACCTATCCGGCTGCGGAACAGAAACGCGGTCGACAGCGGCTGGCGGCCATTCGGAAGGGCGTGATCAAAAGCTTCGAGCGCCTGATGGTGCGCCAAGACGGCAGCACGTTCGCTGTTCATGTGAACACCTGGCAGCTGGAACAAGGGCACATACAAGCAATTGTGCAGGATATCACCGAGCGCCGGCAGGCGGAGGAGCGGATGTCCGCACAACTTGCGGAACTGCGCCGGTGGCAGGATGTGATTCTGGACCACGAGGAGCGGGTGCAGGAGCTAAAGCAGGAAGTGAATGCACTTTGCCGCCGACTGGGCGAACCGGTACGATATGCCAGTCAGGAATCTGTGACACAGCCGGGAGATGGGGGGACATGAACGAGAAGCAGAACATTTTGGTGGTGGATGACACGCCGAGCGATCTGGAACTCATGGTCAAGACCCTGGCGGCGTCCGGGTATGAGGCGCAGTCGGCGACCAGCGGCGAGCAGGCGCTGAGTCTGGCGGCGGCCAGCCGTCCGGATCTGATCCTGCTCGATGTGCGGATGAACGGTATGGACGGTCTGGAAGTGCTGCGGCAGCTCAAGGCTGGCGAGGCGACGCGGGGCATTCCCGTGATCCTGATCAGCGCGTTCGCCGACACGGCGGACTGGGTGGCCGGGCTGAAGATGGGCGCTGGTGATTATGTGGGGAAGCCGTTCCGGCGTGAGGAGTTGCTGACACGTGTCCGGACGCATCTGGCGCTACGGCAGGCCCAGCAGTCGCTGGAGCAGCAGACGGTGGAGTTGCGCGAGAATCTCCAGCTGGCAGAGCGCTCGCGGTTGGCCCTGCTGAGCGTGATGGAGGACCAGAAGCGGGCGCACGAGCGGGCCCGGGCGATGAACGAGAAGAGGGAGCAGGATCGGCAGACCATGCTGCAGATGGAGGCGGAGCGCATCCGACTGGCGCTCGCCATTGAACAGGCGGCGGAGATGGTGCTGATCACCGACACGCAGGGGAGCATCCAGTATGTCAACCCGGCGTTCACGAAGTGTACCGGGTATTCGCGGGAGGAGGCGCTGGGGCACAACCCGCGCTTTCTTGGCAGCGGAAAACAGGCCCCGGCGTTCTACCGGGAGATGTGGGCGGCCCTGACGCGCGGCGAGGTCTGGCATGGACGCTTCGTCAACCGGCGCAAGAACGGCTCGCTGTACGAGGAGGACGCTACGATTTCGCCGGTGCGCGACACAGCCGGTCAGGTCGTCAGCTACATTGCACTGAAGTTGGACGTGACGCACGAGGCGGAGCTCGAAGCACAGCTTCGGCAGTCGCAAAAGGTAGACGCCATCGGGCGTCTGGCCGGCGGCGTGGCGCACGACTTCAACAACCTGCTCAACGTGATCCTTGGCTACGGCGAAATGCTCCTGCGGCGACCCGACCTTCCGGAGTCGATCCGTCCGCAAATCGTGGCGATCCACCGGGCTGGCGAGCGCGCTGCGGACGTCACGCGGCAGCTGCTGGCTTTTAGCCGCAAGCAGATTTCCGCGCCGCAGGTGTTCGATCTTAACGAGGCCATTCCAGACATGGTCAAGATGATTCGCCGGTTGATCGGCGAGAACATCGACCTGCACCTGAAGGCCTCCACACCGTCCTGTCATGTAATGGCTGATTTCGGACAGCTGCAGCAGGTGGTGACCAACCTCTGTCTGAACGCCCGCGACGCCATGCCGGACGGCGGGAAGATCACCATCGAGACAAAACAGCTCGTGCGCGACGGCCCGTGGTTAGGAAATGCGCCCATGCTGTCGCCGGGCAACTACGTGGTGCTGGCGATCAGCGACACCGGCGTCGGCATGACAGACGAGGTCAAGGCGCATCTGTTCGAGCCGTTCTTCACCACGAAGGAGCTGGGCAAGGGAACAGGGCTGGGGCTGGCCGTGTGCCACGGCATCGTCAAGCAGAGCAAAGGCGAGATCGCCGTGTACAGCGAGGAGGGCGTAGGCACTACGGTCAAGATCTACCTCCCCTGCGCCGATCCGGCCGCTGCCAGCGTTGCGCCGGAATCGGAGGCCACGGCACTGAACGAGTACCGTGGCCGAGGCGAGACGATCCTGCTTGTGGAGGACGAGCCGTCAGTGCGCGAGCTGATCGCCCACGTGCTGACAGGCCTGGGATACCGCGTGCTGTCCGATCCCAACGGGCAGGCGGCTCTGGCGCGGCTGCAACAGGCGCCTGGCCAGCGGATCGACCTATTGCTGACCGATGTCGTAATGCCCGGCATCAGCGGCCGCGAAACCGCCACTCGCCTCAAGGAATTCATCCCGTGCCTGAAGACGATTTTCATTTCAGGCTACACCGACGACGCCATTGTGCACCACGGCATTCTCGACCCCGGCGTGAATTTCATTCCCAAGCCGTTCGCCTCCGTCCTGCTGGCGCGGCGCGTTCGCGAACTGCTGGACGCATAGGCGGCAGGCGAGATGCCGGGCGTTTGGGAACGGCTATTCGCCTCATGCCAGTAGCAGGCAGGCGACACCGCCGAGTGCGACGAGGGTGGCTAGGATGCGCCCCGGCGCCGGCCGTTCGCCGTAGCGCAACCACGACATCGGAATCAGGAAGAGCGGCGAGAGCGACGCCAGCGTGGATGCCACGCCCGTGGGCGCGCCCTGTAGCGCGATCATCGAGAGCCAGATGCCGACCACTGGGCCCGCCGTCACGCCCAGCAACAACCAGGCGAACGCAGCGCGGCTGCGGAAGACGACGCTGGCTTCGCGCGTCTTTCCGGTAAACACCATGACCCCGCTGCACCGGAGACAGGCGGCGATCACGCGGATCAACGTGGCTGAGAACGGCGGCACTGGCACCGCGGAAAAGTCGTTCATCCCGATGCGGGAACTGAGGTAGCCGAAGGCCTGGCAGACCGCGCTGACCACGCTCAGGACGATTCCTGCACGGAACGCGGCGGGTGCGGCCGGCCAGGCTTCGCGGCCTTTTCGTTCGGCCACCACTAGCGTCACGCCGGCAATGGCCATCGCCAGGCCGCCAACCTGTAACAAGGACAGACGCTCGTGCATCGGAGGGAGCAGCGCGAACAGTGCGGCGATTGCAGGTGAGAGCGTGGTGATGGTCAGCGTCAGGCGCGGCCCGATCCGATGGATGCCGTGGATGTAAAGCGTGTCGCCGATGCCGGCGGCAACCACGCCGCTCAGGCAGAGCATGCCGACGGAAGCTGCTGGAACGTCGGCGGGCCAGAAGCTTCCGTACCACGCGAAATGCATTGCGCTTAGTGGTACGACCGCCAGCGCCAGGCGTACGGCGGCCACTGCGGTCGAATGCATGCGCCGGCTCAGTTCGCCCCAGCAGAAGGCCGCCGCTCCCCAGAGCAAGGCGGTGGCGATGCCGGCCAGTTCGCTGACGAGAGATGAGTGCATGACGGGTCGGAAAACGCGCAGTGTATCGGAAGGCCGCGTTCTCCGGCCATTACAATCGGCGAAACGGATGCGCGACTGCGGGACACGAAGGGGAGGATGCAAGCCGAAGAGCACGAAGAATAATTACCGCGCACATGGCGCGCCGAGAGTACCCTTCGTGCGCTTCGCATCCCCTTGCTCTTCTTCGTGTCCTAATGAAACGTCGTTCCCAGCAGCGCTTCCGCCTCGTAGCGCCAGGAGAGATCGAATGCGCGGCCGCGTGGCAGTTGCACGAACAGGCGGCGCGCGGCGAGACGGCGCACGCCAGAGGGCGAGAGCAGACGGTCAAGCCAGTGCGACGGCAGGTGGCGGAGCGTGGCGATCAGGAAATCCAGCAGATCAAGCGGCTCCTCGCGCGTCGGCGCAAGCACGAACTGCCAGAGAATGTCTGGCTCGCGCCGCACAGCGTCACGGATACGCGCAGCCAGTACCTGTTGCTGCGCGAAGAGATCCTCGCCGCGGAAGAAGAGCGCCTGCCGATTGCCGCTGTGGGCCGGGAATAAATCCGGCAGATTCGTGCCGACGAACCGCCGCGTCGGCGAATCGAAGCCGCCCAGTCGTTCCTGCGCCAGGGCCTCGATGGCGGCGAGTTGGCGGCTGTTCAGGCGGTCCGTGGCCAGCACACGGTAGGGTGGCAGGGGCTGGCTGCGTAGCCGGAGTTCGCGGCAACGGTCGCGCAGCTCCGTGCCGGGGAGCAGAAGCGTTGGCAGGAATTGCGGGTGTGCCTTCGGGAAACGGGCAAGGATGTCGAGCGATCGGGAGATGTCTTCCATGCCCTGCCGCGGCAGGCCGTACATAAAATCCATGGTAGGCCGGATACCGTGGCGCTGCAGCAAGTCGATGCCAGCCATCGTGCGCTCGAGGTTGACGGGGCGATGAATGGCGCGCAGCACGACCGGATCAGTGCTTTGCACGCCGACTTCCGCCTCGGCCACGCCCGCCGCCGCCAGGTGCGCGGCGTCTGCCTCCATGAGCGTGTCAGCTCGCAGTTCGACGAAAAACCGTACCTTCCGATCTGGGTTGGCGTGGCGCATGGCCGCGAGAATGGCGCGAAAATCGGGGTGTGCGTTGAACGTGGGATCCACCAGCCGAATCTCGCGGGCGCCGCGTCGGCGCAGCGTGCGGATCCGTTGCGTGACCTCCGATGGCGGCAGGCTGCTCCAGCCGGCCCGGCGGATATTGTAGCAGCAGAAGGCGCAGCGCATGGGGCATCCGCGGGTGGTTTCCAGGTAGGCCATGCCGTACGCGTCGGGACGGCAGGAGGGGTGGTCGGCAGGCGGAACGAGGTCCCGCAGCGGCCGCACCGGCGCGGAGCGCGCCCCCCAGCGCGGCTGCCTATCGCGCTGCCACGCGACGGTGCGCCAGTCGGTGGAGGCCTTGCGCCGGAACGCAGAGAGGATGGCGGGAAACACCGCCTCGCCTTCGCCGATGACGGCGACATCCACGGCCGGGTGCATGCGTGGGCCAGGTAGGGCGGGGCTGTTCGGAAACAGCAGTGGATGCTCGCGAGCCACCTCCGGGCCGCCCACTACGAGGTGCACACGCGGCAGGAGCTTTCGGATTGCAGCCAGCAGGCGCAGCGTGCGTTCGATGTTCCAGAGGTAGAGCGTGGCGCCAATGGCGTCCGGCCGCAGTGCCGTAATGGCGGCGAGCAGTGCGGCGTTGTCGGCCGTCTCCTGTTCCGTGGGCGTCGGCAGAAGCTCCCATCGCACGCCTTCGGAAGAACGGTCTAGCGCGCTCTGCAGGCCGGCGGCGGCGAGCATCACGTTCTCGCCGGGCGTGGTCACGTCCGGATCAAGCCGCGGCAATTGCAGCAAGAGGAGGTTCTGGCGGGACGGCATGGCGGCAGTGTCGGGTGTCGCAAGACGGGTGTCAAGCGGGACAACCGGCGCAGCTCTCGAGCAGCGCCCGCGCATGGGCCAGTGTGACGGCCGTGGAGTCCTTGCCGCCGAGCATGCGCGCGATCTCCTCCGCGCGCGCCGTCTTCTCCACCGGCAGAATGCTGGCGAACGTTCGGCCCCCGCGCACTTCCTTACCGACCACGAAATGCCGCTGTCCGCAGGCCGCCACCTGCGGCAAATGGGTGATGCAAAGCACCTGATGGCTCTCGGCCACGCCGCGCAGCTTGCCGCCGACCGCGCGGCCGACCTCGCCGCCGATGTTGGCATCGATCTCGTCGAACACCAGCACCGGGATGCGGTCATGCCGCGCCAGCACGGCCTTGACCGCCAGCATCACGCGCGAGATCTCGCCGCTGGAGGCGATGGCGCGCAGCGGCCGCATGGGCTCGCCGGGGTTCGGAGCGAAGCCGAACTGCGCCTCGTCCACGCCGCTGGCGCGGGGCGGGCAAGGGAGCAGGTCCACGCCGAAGCCGGCCTTGAGAAAGCCGAGATCGCGCAGCTCCCGGGTGATCGCCTGGGCCAGCTTGCCGGAGGCCGCCTGCCGTGCCTGCGAAAGCACGGCGGCTTTGGCTGTCATTTGTTTCTGCGCAGCTGCGATCTCGCGGTCGAGTCTTTCCAGCCGCTCGCCGCGCGTCAGCAAGTCATCGAGCCGCGTGCGCTGGCGCTCCAGGGTGGCAAGCACGTCTGCGAGCGCGGGACCATACTTGCGTTTCAGTTTCTGTACTAGTGCCATGCGTTGCTCGAGGTCTTTGAGGCGTCCGGAATCGGTCTCGATGCGCGCGAGGCGGTCGGCGATGGTGCGGCTGAGCTCCTGGATCTGGACCGCGGCGGACTGCGCCTCCTTCTGCCACGCCGCGGCCTCGGGAAGCAGGCGCGCGAGCTCTGCCAGGCGCTGCTGGACCGCGGCCAACGAATCGAACGCCGCGCCCTCGCCGTCGGTCAGCGCTTCGGTCAGCGCGCTGCCGGCCTTCAGGATCGCCTCGGCATTGGCAGCTGCGGCGTGCTCCTGGACCAGATCCTCGTCGTCGGCTGGCGTGAGTTTCGCGTTGCCGATTTCGTCCACGATGAAGCGCAGGCGGTCGATCTCTTCGGCGACGTCGGCCGAGTCACCGCTCAGTTCCGCGCGCCGCTGCTCCAGCACTTGCAGGGCGCGGTAACGCTCCTGATAGGCGTCGCGCGGATTCTGGCAACGGCCGAAGGCGTCGAGCAGTTCGAGCTGGAAGGCGGGATCGAGGAGCGACTGGTGGTCGTACGGCCCGTGGATATCCACCAGCAGGTCGCCGATTTTGCGCAGGGTCTGGGCTGTGGTCGGCGCGTCGTTCAGCAGGCAGCGTCCCGCGCCGGCGGCGGAGACGGTGCGGCGCACGATGAGCGTGCCATCCTCGCAGACCGGCAGGCCAGCCTCGGATAGCACGGCGTCCACGTCAACGGGGTTGGCCAGTTCAAACGTTGCCTCCACCAGCGCCTCGCTGGCGCCGCTGCGCAGCAGCGTTTTGTCTGCGCGGCCGCCGAGGATCAGGTCCAGAGCGCCGATCAGGACGGACTTTCCGGCGCCAGTCTCGCCGGTGATGACGTTCAGCCCTTCGCCGAAGGCGACGTGCGCCTCCTCGACGATGGCCAGATTCTGTACGCGGAAGTGGCGGAGCATGGCGGGGGGGAGAGGGTCATTGGTCAGCAGTCATTGGTCATTGGAGAATATCGAATATCGAACCGGGAAAGTCGAGAGTTGATCGTGAGAATGCCATATCGGCGTGGCATCAGGCGTCCATTCGGGACACATAGCGCAAAATCCAATAGTATTGCAGAAACTCGACTTTCACGTCTGTCGCCAGGCCGTCCACAGCGGCGAACAACTCCGCCTTTGTTGGAAAATTCTTGCGTACCTCATGCGTGCTGCCGTCGGCCAGTTTCCGGACCTGATACGTGTTGCCTTGTTCGTCGGTGCGCGAAACGGGCGTGCTGCTGCCCTCGACATAGGCATTGTCGATAAACGTAACTCCGGCCCCGGATGAAAGCGCGTGGTGGAATCCCTGCAGGAAACTCCGAAGTCCCGCTTTCGGAATGTGCGACCACCAGAAGCCCGAAAAGCCGCCGGTGAATCGACGTGGCAGCATGGACAACGCGTACGCATCCGCGCGTTGGAACGTGACACGCTGCCGGTTGCCGGGCTTGCTGCGGGCGATGGCCAGGGCCTCCTCATTGATGTCAATGGCAAACACCGACGCTGCCGACCTCGCCAGAACCTTCGTCCAGTATCCCGTGCCGCAGGCGATTTCCAGGACATCCGTGCCGGAGAATTCGGTTTCGACCAGATTACGCAACTGCCGCAGATCGGCCTGACGCTCCGGCTTGCGGTAAATGCGCTCGTACTCCGCTGCACGCTCGGCGTAGTAACTAACCATGGAGGAGTCGATACTCATGCGTGCGATTGGATGGGCAACATGGTTTTCCGGCCCAGCGCAGAATCCAGGCGCGGGGGATTCAGCCACGTGGTTTCTGGAATCTGCAAAGCGGGTTTCCCTGCGCGAGGCAGGCGATGGCGGTGAGCTGTTGGCTGGCATCGCGCAGGTCGGCGGTTTCGCGCGGCGAGTGGTTGCCAATGGTGGCCAGCAGCAGTGGCAGCACGGGACAGGCCAGCCCCAGGTGCGGGAAAGCTCGTGCATCGGTGCCGCTGAAGTTGTAAACCTCGGTCTGGAGCGGCACGTGGGCGGCCGCAAGGATAACACGCACCTGGTCGCGCCGGGCCGGACTCAGCAGCACGGAGGCATCGCTGAGCGTCAGCACCGGGCCTTGGCCCAGGCGCACATTTTGGCCCGGCGCCTCGTAGGTGGCATCCACAACAATGACAAGGTCGGGCTGCACCTGCCGAGCCAGCACGGAGGCGCCGAAGCCGCCGAACTCCTCACAGGCCGTGGCGCCGAGCACGACATGGTAGCGGCTCTTCCAGCCAGCGAGACGGGGCGCCAGCTCGGCCAGGATCCAGCACCCGAGGCGGTTGTCGAGGAAAGGTGCCACGATGCGATCGCCTTCGCGCGCCGGTGCGCAGGCGAAGCAGACGCGGTCGCCATGGTCTAGGTCTGGCGGCAGCGCAGCGCCCGCGGCCGGCTCGCAGGAATAATCAAATTCACCGCGGGATTCTTTATTCCTGCGGATGACGACGGTGTATTTGCCGCTGCGCGTCTTGAGTACGCCGGCCGTGCAGCGTGCGGCAAAGGCCGCGCCGCCGAGGCGTGTGAGGCCGGCTGCGGGCTTGCGCGCGCCGGGCGCGGGGAGGCGGTCCACGGCAAAGCCGGGCGAATCCATGTGCGCGGTCACCAGCAGGATGGGTTTACGGCCGCCGCGGCGAGGGAGAGCGGCGGAGACAGCGAAGTCGCCGTGGCGCAGCACGCGCAGCCCGGCGGCGCGCCAGTGGCGTTCCAGCACGGCACGCACTTCGGCCTCATCGCCGGGGGTGCTGTGGCAGGCGAGCAGTTCCTGTAATGTGCGGGGATCAGGCATGCGGCGGGTTGGGCGTTTCCGTCTCGGCCCCCGGCACAGGAGGTCCCCGGCGGATCAGGAACTCGTGCAGCAGCCCGTAGCCGGCGGCCAGCAGTGTGGGGCCGACAAAAATGCCGATGAACCCGAATGCCAGGACGCCGCCCATGGCGCCGAGGAAAACCAGCACAAAGGGGAGGCGGGATTCGCGGCTGATCAGATAGGGGCGCAGGAAGTGATCGATTCCGCTGACGACCAGCAGCCCCCAGACGCCCATGAAGATTGCCAGACCGATCTGCTGATGGACGGCCAGCCAGACCGTGACCGGAATCCAGACCAGCGGCGGGCCGAACGGCAACAGTGCCAGCACGAACGTGAACAGCCCCAGCAACAGCGGCGCGGGCGCGCCGACAATCACGAACCCGACCGTGGCCAGCACGCCCTGCACCAGCGCGGTGCCGAGGAAGCCGTACACCACACTGCGGATGGTGTTGCCGGTCACGCGCACGAGATGCTGGCTGTATTCGCCGAGCACATGCTTGCCCATGGTGGCGACCTGCGCGACGAGGCGATCACCGTCGCGGTAGAAGAAGAACGCGACGAACACGCTGATGCCGAGGTGCACCAGCCCCACGATAAAGCTCCGGCTCAGGTGCAGCAGATCGCCCTTGGCGTGGTCCATGACCATCTTCACGAACGAGTGGCTCTTCTCGCTGTCCGCCGCAATGGCGGCCCAGTTAGTCTGCAGCCAGTCGCCGGCCATCGGGATGCGGCCGATCCAATCCGGCGGCGGGGGGAGGCCGTTGAGGTTGGCTGTGTGGACGTAGGAGAAGAGCGCGGCGATGTTTTCGTCCAGGGTCAGGGCCGCCAGGAGAAACGGCAGCAGCATGACCACCACGATCAGCGCGGTCATGAGCGAGGCGGCCAGCGTGCGGCGGCCGCCGCAGAGGCGCTCGACGCGCACGTGCAGTGGCCAGGTGGCGAAGCAGATGATCGCCGCCCAGAGTATGGAAGAGAGGAACGGCGCCACCACGAGAAGGCACCCCGCTGCGATCAGCGCCAGCAGCGCCAGCCCGGCGCCGAGTTCCACGCGTTTGGTCAGTTCCATGCTACATCCCTCCGGCGTAACCCAGATCACGCAGGATCCAGAAGTTCTTCATCCAATTCTTCTCGACCTTCACCCAGATTTCCAAGGTGGCCTCCACGCCGAACATGGCGCTGATTTCCGGTTCCGCGCGACGGCGCACGTAGCGCAGCGTGCGCCCCTTGAGGCCGAGAACGATCCCCTTCTGGGAGGCGCGATTGATCAGCACCGTGGCGGAAACCCGCCACGTTTTCTCCTTTTCCTCGATCCCGTCCACGCGCACGCCAACCTCGTGCGGCACCTCCTGGAAGATCTTCTCGAAGAGCTTCTCGCGGATCACGTCCGCGATGGCCAGGCGACGGGGGTAGTCGGTGACGGTGTCGGCGGGGAAGAGGAGTTCCTGCGACGGCGTGGCGAGGCGGAAGAGCGCAGCAGTCAGCTCGTGGATCCCGTCGCCGGACTCGGCCGACCCGTACAGGAAGGGAACCTCGCGGGTGTGCTGCTTCTCGGTCTGGAGTTTGTTCCACAGCTCGCGGTATGCGGCGACGTGCGAGGGAGTGAGGTCGCCCTTGTTGAAGAAGAATATGCATGGTTGCTCGGCAAAGAGGGCGCGGCGCATCCAACCGTCGTCCTCGATCTCCGGTGGGTGGTTGTCGTCGAAAACCACCAGCAGGGCATCGACATTGGCCGCGGCATGGCGCGCCATGCGGTTCATGAGCGTGCCGAGCGTGCTTTCAGACTTGTGCAGGCCGGGGGTGTCTACGAATACGAGTTGGCCGCGGGCTTCGGTGTAGATGCCGCGGATCGTATTGCGGGTGGTCTGCACTACGGGCGAGACGATACTGATCTTCTCGCCAACCAGACGGTTGACCAGTGTGGATTTTCCGACGTTCGTGCGCCCGACGACGCCGATCACGGCACAGCGGCTGGAAGTTTTGTGGGGCATGTGGGGTGTGCTTATTTCCGGAGTAGCCGTTCCTGCCCGGTGGAGTCGAGCACGGCCTTCCAGAGGTCGCCATCGAGGTCCACCGCCTGCCGTTCCATGGCCGCCAGTGCAATCGGAACCAGCGTGTAGTCTGCGCCGTGCAGGTTGCCGACGACGCAATTGGTGCGGCCCGCCATGGCGGCATGCACGGCGTTGCGGGCCAGCAGGTAGCAGTGGATGGCGTCGGTTCCCTTGGCCGGCACGCTGCGGATGCTGTAGCTGGGATCGAAATACTTGATGGTGACCTCGGTGTTGCGCTTCGCGAAGTAGGCCGGAATGGCGCGGCGCAGGAGTTCGCCGACGTCTTTTTTCAGCACGTTGCCGGAGGCGTCGCGGCATTCGGGCCCGGCCGCGATGAGGTCTTGCCCCGCACCTTCCGCCACCACGATTACGGCGTGGTCCTTGCCGGCCGCGAGGCGCATTTCCAGCGCGGCGAGCAGGCCGGTGGCGCCGTCCAGCGTGAACGGACATTCCGGAATCAGGCAGAAGTTCACCACCGGGTTGGCGAGGGCCGCGCTGGCGGCGAGAAACCCCGAGTCGCGCCCCATGAGTTTGACGATGCCGATGCCATTGACCGCGCCCTTGGCTTCCATGTGCGCGGACTGGATGATCGCCGAGGTTTCGTTCACGGCCGTGGCAAACCCGAACGAGTTGCCGACAAAATGCAGGTCGTTATCGACCGTCTTCGGGATGCCCACCACGCTGATGGCGAGTTTCCGGCGCAGGCACTCATCCGCGATGGCGTGCGCGCCGTGCAGGGTGCCGTCGCCGCCGATGCAGAAAAGCAGGTTGATGTTCATGCGGGTGAGCGTTTCCACCATTTCCGCCACGGGCTGCTCGCCGCGCGAGGCCCCCAGGATGGTTCCGCCGCGCTCGTGGATCGTGTCCACGATGTCCGCATCCAGCGTCATGGGCGCCCAGCCGTGCCGCGACGCCAGGCCGCGGTAGCCGTAGCGGATGCCGTGGATCGTGCGGACGTTGTATTCGTTGGCAAGAATCTCCACCAGACCTTTGATGACATGATTGAGCCCTGGGCAAAGGCCGCCGGCCGTAAGAATGGCGGCGCGGCTCCAGGCCGGGTCATGGAATATCTTGCCGTGCGGGCCGGCCTTTTCGAAGGATGGCGGGCGCCCGCCGGCGTCGGCGATGCGGGCGAGTGTCGCGGCGTCGTGGGTCAGCGCGCAGCGCTCGTTTGCGCCGAGAAACGCGCGGTTGCGCACCGGCGACTCGACCAGACAGGGGCCCAGCGTGTCGACGGCGAACCGGTAGTTCTCGGG
>Ga0118677_10005559_pt1 | contig 21976 bp, 16 predicted proteins | sample AliMusrvi5mmetaG_FD_86154 | JGI IMG/M metagenome (GOLD analysis project Ga0118677, IMG submission 86154)
GTCTACGCTTCGCAGTGATTGTTACCAATCATCACGCAAGACTCGGTTCCTGACTGCTGGCTAGGCTTTATCAGGGTTGCCATTTCAGGCAACTGAATTTCATGCGCTTGCAAGGCGCAACCCTCACAAAACCGTATCTATTCTTTATCCCTGATCAACCCATTTCCCCCGCTCTTTGATAAGCCCGATGAGCCTGTCAACAGCATCCTGTTCAGAAATATTTTCTTCCACACACTCCCTGCCGACATAGAGACTGATTCTGTTTTTCCCTGCACCAACATAACCGAAATCAGCATCAGCCATCTCTCCGGGACCATTAACTATACACCCCATAATTCCAATCTTCAAGCCCTTGAGATGGGCTGTCCGTTCTTTGATTGCCGCGGTTGCCTTTTCCAGTTCAAAATAGGTTCTGCCACAGCCGGGACAGGAAATAAATTCAGTCTTGGACATTCTAATTCTAGCACCCTGAAGAATATTGAATGCCAGATTAACCTCCATGTCAACAGAAAGTCCGGTATAAAGCGCAAGAATATCACCAATTCCGTCACAAAAAAGTGTCCCTGTCTGAACCGAACTGCTGATCAGACTCTCAAGCCTGTCCGAACTATCATTCCTGAATCGTACGACAAGAGGATAGTCGAGAGCACGACTGTTGAATGCCTGAACGAGCCCGCGATAGGCAAAAACAGCATGCTCTGTGATAATCGAAAACATTAGTCGTTCAACTCCCTGCTTCCGGAGTTTTTCGGCAAGATGGGCAAGAACCTCACCCGGAACGGATGACCCTGCATGTTCATGTAAAAAGCAGAGCTCCAAAACCCCGGAACGATCATTACCAAGGTTCTTCAGAAAATCCTTTCCGAGCTGTTCTCCCTCAACAATATCAAACCTGACTTTAGATACTTTATCAAGCAATGGCATAACAAGTGAAACGTCGCTTGTGGATACAACAATAGAGCGCCCTGCATCACCAAGGTTAATGAGAAGATCATTGAGAAAATCAATATCCGCCATGCTGTTGACTCGAGCAGATACAAACTCGGAACGAATGGCATCAAGAGGTTTTTCCGGTTTAAGCCTCTGCACTGCCTCTTGTAAAGCAGCCTCAAATTCTGTGAGCGGAGTATGCAGTTCAGTTTCAACTTTAGGGACAGTGTCGCCCCCGACGGCAAGGCCTGCAATTGAAAGACGAGAGGATACCCTGCGCTTATAACTGATTGGATTGAAGGGTAATGAATCATGGGAGGAGAGAGTACCGTCCGCCTGATGTTTACGACTCTCAATAACATGCTTCAGAGGAAGATGCCCTTTATCACCTTTGACAAGATGAAAATCGTTATACTTTTTTACGATCGCAAAACCGACAGGAACCTCATGCACTGGATCCTCAGTCAGGGAGACTCTGATCGTATCGCCAAGCCCGTCTTCAAGAAGAGCGCCAATGCCCATAGCTGATTTAACACGACCTTCATCACCATCTCCAGCCTCGGTTACCCCAAGATGAAGAGGATATGCGTGAACAAGCTCCGCATCAGCCTTCTGAACGAGAAGCCGGTAGGCCTGAATCATCACGCGGACATTCGACGATTTCATGGAAAAAAGAATATCGTAATAGCCAACACCCTCACAGATCCTGGCAAACTCTAGTGCAGCTTCAACCATTCCTTCAGGAGAATTCCCATAACGGCTGACTGTTCTGTCTGACAAAGATCCATGATTGGTGCCTATCCTCATCGACACACCATTTTTGCGGGCTTTTTCAACCAGCGGCAGAAACTCAAGGCTGACATGCTCAAGCTCCTGCAGATATTCAGCTTCGGTATATTCACTGGTTGAAAACTTCTGCCGGGCTGCATAATTACCGGGATTGATGCGAATATTTTCAACAAATTCAACAGCCTTAAGTGCCGCCCTTACAGAAAAATGAATATCGGCAACAAGCGGTGTATCAATGCCATCACTACGGAGCTGGTCCCGTATATTCCTGAGATTTTCAGCATCCTTCTCAGTTGGAACAGTCAGGCGGATAATTTCACACCCTGCTTCATACAGCCTCCTGCACTGCTCAACGGTTGCGGCAGTATCCATAGTGTGCGTATTGGTCATGGACTCTACCCTTATCGGCTGATACCCCCCTAACAGAATGGATCCAAATGAAACTTCACGGGTTAAACGACGACGGTACTGATACATTGAATTGTATAACTGTTGAATAAAAAACTAATGCGATCGGATAATAAACAGGGTTTCTCCAGGTTTTCTATAATTGTATTTTTCCCTGGCAGCTTTTTCTATACTGTCAGGTTCGCGGGCATGCTGAATACGCAGCTCATTATCAAGAATCCTCTGTTGCTCTACCTTCTGCTGCTCAAGAAGCATGCGATGCTCGGCTTCCATACGGACTCTTTGCACGACTCCATAATCGTCGAAAAATATCCAGAGTATGAACAGAGCAAATGCAACCCGAAAAAAAAACTTTTTCGGATTGCAACGTATATACTCCCAGATTCTATCGAAAAAATTTTTCACGCCTCATAACGCTTTGGGTTGCCAAGTGCTGCCGATGGTACAGCAGATGCTGCGCAACGAGAGAAACCCTTTATAAAAAGGGTTCCCTGAAGACTTGATTATACCCGGAATGTGTTTTTGCCGGGGTATCGGGCCTGATCACCAAGCTCCTGCTCAATACGAAGCAATTCGTTATACTTTGCCATACGGTCCGAACGCGATAGACTGCCTGTCTTGATTTGTCCGGCATTGGTTGCTACCGCAATCTGCGCAATGGTGCTGTCCTCGGTTTCACCGCTGCGATGACTGATGACAGAGGTGTATCCATTGGATTTTGCAAGATTGATTGCCTGAAGTGTTTCGGTCAATGTACCGATCTGGTTGACCTTGATAAGAATGGAATTGGCAACGCCTCGTTCAATACCTTCAGATAAACGTTTGCTGTTGGTTACAAACAGGTCATCGCCAACGAGCTGGACCCTTGAACCGATCTTGTCAGTCAAAATTTTCCAGCCCTCCCAGTCATCTTCAGCCATACCATCTTCGATTGAGATAATCGGGTAGTCGTTGGCCCATTTTTCCCAGTATTCAGCCATCTGCAGAGAGGTGAGCTCCTGTTTAGATGACTTCTTGAAGACATATTTTTTCTTTTGTCCATCGTAAAATTCAGAGCTCGCCGGATCAAGGGCAATCATGACCTGTGCACTACCAAGGCCCCCTTTATTGGTAGGAGAACCGACGTTATAGCTGGCTTTGCCGATTGCCTCGATAACGAGTTCAATTGCCTCTTCGTTTGAACGAAGGTTAGGTGCAAAACCGCCTTCATCACCTACAGATGTGCTCAACCCTTTGCTTTTCAGTAAAGCCTTTAGTGCATGAAAAATTTCGGCTCCGGCACGCAATGCATCAGAATAGGAGCTGAACCCTGCAGGCATGATCATGAATTCCTGAAAATCAACAGTATTATCGGCATGAGCACCACCGTTCAGGACGTTCATCATCGGCACAGGAAGGGTGTTCGCCATAGTTCCGCCTATATATCGGAAAAGAGAGAGCCCGGTGTATTCAGCACCAGCCTTTGCACATGCCAGCGAAACACCAAGAATGGCATTTGCGCCAAGCCGCGATTTGTTGGGTGTTCCATCCAGCGCAATCAACGCCTCGTCGATCTCCTGCTGTTCTGTCACCAGCATCCCGTTCAGCGCATCGTTGATAACGGTGTTGACATTTTCAACAGCCTTGAGTACACCCTTACCAAGATAGACGCTTGCATCTTCATCCCTGAGCTCAGAAGCTTCATGGATACCCGTCGATGCACCGCTTGGCACTGCGGCACGACCGAAAGAGCTTTCAGAGTATACATCAACTTCTACTGTTGGATTTCCCCTTGAATCAAGAATCTGGCGGGCAAGAATCTTAGTGATAATAGGCATAACCAAATATATTTATAGTTGTTACATGCTTTTTTCGCGAAAAGGAACCGATAAGCATTTTCTGCTTTACGATAACTTGAAAATATATCTTTTTTTCCAATGCATTTCATTGTTGATACAACAGCAAATAAGACTTTTTTTTGTTAATTACATATCAAGTTGTATTCGTTCAACGAAATCAACAGCCTTGTTCATTGTATTCAGCTACCTGCAAGACCATTATTAATTCAACAAAGGAGTCCTGCTATGCAAGCCGTCCTACCGGATCAATTGCGAAACATTGTCATTACTGGTCATGCCGGAAGTGGCAAAACAATGCTCACAGAATCTCTTGCCTTGACAATGGGCGTCATAAACCGACTCGGCAGTATTGAAGAAGGAAACACCATTTCCGATTACTCTGCAGATGAGATTCAAAGAAAGCACAGTCTCAACACCAGCCTTATCAACGGTTTCTGGAACGACAACAAAATAAATATTATTGATACCCCTGGTCTGCTTGACTTTCATGGAGATGTCAAATCAGCCATGCGGGTTGCCGATACCGTTCTAATTACCGTAAATTCAGCATCAGGAGTCGAGGTTGGAACTGATACAATTTGGGAGTATACCAAGGAGTATTATAAACCAACGATGTTTATTTTAACCAAACTTGATGCAGACCGAACCAACTTCAATGCAACTGTTCAGGGCCTCAGGGATCATTTTGGTAATCTTGTAACTCCAATTCAGTTTCCCGCTGAGGAGGGTATCGGACACCATACCCTTATTGATGTCCTTCTGATGAAACAGCTTACCTTCAGCCCCGACAAAACCGGAGGTATGACAATCTCCGATATCCCCGATCTCCATTTAAAACAGGCAGAGGAGTTGCATCAGCAGCTTGTTGAGGCGATTGCCGAAACGGATGAGGAGTTGATGAACAAGTTTTTTGAAGTTGGAAACCTAACTGAAGAAGAATTGAGGGATGGCATTAAGTCCGCACTTGTAAGCAGAACTTTTTTCCCTGTTTTCTGTACATCACCCCTCCACCTCATAGGATCAGAACGGCTGCTGAACGCAATCGTAAACCTCTGTCCCTCACCGATTGAACGCGGACCGGAACATTCTATTTCCACTGTTGATGGATCGAAAAACCTGATTCAGCCAAATCCTGAAGGACCAACCGTAGCTTTTATTTTCAAAACAATGTCAGAACCCCGAGTCGGTGAAATTTCCTACCTCAGGGTTTACTCAGGCCATCTTGAAACAGGTCATGAATTGATTGATGTCCAGACAGGTCAGCTTGAAAAGCCAGGTCAGGTCTACACCATAATCGGCCAGAAAAAAACTCCGGTTGACAAACTGCTCGCGGGGGATATCGGTATGGTCGTCAAGCTTAAGGATGCGCACACCAATGATACCCTTGCCGACAAAGGTGCCAGCTGTAAAATAAGCCCAATTATTTTTCCTGACCCTATGCTGGCTACCGCAATCATGCCCGTTACCCAGGGTGACGAAGACAAAATCTCGGCTGGGCTTCACCATCTGCATGAAGAGGATCCAAGCTTTACCATCAATCATGACGTTGAATTCAACCAGACCATTCTGAAAACTCTTGGTGAAACCCACCTTGATATCATTATCACCCGGTTACAGATAAAGTTTAACGTCAAGGTGGATATTTCTCCCATTAAAATTCCATATCGCGAAACCATTCGCGCGGTCTCTTCTGCCCAGGGAAAATATAAAAAACAATCTGGAGGGCGTGGACAATATGGTGATGTCTGGGTAAGACTTGAACCCACTGCTCGAGATACCGGCTTTGTTTTCGCAAGTGAGGTTGTCGGCGGTGTTGTTCCTACCCGCTATCTGCCAGCTGTTGAAAAAGGACTTCGCGAGGCAATTGAAAAAGGTATTCTCGCCGGATATCCCGTCGTCGATCTCAAAGCAATTGCTTATGACGGATCGTTCCATCCGGTGGATAGTTCTGAATTCGCCTTTAAAATTGCGGCAAGCATGGCCTTCAAAAATGCATTCGACAAAGCAAGGCCTCTGCTGCTTGAACCGATTTACTCCTTGACTGTCTATACACCGGAACAATATACAGGGGAGATTGTCGGTGATATTTCCAGTAAACGTGGAAAAATTCTTGGTATGGATTCTGACGTCAGACTGCAGATTATAAGAACCCTAATCCCCCAGGCGGCACTGACAGCATTCCATCACGCCCTTACCCGGCTGACCCAGAGCAGGGCGCGATACTCATACATCTTTAGTCATTACGAAGAAGCTCCGCCGGACATTGCTCAGCAGATCATCGCTGCAAAAGATGCAAAAGAATCATAACACAATCTGCAGAAAAGTCCCGTTATTCGGGGCTTTTCTTTGTTCCACCATGAAAGAGTAAGCTTTTTTACAGAAATCCGAATATCGACTTTATTTTAAGCCACCACACAATCCAGATGGCTTCACGAATGTTTTTTCTGGTCATTTTTGATTTTCCTACCGATCGATCTACAAATACAATAGGTATTTCTTTTATTACAAACCCTTTCTTCCATACCCTGAAATTCATCTCAATCTGAAATGAATACCCCTGCGAGTTAATAGAATCAAGATCAAGTGCTTGTAAGACACCAACACTGAAGCATTTATAACCACTTGTCGGATCATCGACAGGTAGACCAGTAATAATACGGGTATAAACGCTAGCCAGTTTTGACAGGATTAACCTGCCAAGCGGCCAATTGACTACATTAACCGTATTATTCATATAGCGTGATCCTATAACCAGATCAGCAGCCTTCATAGCATCAAGCAAGCTCTTTACTACTGCAGGATCATGAGAATAATCTGCATCCATCTCAATAATATATTGGTACCCTTGTTCCAATGCATAGTGGAACCCGGTAATATAGGCTGTACCAAGCCCTAATTTTTTATCACGCTTAATAACATGTAGCCCCATCATTGATGACTGCATTGAACGAACAATATCCATGGTTCCATCTGGAGAGTTGTCGTCAATAACAAGGATATCTATAGATGTCGGATAGAGCGCAGAAAGCTCTTTCAGCAACCTGGCTATATTTTCAGCCTCATTGAAAGTGGGTATAATAATCAGCGCCAGAGATTCACACCTTGAAACTTCAAGGACACTTAATTCTGAATTATTCAATGTAGCGTTGTTTTCCTCCAACATGGCATATTACTATCTTCAAAAAAAAAGCATTGCTTCAGTGAAGCAATGCTTTTAAATAACTCTTTGTAACAAGATGGCAAAACCTTCCTGGCCTATCGAGCTTCCCTGTGAAATCTGTGCAGAAACCTAAGGTCAAAATCAAGTCTTTCAGGCGGCGTATAGGTAAAGTCAAGCACTTGACCGTCAGGAAGGACTTCAATTAATGCTCCCGATGGACATTCGTCAGCAGAAAAACAGGCAGAACAGGAAATACAGGCATCCTGATCAATGTAACACCTGAATCCGCCTTCCTGAACATCGCCGTAGAACTTGTAGCCAATGGCATTGACTTTCGGCGGACACTTGTCAAGACAGAGTCCACATCCTACGCAGAGGTTCTCAATAATAAAATATTCGGACTTGGCTCTTGGTGCAGCCTTTTTCACTGCAGGTTGAGGTGCAGAGGCAGGTGCTGCAGGGACAGCTGGTGCGCCTGGCGCTCCTTTTGCCGCTGGTTTCGCGCCTGGTACTCCCTTTGCTGCTGGCGCTGCCGGTTTTGCTCCGGGGGCAGGTTTCGGAGCTGCCTTTTTTACTGGAAGGGCAGATTCCTGACGTACTCCGCTTCTCCCAAGATTTGTATTCAGTGCTTCAAGGCGAGCTTTTCCCGTTTGTTTCGCGGGCGCCTCTTTTGGTTTTGCCTGTCCCAGCTTTGCTGCCGGAGCTACCGCTTTCGGAGCAGCAGGCGGAGCCTTTGCGGCAGGTGGTGATGCTATATCTGGCTGTTTTACAGGATCGGCCATAAAAACCCTCCTCTTTAATTACGTAGTAAACTTTAGTAGCAAAATTTCATAGAAGAAGGAGCGTTAGGCTCCTTCTTCTATGATCGGAATTAAGCAATCAGCTTCAAGAGATAATCAACTACCTGGGTCAGCATAACCTGTCCAGATACTGATGCATCACTAACAGTTGGCGCAAGCGGTGCATCAGTCTGATAGAAACCGTTGGCGATAAAGAGAAATACCAGCATAAAGGTTCCGCCGAAATAAAGGAACGTACCGGCCATTTTGGAATCTGATATTGTCAATACCGGGAACCTGAACGAAACGTCTCTGTTGAGGAACTTCTGACCGAACCAGCGGATTGTTCTGGTCTGAATGTCAGCACCTTCAAGACGTGAGCCACGATCTTCAAACCACACAGCAAAGCTGATAAACCATATCAGATGTCCAAGCATAAGAATGGTCGAAAGGTGTGAACTCGAGAAAATCGTCACGGTTTCAGTCCAGAAATAATAGAAGATACCGGCTGAATAATGATGATGAAGTCCTGCAACTGAATCCCATGCCTTTGCATCGGCAGCAGGAACACCATACATCATGGAAGCAATCCATGCACCATCGATATACCAGCAGACAGCAGAAAGACCTTTGACTCCCCAGAGCATTGCAAACCAGAGCTGATCCTGAATCGACACACCGCAGGTTCCACCGTATACCGGTCCAAGACATGGGAAGGAGTAGGAGTTCTTTTTGAGACCAAGATCATCCCACAGTGGAGACGTATGTGCAAAGAATGCGATACGGACAAGAGCGATGAGCGAGAAGAGCGAGCCGGCAGTAATAACATGAGCCATAACCCAGTCATTAATGCTTGGATCGGTAAACATCCACTGGAAAATCGGAAGCGGTTTCAGCCAGTAGAAGGACATCATGATATTGGTACCAAAAATATTCAGTTCGCAGATTGTATTCCAGACGATCACTGCATAAACTGAAAGCATTGTGGCAAAACAGAGAGCCATTACTGTACCGAGAATCTTGACCTGAACTTCCTGATCACGACCTTTGGTAATCCAGATAGACTTGATCTGGTTGTAGATGCCGTTAAGCTGGATTTTGAGGAGATACTGGCCACCATGGTAGACACCGGCGAAAACGTAGAGAACGCCGCAGATGATATGGTTGAAGGTAATCAGGTTAATGACAACCCTAGCCATACCGAAAGAGTGACCGTTCTTGGGAAGAATTGCATAAGGAGCAAAATCAGCAAACTCTTTTGAGCCGGAGATAATTTTACCGCCTTCCTGAACGAAATTATAGCTTACCCTGTTGAAAGGCTCGCCATAGAGATAAAAGACAAGGTTGTCAAGTTCTTTGTAGTAAGCGGCAAATGAAGGCTGCTGGAAAGCAACGAAGGCAATAACACCGAGTGCGATATTGATGTAGCCAATTGCTGTCAGGTGAACAGAAAAAGCTGCTTTCATATCATCATTCAGGTGGATGGCTGCATTCGGAGGATTGTTCCACCAGTAAATACCAAGAGCAAAAAAGATGACAAAAAACACAAAAGACATGAAGGTCTCTGAATTGATGGTCTGAAAATCAGGGATAGGTGCAAACCCGAGAATAAACCACATCAGCAAACCCCAGCCGAGAAAAAGAAGCGACATGTAAATGGTGTGTGGTCCAAGCGCATCCTTGTAGGTTTTTGCACTTGTTCCGCTGAAAACTATATCACCAAACTTTCCAAGGAACCTGAAATCACGGAAGTTACCGGCACGCCCGGTAAAAGGATTCGTGAGATTGTGGGTCCAGTGACGCCATCCACCGAAAAGAAGTATGGAGCCGGAAAGAAAGTGAAACAATGCCCAGCCGATAAGTTTCGAAGCTGCAAATTCAAGATCCTCTGTTTTCGTACTGTAGGTATCAATGCCAAGAGATACCATTCGAGGTTTGATTGTCAGGTAGAACCAGTTGTCATGGAAACCCGGAGCACCCCATGGGAAAACCTGAATCCCTGAGATGTAGTAGATTGCCATAAGAAAACCCAACACTCCAAGCAGTGCGAGATGACCTCCGACGACCTGCTCGTCATCAATCTTCTCCGTATCGAAAATCTGATACCACTTTGTGGAGCGGGTTTCTGTTCGCTGGAACAGAAATCTCCTCATTTTTGCAGCATCCTGCTCCTTGATAACCGACGGTGCACCTGCAGCACCATTCGCCTTCGGAGAAGGAGCGTTCCCCTTGGGAGGTGGGACAGTGCCCTTTGGCTTGACTCCTGCCGGATTCACTTGTTCAGCCATTGTATTCTCTCCTTTGTTTGGACCTATTTCACGTTAAAGAAACCAAAAAGAAAACCGTTGCGTTATAACTTTTCATATCATCAAGCTGGAAAGTATGGGCTACAGCGATGCCCAAAATCCCTCAGCTTCTTATCAATCTCGTAACGCAATGCATATGATTACTTTCAAAATCTATGGAAAAACACCCTAAAAGACAGTTTAAAAAAGGCAATTAGCCAAACAAATCAACAGATATACCAGTGAGTAAAATAAGAAAATTTATTTAATAATAAATACTTTTGCCGGCGCATTAATCCCCTATTGTTTTATTATACAGCATGAAAGCCCTTACCTTCGGCATTTGAGTATGCTATAAGGTAACGGAAAACCTCTCAATCCAGAATACTTTGAACAGTATGGATATCACGTTCAGCAAATTGTCAGGAGCTGGCAATGATTTTATTGTTATCGACAACAGAAACCTTTCCATCACACTTTCCACAGAACAGATCAGGGCACTATGCACAAGGAGAACAGGAATAGGTGCTGATGGACTTATTCTCATTGAACCTTCTGCATCTCATGCATTCAGCATGAAATACTACAACGCAGATGGCTTTCTCGGCTCAATGTGCGGAAACGGAGGCAGGTGTGCCGCATATTTTGCGTATACCATAGGAATTCCCACTACCTCTGTCAACGGCTATGCTTTTGAAGCCAACGGCAACCGCTATGACGCCAGGATTACCGGTACTGAAACCGTCAGACTACGGATGCTTGCTCCTGAAGAGTTCAGAAACAACATGGAAATTGAAGGTATGGTCTGCCACTCTGTCAATACCGGTTCTCCACATGCCATTATTTATACCTCAGACCTGCAAACCGCAAGTGTTAACGGATCAGGACGCATCATCAGACACAGAACCGATATTTTTCCCGAAGGTACCAATGTCAACTTCATCGAGATCACCTCTCCCGACTCCCTTTCCATCCGTACGTTTGAGCGCGGCGTTGAAGATGAAACCCTTGCCTGCGGTACCGGAGCAGTTGCAGCTGCACTGATGAGCTATCAACTTGGCATAATTTCCAGCACAACAGTTCACGTCACCGTAAAAAGCAGAGATATCCTTGAAGTCCGGTTCAATGAAGCAATGGATGAGGTATTCCTTACCGGACCTGCAAAAATCGTCTACAAGGGCAGTTGTTCAATTGATTAAATTCAGAACCTCTCCGCGCACATTGCAACTATGCTTATGAAACAGAGCCCCCTTTCCGAAAATATTTCTTATAACACCTCTCAGACGCAGCTTGAAGAAGCGGCAGCTATCATTAAACTTGATCCGGCTGCTTTTGAACTACTCCGGCACCCTTTACGGGAACTCCATATTACCATAGCGGTAAAAATGGATAATGGAAGCACAAAAATTTTTCAGGGGTTCAGGGTACAGCATAACGATGCGAGGGGGCCGAACAAGGGAGGAATCCGCTTTCACCCTGATGAAACTATTGACACCATAAGGGCATTGGCCTCATGGATGACCTGGAAAACCGCAGTCATGGATCTTCCGCTCGGCGGAGGAAAGGGAGGAATTATCTGCAATCCGAAAGCCATGTCCACCGGCGAACTTGAACGGCTTTCACGTGCCTATATTCGCCAGCTTGGCAGCTTCCTCGGCCCTGAAAAGGACATTCCTGCCCCGGATGTTTACACAACGCCACAAATAATGGGGTGGATAGCTGATGAATACTCCATAATGCAGGGCAAGAACTCGTTCGGGGTCATCACCGGCAAACCGCTCGCACTTGGTGGCTCTGCCGGAAGAGGTGATGCCACTGCAAGAGGGGGCATCTATTGCGTACGGGATGCCGCAGAAACCCTTGGCTTGAACCCTGCCGGAGAAAGAGCTGCCATCCAGGGTTATGGGAATGCAGGGTCTTTCGCCCATAAGCTTGCCCTTGAACTGCTCGGAATGAAGGTGATTGCAGTTTCTGATTCTAAAGGGTGCATTTATAACCCGGATGGATTTCTCTATGACGCGCTCATGGAGCATAAAAAAACGACAGGCTCGGTATCCGGTTTTCCAGAATCTGCAGCCATTTCAGACAAAGAACTTCTGGAACTTGACGTTACAGTACTCTTTCCTGCAGCACTTGATTCGGTTATAACAGAAACAAATGCTCCTGATATCAGGGCTAAAATCATAGCGGAACTTGCAAACGGACCGACCACCCCTGAAGCCGACTCCATTCTATATAATAAAGGCGTTTATATCATTCCCGACCTCCTCTGCAATGCCGGAGGCGTAACCGTCTCATATTTTGAAATGGTACAGAACTCCTATGGATACTTCTGGGAAGAGGAACAGGTGCAGCAGCGTCTCGAAAAGAAAATGAAAACCGCTTTCATGGAGGTACAGCAGACAAGCCAGACCTATAAGGTCCATAACCGACTGGCTGCGTACATTGTAGCTGTTAAACGAGTGGCCGAAGCCATGAAGCTGAGAGGGTGGTATTAGGTTGGGTTCAACCACCGCACCTTGGCGGCTAAAACCGGAGAAAAAAGCATAAACAGAACACCGAAAACCATCACTCCGCCTTTGGCAATGTTGTAGTCATAAAGAATGCGCTCCAGCGAATAACCGAAAAAGTAGCCGAGGGTGAACTCGAAAATGAGCGTAAGCACCACCCATAGCGCGCCAACCTGAAGCTGCTGCCATCGTGATCCTGGGCCAAACCACCGGATGCAGAGCCATGCAATGATAAAAATAATGGCGGAGCCGATCACTACCCCGATCTGGTGAGAGAGAAGCTCACCAATCCGTGGAACCAGAAAAAGCCGCCGCAAAGTTCCATGAACCGACTCTGCAACGGCAATCAAAATCCAGATATAAAAAGCTCTTTTCCAGTTCATGTCATACCCTTTACGCGATTTAATACAAAAATATCACATCATTCCGAACTATCCAAAAGCTCTGCAATCAGGCTACCTGCTCCTGAAGCTCGCTCCTTTCGCGCCACGCAACAATGTCTTCAATGGTCAGAACCGGATAGCCATGCTGTTCGGCAAATGCAATAGTTTGCTCCATATCGGCCATCGTTCCATCGGGATTGGTCAGTTCGCAAAGAACACCACACGGATTGAGTCCGGCAAGTCTCATGAGATCAACGGTGCCTTCCGTATGACCTGGCCTTTCAATTACTCCGCCTGATCGGGCACGTAGTGGGAATATATGGCCGGGTTGACGAAGATCGGATGGACGGGCATACTCTGCAGAAGCAACTCTCACTGTTTGAACGCGATCAGCGGCCGACACTCCGGTTGTTACCCCTTCGGCTGCTTCGATAGATACTGTAAACGCTGTCTGGAAACCACTGGTATTGTTGGACACCATCATGGGCAGTTCAAGTGAGCGGATTTTTTCATCGGTCATGCAGAGACAGACAATCCCGCTGCATTCTCGAATCATCTGAGCCATCTGAGACACCGTAACGGACTGGGCTGGAAAAATAAGATCGGCTTCGTTTTCACGATCGGGAGAATCGGCGACAAGCACCCCTTTTCCAGCACGAAGCGCAGAAAGAGCGTTTTCAACTCGCTCAAAAGGATCACCGAATTTTCGAATAAGAATCTGATTCACTGGCAACAGGGATTTAAATATTACAATTGCACAAATTTGAATCAGGGCGCAGGAATGCTGGAATGCTTCCTTATCCTCTATCATCCGGACTGTAACCGTCGGCTTTGGTGTTTCACCAAATCTGCTGACCTTCCGTTGAAAACGGAAGCGCTCGCGGGCTCTCCGATCGACTGCCGGAATACCGCCGGTGGGGATTTTCACCCCGCCCTGAGAACAAGCTTAAAAAAATATGAGAGTGCGGAAAAAACAGCGGGAAAAAGATACATAAGGTTCAAGAGAGTTCAAAGTCCTGCCGCATTGTTCAGTATAACTTCATGTATTGTTTATTGGTAAAAAATGAACTCTACCTCTCTTGAATATCGCAACTTCCTTCTTTTTTCATCCACTGCGGAGAACTTTTTATATCCACTCTCGCTTTATTTCTTCATCACGACAAACTATGCCGTTCAATGATTATATTTTTTCTGTTTCATCATTTTCAATTCAGATAACACTTAATTAAACCGGAGAATAATTTTATGCAAAAATGGGTATGTGTTCCTTGCGGCTATGTCTATGATCCTGAAGTTGGTGATCTTGACAGCGGAATTGAACCTGGAACTCCCTTTGAAAGTCTGCCTGATGATTGGGTTTGTCCTGTCTGCGGTGTTGACAAAACATTGTTTGAACCCTACAACGAAAAATAAAAGCAGATCACTGGTTGCCCAATACAGAAAAACGCCCGGAACACGGAGCGTTTTTCTGTTCTATATTTTCCTTGAGTGATCATACTCAAGGCTTCTGATTACTGGAAGGAATTTCAGGAACACCACTATCACCTTTCCCGGAAGGAACAGTAACCTTATTTTCAGAACCTTTGCCAGTACTATCCGCAGAGACTGCCTGATCAATAAGATATTCGGGAACTCCGATCACAACCGAATCAACCGGTATAACGTCAGGTTTAACGGTCATAACCTCCTTATAATCAGGAACGTAAATTCCCCTCTTGCGCATGATGGCATAAATGATTCTTGAACGATTGCGAACATAGGAAGAAGAGCCGACAGGGGAAAATTTAATCGGATTCGGAAGTATCGATGCAAGTTTTGAAGCCTGTTGTGCCGTTAATCGGGCGGGACTTACGCCATAGTAGTGACGTGCTGCCTGATCAATACCGAAAATGCCATCACCCCATTCAACAAGATTGACATAAAGCTCAAGGATCCGGCGTTTTGAAAGTTTTTTTTCAATTCTCCATGTAAGAATGGCTTCCTTGATTTTGCGAACCGGGTTTTTGGAAGCAGAGAGATAAAGATTTTTAGCAAGCTGCTGGCTGATCGTGCTGCCACCCATTTTAAATTGTTTAGCTGCAATGTTTTTTTCTATTGACCGCTCAATCGCCTGATAATCAAATCCCTCATGTTTCCAGAACTTGTCATCTTCAGCTATCAGAACCGCCTTGATGAGGTTCGGAGAAACATTGTGCAGCGATACCCATTTCTGTTGTATTTTTTTATCATTGAGCCCTTCCTCTTTCCATTCAGCCTCACGGGTCTCCATAAAAGCTGTTTTTACCGGATTTTCGTCTGCAAGCTTTCCTACATCGGGAAACACAAAGTATCGGGCGATATCAGCAAAGAAAAGCAACAGCAGAATGCTGATTATTGTTCTGATAAGCTTCATTCTTCTTAATAATTAAGTGCTTCCGATAAATAAATTTTACTGGAGCAAAATACCAAATATGAAGGACATGTACTGAAGTGAACTTGGAAATTCTTTTGACCCTATGGCATTATAAGGAAATCCATAACAAGCTCTTTTAGACGCTCGTTCACATGCCGGCCGCTCCTCTATGGCAGGTTGAAAAAGATCAAGAGATGAGTTGTATACAGGAAGTAAGATGCGCTGTTCCAGGCTTGTGCTGTAAACGCATCCATCCCCGATCGAATGGAGTGTTGAAAAAGTGCCCTCGGGCAGACTCGAACCGCCGACCTACAGTTTAGGAAACTGTTGCTCTATCCACTGAGCTACAAGGGCATGGGTTCAAATTTAGTATTTTTGAACAAACTTGCAACCTCCTTGTTACTTTCTCCCGAACATGCGGTCAAGCTGGTCGAGTGAAAGCTTGATAATAACTGGTCTGCCATGCGGACATGAGTATGGTTCCCGGGTAGCAAAAAGATTGTCAATAAGTGTCCGCATCTCTTCAAGAGTGAGCTTTTGTCCGGCCATTATGGCATTCCGGCATGAGTATGACTTTGCAAGATTGTCACGTTTATCGAGCTTAAGCCTTGATGCATTGTCATTATATTCAGCAATCATATCCTGCAGAATGGTAACTTCAGTACCAGGTTTAACGTCCTGTGGAACACCCTCTATCATAACAGTCTGCTTGCCGAACATTCTCAAATTAAAACCAAGCCGGTTAAGATCTTCACGGATTTCCTCAAAAACATCATACTCCCATGGACGAAACTCTACTTTTTGAGGAAAGAGCAACTGCTGGGAGTTAGGAACATTCTGACTCATCACATCCACCGCTCGTTCGTATAACACCCGTTCATGCGCCACATGCTGATCTATGATCATTAACCCGGTCCTGATCTGACAGATAAGATATTTGTTATGCAGCTGCCAGATTTTCGGTTCAGCCTCTTTCGGATTAGGAACGGCTTCATCTTCGCTGAGACGAGAAAGCAGCAGGGATGAAAGCCCCTCATCCCCTTCCCTCAATCCACGTTCCTGCTGGACATTTCCCGAGGCAGGTCGAGACGAAAACATATCTTCCTGATGCAAGGCGGAAACCTGGGGTTGGACATTTTCATGAACCGAACCTGCCCGATAATTAGCATAGAGATCCCCTGTTGACATAGAACGGTTTGGTATATCCTGGAAGGCGAGCTTTCTGTTAGACGATTCCTGAGAGGGCGGGGAAGGAAAGTCGTCGCTTTCACGTGCTTCGAGGTCAGGAGAGAAATCCTGTAACTGGATAGCCCTCTTGACAACCGGATAAAACATGTTGCGGATGCTCCGCTCATCATCAAACCGGATTTCAAGCTTTGCGGGATGCACATTCACATCTACCCGTGAAGGATCAATACCAAGAAAAAGCAGCACAAATGGAGTCTGGCGCTCAACGAGCAAGTCGCCATAAGCCTGTTGAACTGCCTGTGAAAGCATTCGATTCTGGACCAGCCTGCGATTGATAAAAAAATACTGGTCCAGTTTCCGCCGTTTCTGCATCACGGGTTTGCCAAGAAATCCCCTGATGGACAGGTAATCATTTTCCTCGGAGAGCTCTATCATGCTGGCAGCAAAATCGTTGCCGTAAAAAACATTGAGTCGTTCCAGAATATCCGGACTCTTCAAATGAAATAGTTCCTCGTCATCGCTATACATTCGCCACTCAATTTCAGGATATGCCAGAGCAAACGATTTGACGATCTCAAAAATATGCTGATACTCGGTGGCATTTGACTTCAGAAACTTTCGCCGGGCAGGTACATTGTAAAAAAGGTTTCTGACGCTTATAGTCGTCCCCTTTTCTCCCTGTACCCCTGATTCCTCGGCAAGGACTCCCCCCTCATAACGGAGTCTCAACCCGAGCGTTTCTTTTTCCGTACGGGTTTTCAATTCAAAATGCGAGACAGATGAAATGCTTGCAAGTGCCTCACCCCTGAAACCAAGGCTATGAAGTGAGTCCAAATCCTCAACAACAGTAATTTTACTCGTTGCGAACCGTTCAACACACAATAGGGCATCCTCCCGCAGCATCCCGGCTCCGTTATCCACAATCCGGATAAGTTCCTTTCCGGCATCTTTTATGGCAACAGTTATTTTATCTGCACCGGCGTCAATGCAATTTTCAATAAGCTCCTTAACAACTGATGCAGGACGTTGAACAACTTCCCCTGCAGAAATTTTGTTCGCTACTATATCAGGTAATCGTGCAATTATTGCCATACGCTATCAAGGGAACTGTGAGCTTTTCGTAAACCAGATGAAATAATTTCCAGTTTTTTAAGTTATCGATAAAACAACGTCTTTTTTGTGAAAATGAGAATAAATTTTGCAATTGACACCATGCTTCCAGCTCATTCGATTTTTCCATGATGCCCGATAAATTGGCGTCAGCATCGGGAAAAAAGCACGATGTGAGGGAATAAGGAAAATCTGTTTGTATTATTGATCCCGCAGGCACTCCCACAGTTCTCGAAGTGCCGCTTCGCTGAAGCGAAGCTTGTTGCGTTCACGATCACCCTGCATAAAAAGTGTTTTGGAGAGTACACTTCCCATCGATTTTTTTGCAATTGCCAGACAAACCATGCCGACAGGCTTTTCAGAGGTACCTCCAGATGGTCCTGCAATGCCCGTTGTAGCCAGAGCAAAATCCGCCCCGCTTTTTTCCAGGCATCCTGTTGCCATTGCTCGTGCGACCTCTTCGCTCACCGCTCCGAACGATTCAATCAGCTCTCGTTGCACCCCAAGCGTCTTCTGTTTTGCCAGATTGCTGTACGTCACAAAACCCTGCAGGAAATACATTGATGAACCCGCCACATCTGTCAACCGGCTGGCAACAAGCCCGCCTGTACAGGATTCAGCAACCGCAACAGTCATACCTTTTGCTGAAAGCATCGTACCGATCGTCTCTTCAAGTGTGACATCACTGGTTGCAAAAATATATTTTCCTGCTTTTTCAAGAATAGCATCAACAACAGTGCTGTTGTCCCGATTTACCTCTTCCTGTCCCCGGCCTATGGTACTGATCATGAGGTTCACGCCGGCAGCATGTGGCAGATAGGCAAGGGTCGTTCCCTCCGGCAGACGATCTTCTATACCAACAATCATTTCTGCAAGCGTAGACTCGCCAATACCAAGTGTTTTTACCGGTGTATGACGAATGACTGTTGCAGAAAGTGACTCAAAATAAGGAAGCACCGTAAGTTCCATCATGGCCTGCATTTCTGAGGGAACTCCAGGCATCAGCACCAGATAATGATTGTCAAATTGTTCTCCACACCGAATGATCATTCCCGCAGCTGTCCCCTTGGTGTTTGCAATAACATGAGAACCTTCAATCACCATTGCCTGATCGCGGAGTGATGCTGATATCTCTACTCCTCTAAATTTCATCCTGTTGGCAAGATTTTCATAGGCATCTTCGCTCAATTCAAGCCCTCTATTGAGAAGCTCCTGTGCAGCTTTTCTTGTCCGGTCATCTCTGGTAGGCCCGAGACCTCCTGTAACAAGCACAATATCAGCCCGTTCAAGCGATTCGGATAACACTGAAACCATCTCATGTTCAAGATCAGAGCATGACACGATTCTTCCCACCGGCACTCCTATCCCTGCAAGAGATCCGGCTATGAAGGCTGCATTGGTATTTACCCTTTGACCTTTAAGAAGTTCATCCCCAATGGAAACAATTTCTGCGCGCATGGTTCGTTTTTCTAGACAAGATAGCTTGCAATGCGAAGAATATCAGCAAAAACACCTCCTGCGGTTACCTCTCCGCCTGCGCCGGGACCTCGCACAACAAGTGGGGTAGCCCGATAGCGTTCAGTGGTGAATACCACCATATTTTCTGATCCGCTGAGACCGGCAATAGGACTTGAAAGCGGAACCCTTTTTACACCGATGCTTGCTTTTCCATCCCGGATCTCACCAGCATAAGCTATGGTCATTCCGTCTTTAGCTGCACTCTCAGTTTCCGTCGCATACCACTCGTCAACACTGGATAACCTGTCAAGAAATTCTGCAACAGGCATCTGACTTCGATACTCCGGAGGTACAAGACTCTCGCAAAAAACATCACTGTACTCAAGAGTATACCCTAGTTCCCGACCAAGAATCAAAAACTTGCGGGCAAAATCTGCTCCTGAAAGGTCATCTCTTGGATCAGGTTCCGTATAGCCAGCCTGTTGCGCCCGGCGGACAATCTCACTGAACCTGCCACCTTTGCGAAGTTCGTTGAAAATAAAACTCAGCGTTCCCGAAAGAACACCATCGATACTTATAATTTTGTCGCCACTGTTTTTAAGATCGTGCAGCGTGTTAATAATAGGTAATCCTGCGCCAACATTGGTTTCATAAAGAAAACGGGCATTACTTTTCCTCTGGGCATCCTTGATCCTGCGGTAAAGCGGCCCATGGCCGGCCATGCCGAGTTTGTTGGCTGTTACCACAGAAATATTAGCCAGAAGAAACTCGGGATAAATTTCTGCAACCTTGGTGCTTGCAGTACAATCGACAAAAATGGTATTGTGCAGGTTTCTCTCCTTGATGAGCCCAAGATACCCGTCAATATCATGGTGCCCGGTTCTCGGCAAAAGAGCCGACTGCCAATGCTGAAGATCAATTCCGTTATCATCCATCGCAATATTGCCTGTATTGGCCATCCCGCAGACTACCACATCAAGGTCATTATCTTTCTGAAGGTTGTGGCGATGTGCGCTTATTTGACCGATCAGGCTTTTTGCAATTGTGCCTGTTCCGGCTATAAAGAGATGCACCTTACGCTGCGAAAGGAAAAACGATTCATGAATACAGTTAAGGGCCTTATCCTCATGTTGGCTATCAATAACAATGGAAATATTCATTTCATTGGCTCCCTGAGCAACAGCTATAACATTGATGCCGTTTTTACCGAGTGTTTCAAATAACTGGGCTGAGACACCCGGATGACCGGACATGTTATTGCCGACAACAGCGATCATGGCAAGGTTACGTCGGATCACAAGGGGATCTATCTGACGGAATTCTATTTCACTCTGAAACTCTTCCTCCAGAATTTTTTTTGCTTTTACCGCCTGTGATGGATTTATGGCAAGAGTAATCGACTGTTCAGATGATGCCTGTGATATAAATATGATGTTGATCCGGTTCAGGGCAAGACAACTGAACAAACGTGATGCAATGCCAGGAACTCCAACCATACCGCTGCCTGAAAGATTCAGGAGGACAACTTTATTGATTGAGGATAGACCTGTTACCGGCAAAGTCCGGTTTATGTCGGACGGCATTGAGCGCTCAATTCTTGTCCCTTCAGCTGCGGTATTGAAAGAATTTTTGATCAGTACCGGAATTCCTGCTTTCATGGCCGGCTGAACAGCAAGAGGATGCAGGACTCTGGCTCCTGCATGGGAAAGTTCCATAGCCTCGGCATAGGTGATAAAGGGCAGAATCCGTGCATCTCGAACCCGCTTTGGATCAGCACTGAAAAAGCCGTCAACATCCGTCCAGATAACTATTTCCGTTGCACCAAGCGCCGCACCGAAAATTGAGGCTGTATAGTCAGAACCTCCACGGCCAAGTGTTGTAACCGTTCCATCGGGCGCAGCAGCAATAAAACCGGTTACAACCGGTACACCATCAAACGAAGCAAGACATTTTCTGATCTTCATTTCTGACAGATGACTGTCAACCAGGGCATCAGCATAATTGGAATCGGTAACAATCAACTCGCGAGCATCAAGATAAAACGATGTAATATCCTGCTCCTGAAGATAACTTCTGACCAGCCCGGCGGACAACCGTTCACCGAAACTTAGCACCCGCGCCAGACTTTTGTCAGAAAGCTCCCTGAGGAGAAAAATACCATGCACAAAATCATTAAGCTCGGAAAGTTCGGAACGGATCAAAACAGTGACCTTATCAAGAAGGTCTCCGGAAAAAAGTTCGCCGGCTATGGAGTGATGGAGATGATCCAGCTCCTTAAGGGTGGTTCGGTAGCCGTCATCTCCGCCGCAGGCTTTCGTTGCCGACTCAAGCAAAAGATCGGTAACCTGATGAATGGCTGAAACAACAACAATAATTTTGTCATGATCCAAACCCGCAGCAATGATAGCTGCGACTTTTTTAATTCGCCCTGCTGACCCCAGAGAGGTACCTCCAAACTTGTATATCTTCATGCTTCCGCTCATACCTTCGTTGACTATAAAATGAGACTTAACTTCAATCTTTACCGTGTAAAATATAAATCATTTCCTGATGAACAGCATAACGCCTGAACAAGTTATGCTATGTAAATCGGGATAGGGGCGGTCAGACAACCTGACCGTTCCCACCGGGTCGCAGGCCCGGTCTCCCGGTACCTGCTCCCACACAACGTAGCGTGCAGATTTCCCGCACTACGCTCTTCAGAAGATGGCTCACAGAATTGCAAGTCCTTGCAGCTTTCCATATG
>Ga0118677_10005561_pt1 | contig 21972 bp, 3 predicted proteins | sample AliMusrvi5mmetaG_FD_86154 | JGI IMG/M metagenome (GOLD analysis project Ga0118677, IMG submission 86154)
GTTATTATGGCGGCGGCGGCGGCGGCGTATGTGGCGGTGGCGATGGCGGCGGCGGTGGAAGCAATTATACATCGGCTACTGAAGTAACAAATTTGCAGGGTGTACAAAATGGCAATGGACAGGTTATTATTTCATGGAATAGTGAAGGTTGTTCCAGTTCAACACGAATACCTGTAACTGTAAATAAAATTCCTGTTAATGCTACTGTATCAAGCAATAGTCCGGTATGCGAAAATTCAACACTTGAACTTAATTCAGGCGGAGGCGTATCCTATTCATGGGCAGGGACTAATGGGTTTACTTCTACAGATCAAAATCCTTCGATTTCTAATGTTTTAATTGCTGATGCAGGAACTTATACTGTTACTGTTACCGACAACAATGGATGTAACGGTACTGCTTCTGTAAATGTGACTGTAAATCCCGTTCCATCAGGTATTGTCACACCTCATGGTTCAACAGTTTTCTGCCAGGGCGGAAACGTTACTCTAACAACAAGTAATGATCCTGACTATACCTACCAATGGATGATAAATGGTAATATCATTCCAGGCGCAACGAATAGCACTTATACAGCTGATTCAACAGGAAAATATACAGTTAAAGTAACAAATCTTTATGGATGCTCTTCTTCATTCGGCAGCGATATGCCGACAGGCGGAACTATAACAGATGTAGGCGGTAACCGCATTCATACATTTACTTCTTCAGGAACATTTACTATACCGGCAAATTTCAACGCCAATGCCAAAGTTTTGGTTGTAGCAGGTGGTGGTGGTGGTGCTCCCGACGGAGGTGGAGGTGCCGGTGGCTTTATTGAAACAACTACACCTCTGACCGGAGGCAGTAGTTCAGTTACCGTCGGAAACGGTGGTACCGGTTCTAATTCGAATGCCGTCAATGGAGGCAATTCTGTATTTGGCTTATTAACAGCAATAGGCGGCGGTGCAGGCGGGGGCAGTAACAGTAACGGTAATTCAGGTGGATCTGGCGGTGGTGCAGGTTCGAATCAATGGGTAGGTGGTTATTATTATGGAGGAAGCGGAACCCCCGGACAAGGTAATAGTGGTGGAAATACTACCGGTCAGTCATGCAGCCCCAGTGGTGCCGGAGGTGGTGCCGGAAGTATCGGTGGCTATGGTAATTATGGGCTAATGCAAGGTGGGTCTGGGTTGTCATCTTCCATTTCAGGTACAACTGTTTATTATGCAGGCGGCGGCGGCGGCGGTTCATACTGCGCCGGTTTTGCTGCTGGTGGTATAGGTGGTGGCGGAACAGGCAGCCAAAATGGAACTGCTGCTAATGGCACACCTAATACCGGTGGCGGTGGTGGAGGAGGAAATCCTGGCGGTTCAGGAGGTTCTGGTATTGTCATTATATCTTACGCTGATACAATTACATCAGCTATTACTGTTACTGTTAATACAACCCATCCAGTTGTCGGATTTACAATATCTGATACTATCCCGGAAGCTGATCAGATTGTTGCTTTTACCGATACTACACAAGGCGTTGGAAATACAAGAATTTGGTCCTATGGTGATGGCAGTTATTCGTCAGGTGTAAATCCAACACATATTTTTACCAATGTAGGAACTTATTATGTAAAATTAGTAGAAACAAATTGTGCTGGTAAAGATTCTATAACCAAAACAATCACTGTAATTCCTCACAGTTATCGTATGTGTATTGATGCATCCAGCTCAAATCCAGCAGGTACAATTTATGATTCTGGCGGACCCAATGGTAATTATAATAGCGGTGAAGATTGTTACTTCCTCATTGAGCCTAATTGTTCAAAAATCACTTTAACTTTTAATTCTTTTGAAACATCGTGGGGTTACCTATCAGTTTATGATGGCGATAACACATCTGCTCCTGTTTTATTAAATTGGTATTCAGGAAGTAGTTTACCGCCTACACTTACGGCTACATCAGGCAAGATGTTATTGCGTTTTTATACTTATTATTCGACTACAGCACCAGGATTTTCAGCTTCGTGGACAACAATTCCTATTACAGTTCCACAACCAGGATTTACTATTTCAAATAATTTACCTATTGTAGGTCAAACTATCAATTTTACTGATACAACAAATGGTAATGGACATATACATATATGGAATTTTGGTGATGGAACGACTTCTACTGATTTAAATCCGACACACGTATATTCAAGCGGTGGAACATTTACTGCAAAATTGGTTGAATCGAATTGTGCTGGCGCAGATTCAGTAACTCAGACTGTAACTGTAGCTCCTCAAGGAACTTATTATCGTATGTGTGCCAATGCTTCCAGCTCCGATTTAAGCGGAACAATATATGATTCTGGCGGACCCAATGGTAATTACACAAACGGTGAAGATTGTTACTTCTTAATTGATCCTAACTGTTCAGAAATCACTTTAACTTTTAATTCTTTTGAAACATCGTGTGGTTACTTAACGGTTTTTGATGGTGATAACGCATCGGCTCCTGTTTTATTAAATTGGTGGTCTGGAAATAGTTTACCTCAAACACTTACCGCTACTTCAGGAAAAATGTATTTACGCTTTTACTCTTATTGGTGTACTTCAGCTCCAGGATTTTCAGCTTCCTGGACAACAACGCCACTTACAGTTCCACAACCAGGATTTACTATTTCTAATAATTTACCTATCGTAGGTCAAACCATCAATTTTACTGATACAACACATGGTAATGGACACATACACGTTTGGAATTTCGGTGATGGAACGACTTCTACTGATTTAAATCCGACACATGTATATTCAAGCGGTGGAACATTTACTGTAAAATTGGTTGAATCAAATTGTGCTGGCGCAGATTCAGTAACTCAGACTGTAATTGTAGCTCCTCAAGGAACTTATTATCGTATGTGTGCCGATACTTCAAGCTCAGATTTGAGCGGAACATTATATGATTTTGGCGGACCTAATGGTAATTACATAAGCGGTGAAGATTGTTATTTTTTAATAGATCCTAACTGTTCAGAAATCACTTTAACTTTTAATTCATTTGAAACATCATGGGGTTACCTAACAGTTTATGATGGCGATAACACATCGGCACCGGTTTTATTAAATTGGCATTCAGGAAGCACTTTACCATCAACACTTACAGCTACATCCGGTAAGATGTATTTACGTTTTTATACTTATGGTGGTTATTCCACTGCACCCGGTTTTGCAGCAACGTGGACAACCGTTCCTCTCACAATTCCACAACCCGGTTTTACAATATCGAACCCAACTCCAATTGCTGGACAAACTATTGTTTTTGCAGATACAACACACGGCAACGGACATACACGGTTATGGGATTTCGGAGATGGCAATACCTCTACTGATCTAAACCCCACTCATGTTTACACAAGTGGTGGTGTATTTGACATAAAATTGGTAGAATCAAATTGTGCAGGTAAAGATTCAGTTATCAGAACTATAAATGTAACCCCACAAGGTGGTTATTACCGCATGTGCGCTGATGTGTCCAGTTCAGCATCAAGCGGAACAATATATGATTCAGGCGGTCCTAATGGTAATTATAATGCAGGTGAAGATTGTTATTTCCTTATAGAACCTAATTGTTCAGAAATCACTTTAACTTTTAACTCATTTGAAACATCAGGATATGGGTATTTAACAGTTTATGATGGTGATAATACATCGGCACCTGTTTTATTAAGTGGTTGGTCTGGAAGTAGTTTGCCACCGACGCTTACGGCTACATCAGGTAAAATGTATCTGCATTTTTATTCTTACTATTATTCTGGAGTAGGTTTTGGAGCCACATGGACAACAGTTCCTCTTACTACACCTCAACCAGGATTTAGCATTTCAAATAATTTACCTATTGTTGGACAGACTATTGCATTTACAGATACCACTCATGGCAATGGGCATGTAAGATTATGGGATTTTGGTGATGGAACTACTTCTACTGATCTTAATCCTACCCATGTTTATTCAAACGGCGGAACATTCATCGTAAAACTTGTTGAATCGAATTGCGCAGGTGTAGATTCTATAACTCATAATGTTATTGTTGCACCAAAAGGAACATATTTCAGAATGTGTACCGATGCATCCAGTTCTGATTTAAGCGGAACAATTTATGATTCTGGTGGTCCAGTTGGTAATTATAATGCAGGTGAAGATTGTTATTTCCTTATAGACCCTAATTGTTCAGAAATTACTTTAACTTTCAATTCATTTGATGTTACGAATGGGGAATTAATTGTTTATGATGGGGATAATACTTCTGCGCCTATTTTATTAAATTGGTATACTGGAAGTAGTCTGCCTCCAACTCTTATAGCCACATCCGGCAAGATGTTTATGCGCTTTTATACTTGGGGTTCTGGCGTAGGATTTGAAGCAACCTGGACAACAGTTCCTCTTACAACGCCTCAACCAGGATTTACTATTTCAAATAATTTACCAATTGTTGGGCAAACTGTCAATTTTGCAGATACTACACATGGTAATGGACATATTCATGTATGGGATTTTGGTGATGGCAATACTTCTACTGATCTTAATCCTACACATATTTATACTAATAGTGGAACATACAATGTAAAGTTGGTTGAATCAAATTGTGCAGGCATAGATTCTGTAACTCACATTGTTGTTGTTGCACCAAAAGGAACATATTACAGAATGTGTGCCGATGCATCAAGTTCTGACCTGAGCGGAACATTATATGATTTTGGCGGACCAAATGGTGATTACACTAGCGGTGAAGATTGTTACTTCTTAATAGATCCTAATTGTTCAGAAATCACTTTAACTTTCAATTCATTTGATGTTCCTAATGGGGAATTAATAGTTTATGATGGGGATAATACTTCTGCACCTATTTTATTAAATTGGTATACTGGAAATAGTCTGCCTCCAACTCTTATAGCCACTTCAGGCAAGATGTTTATGCGCTTTTATACTTGGGGTTCCGGCGTAGGCTTTGGAGCCACGTGGACAACAGTTCCACTTACTGTGCCACAACCAGGATTTACGTCATCTGATCTTTTCCCGATAGCAGGACAAACTGTAGCTTTTGCGGATACCACTCATGGCAATGGTCATGTAAGATTATGGGATTTTGGTGACGGTTCTACTTCAACTGATCTTAATCCTACCCACGTTTATACCAATGGTGGATCTTTTATTGTAAAATTGTATGAATCGAATTGTGCAGGCATAGATTCTGTAATTAAAACGGCTGATGTATCTCCGGCAGGTGCTTATAACCGTATGTGTAACGATGCATCAAGTTCAGCATCTACTGGAACAATATACGATTCAGGCGGTCCCAGTGGTAATTATGGCACTAACGAAGATTGTTATTTCCTCATTGATCCAAATTGTTCAGAAATCACTTTAGCTTTTAATTCCTTTGAAACATCGTGGGGTTATTTAACAGTTTATGATGGTGATAATACATCTGATCCTATTTTATTAAATTGGTATTCCGGTAGTAGCTTACCACCAACACTTACAGCTACATCAGGCAAAATGCTATTGCGCTTTTATACCTATAATATGCCTACAGCACCTGGATTTGGAGCAACTTGGACAACAGTTCCTCTTCCTATCCCACAAACACGATTCACCATTTCAAATACTGCACCTATTGTAGGTCAGACTGTCAATTTTGCTGATACAACGCATGGCAACGGACATGTAAGATTATGGAGCTTTGGAGATGGAGCTACCAGTACTGATTTGAACCCAACGCATTTTTATACAAGTAACGGAATATTCTTTGTAAAATTAGTAGAATCGAATTGTGGAGGCGCTGATTTAACAATAAAAGCCGTACATGTTCTGAAAAATACTGTTGGTGTTCTGGATATTGCCATCTGTGAAGGCAACACGGGCACACTTCATGCTTTGTCAGCTCTTGGTTGTGTTTCAGGATATTTATGGAGTACAGGGGAAACGACTCAATCTATAAATGTTACAACTGCAGGCTCATACTGTGTAACAATAACAGACTGTATCGGACAACACGACAGTACTTGTGCTACTGTAACTGTTAATCCTTTGCCTGTGGCTGCTATCACTGCAGGAGGTCCAACAACTTTCTGTAATGGCGGCTCTGTAACCCTTGATGCAGGAATTCATACTGCATATCATTGGAGTAATGGTTCTTATAGTAAGCAAACTACTGTTAGTTCACAAGGAACCTATTATGTAACCGTTACAGATATTAATGGTTGTCAGGCAACTGATTCTATTAATATAACTGTTAATACTGTACCCGCAGACATTACGTCTAGCGGACCTCTGTCGTTCTGTGTTGGAGGCAGTGTAACACTTTTTGCACAACCTACAGGGACAAACTATACTTACAATTGGTCAACAGGAGCAACAATTCCTTCAATTACAGTATCTAATACAGGAGATTACAATGTAATAGTAACAGATAATGTACTGAATTGCAGTGCTATGGCAAAAGCTCATACAACTGCAAACCAATCCCCTACAGTGTTTGCAAGCAACTCAGGTCCCTATTGCACCAGCTATGATCTGCAGCTCTCCAGCTTTGGATCAAATATCAATTCTTATAGCTGGACAGGTCCCAATGGTTTTACATCAACGGATGCTAATCCTGTAAAACTTAATATTCAAGATGCTGATGCAGGCACTTACAACCTCACTGTAACTGGCTTCGGAGGCTGTCCTGATGCATCTGCGTCAACAGATGTACAGGTTAACGGACATGCGCCTTATTTCACTTTTACAGGAAATCCTGGATTTACAAACAGTATTGTTAGTCCTGATACAGCCGGTCCTTTTGACACCTATCATTTCGAGGTTACATATTTTGACCAGGATAATAATCACCCTGCTTCAACATTTCCACGCCTTATTTTAGACTATGAAGGTAATGGTAATTTTACAGATCCTAATGACCGTACATTCATAATGCAGGAGCTTGATCCTACTGATCATGATTATACAGATGGAAAAGTGTATTTTTATAATGCATCAAACTTACCAACAGGAACGACTTATCAGGCAAGGGTTATTGCAAGTGACAATTCATCAATGTTCTGTACTAACAGCTTCGGACCTTTTAATGCGCCCAAAATTCTTATTGCAACTAATATCTTCCTCTTTGCCAATGATATAACCTTCAGCAATCCCCATCCGGGAACTTCTGAACCGCTAACTGTTTGTGCCACTATACATAATGAATCAGATTTTGACGCATCAAATTTTGTTGTTCACCTGAAAAACCAATATGATACTACTGCTGTATATGGAGATATTACCGTCTCAAACCTGCCCAAACATTCAACGACAACTGTTTGCTGGAATATAACAACGCCTCCTGACCCAAGCTGGAATCCAATGCAGGTGTTTATAGATTATACGAATGTATTAACAGAAACAAATAAACTGGATAATGAGGCTATACGTCCATTCTTATGTGGTGACTTTACTTTGCCCGGTGATATTTATATTGATGCTCATGTTAATCCATTCACATCTTACGTATCTTCATGGAATTATCTTACAGTTTCAGGAACTGCATTATACAGACATACGGCCATCACATTGCAAGATTCAAGTTGTGCCGGAGCTACTGTGACCCTATACTTGCCTGCAACAGGTGAAACAGCTTATGGATACACTAATAACCAGGGACATTATGCTATTACTTTCATGGCTCCTGTACAACCTGGTACATATCAGGCAAATATGAAAGTAACTGATTATACTTTAGATGGAGATACTACTACTGACTTTGTGTTGATTCAACCTGTACAACCTTGTTATCTTGATTTAACTTCTTCATTATCACTTGATAGTTACGAAATTATTGCAGGACAAAGTGTAACAGGAACTTATACTATCAGCAATGTTAACTGTGCAGATGTTGACACCACTACTTTAGCTACATGGAGCAGTCCTGGAAGCGTCATAACTGGAGGAAGTTCATTAACAAGTGATCCATTAAATTCAGGCACCTCACAAACATTTAATTTCCCACCACTACAGTTTAACACACCTGGAACATATAGTGTTTGTGTTACTGCCAATGCGGATTTCAGAGTAGGTGAAATTAACTATGGAAACAATACATTCTGCAGAACTGTTGTTGTTTTACCTGCTTGTCCTGACATTGTTCCACAAGGATACTGGAACAACTATTATCAGTGCATGACGGCAAATATTCCTTTCACAATCTATAATACAGGAGGCGTTGCAACAGGTGACAGCGTATGGTTAAGTTTACATGTTATAAAAGGTTTAAGTACTCTTGAAGCCGTTCATACTCTAAAGATTGGAAATATTCCGGCTCAGAGTTATCTGAATGTAAGCTTTACCCATAATTTTGCTGATTCAGGAAATTACAGATTAGTTTTATTTGCAGATACATCAAATGCGGTAGCAGAATGCGATGAAACTAACAACACAACAGAAACAGATGCTTATGTATATGAATGTCATCCTGATTTGTACGTAGCCGGTTGCGGATTTTTGAATGTATCTCCGATTGACCCCTATACTTCCAGCAATGTCAGCTTAACAGCAACCATTGGAAACAATGGTGTAGTTCCTGCTTTTGGACCATTTATCGTTCATTTTGCATGGGCTTCCGGTTCTCAGGACTATACCTTTAATGGGACTCTTGCTGCAGGAGCGACAACAACAGTTAATATTACTGCACCTACACCTCCTGCCCCTGGAGAGTATTTAACGGTGACAGCAGATTATACCTATGCTGTTTCAGACCTCAACAGAAGCAATAATTCAAATACGGCATTATTAGGTTATGATTTTGCCTTAGGACATGCTTGCTGGGGTCCTGATTGGTGGGATTATCCGGTATTTTGTAATCAGCCTTTCTACATGGGTGCCTATTTATATAGCTATGGGTCTTATGTTGCATCTCATGTAAAAACTAAATTTGAAATTTCTGGACCTGGTTTAGATCCAGGATGGACTTATCTGGGATATGCAACGACAAATAATGTTGGGCTTACTTGCTACTGCCCATATTATGCCCAGTTGCCTGTACCATTTGCATGCCCATTACAAGGGACTTATTACCTAAAAATGACAACAAACTTTGATTTCGCTTATCCTGAAATTACTTATGCAAATAATGAAATGATAGTTCCTATTCAAAGTATTTGCCAGCCCGATTATAGGGTCTTGTCTCAGTATATTGCGCCATCTAAATTGAACCCTGATCCTAATGAACCTATTAGCTTTGATGTTTCGTGGGACAATATCGGAGCACCCGATTATATACCTACTGATTCAATAGAACTTACATTTAAAGCCGATAACGACCTCATAGATTCAGCATTTGTAAGAGGTAATCTTGCTAATGGCGAACATCTGACAACACATTTGAACAATACGTGGAGCTCTCCTATAATTGGCGTTCATGTATTCCGCGAAACTATAAACAGCAGGTATAAGATACCTTATGATACTACTTATCAGGTTCAGGAAATTGATACTTCTAACAATCAGGCTACACGCGCTGTAGTGGTTGGTTCTTTGCCTAACCTTCGTTTTACCAGCTTCTACCCGAGTGATTCAGTTCCTTCGATTGGAGAAATCATTACCTTCCATGTAACCATAGAAAACAATGGGTTTGAAGATGCAACATCTAATGTTATCTTTAGATTTTTGAATACCAATGGCGATACAGTTCCATTCTATTCTTATAATGGTCATAACTATCCAAATCAAAACACTCAAAGTTTCTCATTTAACTGGGCTGTGGTTAACCCTGCTGCTACTATCTTCGCCACTATTGTTAATTCGGTTCCCGGTGAATACACGTATGTTGATAACAATGCTACGACAAAGCTCGGCGGATATATTTTGCATTTTACAACTACGCCTTCTACCTGTAGCAACACTAACGATGGGTCTGCTAAAGTTCATGTAACTGGAGGAACACCACCATATATGTATAGCTGGAGTAATGGTTCCAATGATTCTATTATAACAGCTAGTGCCGGTCATTATACTGTTACAGTTTATGATATTACAGGGACTAAAGAAACCGGTAATACAACAATTACTTCAGTATTAACATCGCCAGCACCACTAATTACTGCAAATGGACCTACTACTTTCTGTGAAGGAGATTCGGTTACACTTGATGCCGGTGTTTTTGATGCTTATAGCTGGAGCAATGGAGCCACTAGTAAGAAAATTACTGTTTATACTTCAGGCAAATATAAAGTTACGGTTACTAATAGTAATGGCTGCACGGGTAGTGATTCTATAAGGGTTACGGTTATTCCTCTGCCATCAAATTCAATAACAATTACAGGAACAACAATCGTTTGTCAGAATAGCACAGCTCCTTATATTACATTTACAAACTCACAAACAATTCCTGTAACAATCAAATACAATATTAACGGTGCAAACCAGACAACTATTAATGTTGATGCTAATTCAACTGCTGTTGTTGCGGCTCAAACAAATAATGCTGGAAATTTTGATTATAATCTGGTAAGCGTCTTTTATCAAAACAGTCAAAACTTCCAAGCATGTACACAAGCATTAAGCGGTTCAGCAACAATTACTGTAACACCAATAAATACGGTAACATTAACTTCTGCTGGTAGTACCAATCAACAGACACTTTGCATTAATTCTGCACTTACGAATATAATATATGCTACAACGGGTGCTTCAGATGCTATTGTATTTGGATTACCGTCAGGTGTAACTGGCACATGGGCAGCTGATGTATTAACAATAAGCGGTACACCATCAGTATCCGGAACATTTAACTATGCTGTTACTTTAACTGGAGGTTGCGGTAATATAACAACAAAAGGTACTATAACAGTAACCCCGAACGAAGCTATTATATTGACCTCTGCAACTGGTACTGATGCACAGACACTTTGTATTAATACAGCACTTACGAATATTACATATTCTACAGTTGGAGCTACGGATGCTGTTGTTACAGGATTACCTGCTGACGTAACAGGTGTTTGGGATGCTAATTTATTATTGATAAGCGGTACACCATCTGAATCCGGAACATTTAATTATTTGGTTACTCTAATGGGAGGTTGCGACACTATAACGACTACCGGGACTATAACAGTAACCCCTGGCAGCATTATTACATTGACCTCTGCTGAAAATACTGATATACAGACACTCTGTGTAAACACAGCACTTACGAATATCACATATTCTACAACAGGTGCTACAGGTGCTACTGTTACAGGCTTACCTGATGGTGTAACCGGTACGTGGGCAGATGATGTTGTTACAATAAGCGGCACACCTTCAGTTTCCGGTACATTTAACTATACAGTTACTTTAATAAACGGTTGTGGTAATACTACTAAAGGAATTATAACAGTAACTCCGAACAACACAATTACTTTGACATCTGCATCTGGTACTGATGCACAGACGCTATGTATTAATACAGAACTAACAAATATTACTTATGCTACAACTGGAGCTACAGATGCTTTTGTAACAGGGTTACCTGCTGACGTAACAGGCGTTTGGGATGCCAATATATTATGGATAATCGGCACACCTTCTGAATCTGGAACATTTAATTATACAGTTACATTAATTGGAGGTTGTGGTAATATAACAGCTACTGGGACTATAACAGTAACCCCGAACACCATTTTTACATTGACCTCTGCTGAAAGCACCGATGCACAAACGCTTTGTGTAAATTCTGCGCTTACAGATATCACATATTCTGTAACAGGTGCTACGGGAGCTACTGTAACAGGGTTACCTTCAGGTGTAACAGGAACATTGGCAGCTGATGTAGTAACGATTAGCGGTACACCATCTGTATCAGGAACATTTAATTATACTGTCTCTTTAGCAGGTAGTTGTGATACGGTATCAGCTATTGGCTCTATTACTGTAAATCCGGACAATATTATTACATTGACCTCAGCAAATGGTACTGATGCACAGACACTTTGTATTAATACTTTCCTTGCTAATATCACATATTCAACAACGGGTGCTACAAATGCTACTATCACTGGTTTACCTGCAGGTATAACGGGAACATGGGCAGCTGATGTTGTTATAATAAGCGGCACACCATGGTCTACCGGAACATATAATTACACAATTACATTAACAGGAGGTTGCGGTAATATAACGGCAACTGGAACTATAACAACAGTTCCTTACGAAAATATTACATTAACCTCTGCATTTAATACCGATTATCAGACGCTTTGTGTAAATTCTGCACTTACAAATATCGCTTATGCTACAACAGGTGTTACGGATGCTACTGTAACCGGCTTACCATCAGGTGTAACAGGAGTTTGGGATGCAAATATATTATTGATAAGCGGCACACCATCTGAATCCGGAACATTTAACTACACAGTTACATTATTTGGAGGTTGTTTCAATGGTTCAGCGGGAGGAACAATAATTGTAAATCCAACGGTAGGCACACCAAGCATTGTAGGTGGATATGAATTAAGGTGCCAAGGTAGTGGCTTTAACAATTTAATAGTATCACCACCTACAGCCGGTGCCACCAGCTATAACTGGACAATAACTGGCACAGGTAACACTATTTCTGGAATAGGCATATATGGGGGTCATGTTACCTGGGCAGCAGGATTTTCTGGCATTGCTACTGTAAGCGTAACAGCTAATGGCTGTAATGGCCCTTCAGCTGCTGCAAGCAAAACAGTAACGGTCCGTCCTACCCCTACAGCAAATATAAGTGGCACAACTACTGTTTGCCAGAATGCTGCAAATCCGGATATAACGTTCACAAATCCTATGGCTCTGCCAATAGTTGTTACGTATAATATTAATGGATCAAATCAAACATTAATTCAGATAGATGCCAATTCAACGGCAACAGTAGCAGCACCAACAAGTGCTGCAGGAGCCTTTGCCTACAACCTGGTAAAAGTCGTTTATGAAAATGCAGGATGTTCAAATATAATATCAGGAACTGCAACAATAACAGTAACCCCGAACAATAGTATTACATTTATCTCTGCAATTGGTACAGATACACAGACACTATGTGTAAATTCAGCTCTTACGGATATCACATATGCTACAACGGGTGCTACGGGTGCCACTGTTACAGGTTTGCCAACAGGCGTTACAGGATCTTGGGCAGCTGATGTTGTTACAATAAGCGGCACACCTTCAGTATCCGGCACATTTAACTATACAGTTACTTTAACCGGAGGTTGTGGAAACATAACGACCATGGGTACTATAACAGTTAATCCTACACCTACCGTAATTATCACAAATCCTGCAGCAGTCTGCTCTCCGGCTACAATTGATTTGACGGCAACAGCTATAACCGCAGGAAGTTCAGCAGGACTTACTTACACATACTGGACAGATGCAACAGTAGCAACAACAGTTTATGCAAGCCCAACAGCAGCAACAGCAGGCACTTATTACATTAAAGGAACAACGGCATCAAATTGTTTTGATATTAAACCTGTTACGGTAACAGTGCTTCCTACGCCTACAGCAACAATCAGTGGTTCTACTTCAGTATGTCTCAATGCTTCTCCCTCTGCTATAACATTTACAAATCCACAATCTTTGCCTGTAACAATTACTTACAATATAAACGGAGCTAATCAAACAACAATAAACGTTGACGCAAATGCTTCAGCAATAGTTTATGCGCCTACTTCGACAGGTGGAACTTTTATTTACAGTCTTGTAAGCGTTGCATATCAAAGTTCGCCAGCTTGTTCAAATTCAGTTACAGGAACAGCAACAGTAAAGGTTAGTTCTATCAGTCTGCCACCTATTACAGGAACAAATATTTGTATAGGCAATACAACGACAATAGCACCGCCTCAAGCACCTACTGGTGGTACTGTTACTTCTGTTGGAGGTTACCGTATTCATACATTTACTTCTTCAGGTTCTTTTGTTTCTCCGGTAGCCAATTCATATGAAGTTTTAGTTGTTGGCGGCGGCGGCGGCGGTGCTTCTAATACCGCTACTGGTGGTGGTGCCGGTGCTGGTGGCGCAGGCGGGTTCATAAATACATCATATTATATTGGCTCTCCATCAACAATTAATGTTATAGTTGGCAATGGCGGTGCTCAAGGTGTAACCGGAACTTCTCAAAATGGCAGTGATGGAGGAAATTCCACTTTTGGAACGCTTAATGCTATTGGCGGCGGTGGCGGCGGAACAAGATATAATAATGGAAGACCTGGTGGCTCTGGTGGTGGCGGTGGCTTCAACTTGTATACTACGCAACGTTTGGGAGGTAATGGTACTTCAGGACAAGGAAATAATGGCGGTACTACCTCATTACTGAACTCTGCAGGTGGAGCCGGTGGTGGTGGTGCTGCTGGAGCAGGTGGTGACAACAAGCTTTCTCATGGAGGTGGTGATGGCGGACCAGGAATTAGCTCTTCTTTTGGTGGTTCACTTGTAACTTATGCAACTGGCGGTAATGGTGGGTCAACCCCTTCACTTAATATTCATGGTGCACCAAGTCCTGCAAATACTGGTAAAGGTGGAGATGGTGCCTATGGCGCAAGTACTGCTTATGCAGGTGCTTATGGTATCGTAATCGTACGCTATCCTGACTTTACAATGGGTACTTGGTCAAGCAGTAATCCTGCTGTTGCTTCTGTTGATCCTAATACTGGTGTTGTAACCGGTATTGCAGCTGGTACTACAGATATCATTTATTCTTATACACATGACAGCATTTCTTGTTCTGTCTCTTCAACCGTAACTGTTTATCCTATACCTAGTCCAAATGCAACTATTAGTGGCAATACAACAGTTTGTCTGGATGCTCCTGCACCAAACATTACATTTAATAATACTCAAACGCTTCCTGTTACTATTACATACAATATTAACGGAGCTAACCAAACAACAGTAAATGTTGACGCAAGCTCTTCAGCTACTATTGTTGCACCTACAAATAATGCAGGTACTTTTGTTTACAACCTTGTTAGTGTCGCTTATCAGAATGGACCTTCTTGTCCTCAAACACTAACAGGCTCTGCTACTGTAACAGTACGCCCAATTCCAACAGCAACTATAAGTGGAAATACAACTGTTTGTCAGAGTGCTATTGCCCCGAACATTACCTTCACTAATCCTCAGACTGTTCCTGTTACAATTACATACAATATAAACGGAGACAGTCAGGCAACAATAAATGTTGATGCAAGCTCTACAGCAGCAGTTGCTGTTCCAACTGAAATTGCTGGTTCATTTGCTTACAATCTGGTAAGTGTTGTTTATCAAACAACATCGGGGTGCTCTAATACAATTTCAGGTACTGCTACTGTAATAATAACACCGACAGTAGGTACGCCTAGCACTCCTACTCCTTCTGACATTACTATTTGTCAGGGAAGTGCTAATACATCTTATAGCACCTTTGCCTCTACAGCTACCAGCTATAATTGGTCAATAACAGGAACTGGTAATTCAATTTCTGGCACTGGAACAACAGGTACAGTAACATGGGATGCACATTTTTCAGGCACAGCAACGATCAGTGTAACAGCTAACGGATGTAGCGAGCCATCAGCTTCGGCTTCAACAACAGTTACAGTACGACCGACACCAACGGTAATAATTAGTGGGTCAACAACCGTTTGCCAAAATGATGCAACTTCACCTAATATAACGTTCACTAATCCTGTATCTTTACCTATTACCGTTACATATAATATTAATGGAGCCAACACGACAACTGTAAACGTTGACGCTAATTCTTCTGCAACTGTTGCTGCTCCTACAGGAACTGCTGGTTCATTCGCTTACAATCTGGAAAGTGTTGTTTATCAAACAACACCATCATGTTCCAATACAATTACAGGTACAGCAACTGTAATAGTAACTATAACAGTAGGAACGCCAAGTACACCCACACCTTCTGCTTCTGCTATTTGCCAGGGAAGTGATAATACTACTTATACTACCTTTGCCTATGCAGCCACCAGCTATAACTGGACTGTTACAGGTGCAGGTAATACAATTTCAGGTACAGGTGCAACAGCAACTGTAACATGGAATCCAGGCTTTTCAGGCACAGCAACAGTTAGCGTATCAGCAAATGGTGCAAATATTTGTAGCGGTATATCAGAAATTGCATCTACCGTAGTTACAGTACGTCCTACACCAGTTGCAAGTATCAATGGTTCTACATCGTCATGCCTCAATGCATCACCTCCAGCTGTTACATTTACCAATCCTCAATCTCTGCCTGTAACAATTACATACAACATAAATGGGGCTAACCAAACTACAATAAACGTTGATGCAAGTGCTACAGCAATAGCTTATGCTCCTACTTCGACAGGAGGAACTTATGTTTACAGTCTTGTAAGCGTTGCATATCAAAGTTCACCGGCTTGTTCAAATTCAATTACAGGAACAGCGACAGTTAAGGTTAGTTCTATCAGTCTGGCACCTATTACAGGTGCGAATATTTGCATAGGCAATACAACGACAATAGCACCGCCTCAGGCACCTACTGGTGGCACTGTTACTTCAGTTGGTGGTTACCGAATTCATAAGTTTTCTTCATCAGGTTCTTTTGTATCACCAATTGCAAGTAATTATGACGTATTGATTGTTGGCGGCGGCGGCGGCGGAGCTTCTAATACTGCTACTGGTGGTGGTGCCGGTGCCGGTGGCGCAGGCGGGTTCATAAATACATCTTATTATATTGGTTCTCCATCAACTATTAATGTTATAGTTGGCAATGGTGGTGCTTCCGGTGTAGCTGGAACGCCTCAAAATGGCAGCGATGGAGGAAATTCCACTTTTGGAACTCTTAATGCTATCGGCGGCGGCGGTGGCGGAACAAGAAATAATAACGGAAGACCTGGTGGTTCTGGTGGTGGTGGCGGCTTCAACTTGTATGCTACGCCACGTTTAGGAGGTAATGGTACACAAGGACAAGGAAATAATGGCGGTACTACTTCATTACTAACATCAGCAGGTGGAGCCGGTGGTGGCGGTGCTGCCGGAGCAGGAGGAAGCAACAAGCCTTCTCATGGTGGTGGTACTGGTGGTCCCGGAATTAGTTCTTCTATTGGCGGATCCCTTGTAACTTATGCAACTGGCGGTAATGGCGGGTCAACCCCTTCACTTCACATTCCAGGCGCACCAAGCCCTGCAAATACCGGTAAAGGAGGAGACGGAGCCTATGCTGATAATACACCTTATGCCGGTGCTTCTGGTGTTGTAATTATTCGCTATCCTGACTTTACAACAGGTACTTGGTCAAGCAGTAATCCTGCTGTTGCTTCTGTTAATCCTAATACTGGTGTTGTAACAGGTATTATGGCTGGCACTACTGATATTATTTATTCTTATACTCATGATAGCATAACTTGTTCTGTCTCTACAACCGTAACTGTAATGCCAATCAACACGGTAACTTTAACTTCTGCAGGAGGTACCAATGCACAAGCAATTTGTATTAATACAGAACTTACGGATATTACATATTCTACAACAGGTGCTACAGGTGCTACGGTTACTGGTTTACCTGCCAACGTAATAGGCACATGGACAAACAAAGAAGTAACAATTAGCGGCACACCATCAGCTTCAGGAATTTTTAACTATACAGCAACTTTAACAGGTGGTTGCGGTGCTATAACTGCCACCGGTACCATAACAGTAAATTCGTGCAAAGCTATGGGAATCAATGATCAAGATAATGAAACATCTGATTTGATAATATACCCAAATCCTTTCAATGATAAAACAACTGTTGAATTCCCTAATAATAATAATTCCTTATATATTATGAATATTTATGATATTACTGGAAAGGTGGTTAGAATTATTGACAATATCCATAGTAATAAGGTTGAAATTGAAAGAGGTAATATGAGTGGTGGATTTTATATGATTGAATTGCAAGGAGAAAAAGTATACAGAGATAAGATTATTGTAAATTAAACAATCTAGGTAATTCATGGCATAATACCTACCAGACAATCTCTAGCAGCCCAATTTGTATCAACGATATTGGGCTGCTATGTTTTTTTAACGTATATCGTTTTATTATAAGCCCCAGTGAAAGAAAGATATAATACTGTAACATGTTTTCACACTTTTTATAATCGAACAATCAAATGAGAAATGCAGGTGCAATTACTTATTAGACCTTACATCATTAAAAGTTAACCTCGATTATACAAACATTAAAACTTCTTATTATTTTTTGCACATTAATAAAAAACACATCCTATTTAAATACTTATCTATGAACAGTTTACTAAATAAAATATTATTATTTCTTTTGTTTATCGCGCCTATATATGTTTTTTCCCAGTCCTCATCTATCAGTGCAATGATTTCCAACAATGTAACATCTTTTCCTGTTACCGGCTATCCACAGCTTTTTTACAGTCAGTTTCACCCTGGAATTGACGTTGCTAAAAGCTGGAAAATTAATAAAAGCACCAAACATCAGTTATGGATTGATGCCAATGTGGGCGTATTTTATCATCGTTTTGTTCAGACAGCATTAAAGGTCTATCCATCTATTGATTATAAGTTTTTAGCTTGCGAAAGATTTCGAATAAACATCGGATTAGGCTTAGGTTATCTGCATTCGTTTGATGGATACGAAGTGTTTAAACTCAAAGAAGGTAGTGGTTACGAAACAGAAAAAGTATGGATAGGTCGCCCACAGTTTTTAGGGACATTGAACTGGGGATGTGATTTTAAATTAAAGAAAGATGCCGACAATTCCCCATTGTTGGTTTTTCAGCTTCGTACTAATGTGCAAGGACCTTTTGTTAATAATTATGTACCTATTCTGCCTGTGAATTCTGTTCTTTTAGGTCTGACTTTACCGTTGAAAAACAAATAAATTATAAGAAAATGAGAAAAATAATAATATTAAGTCTGTCCCTTTTTCTAATCGCTTCATGCAAAAAAGCAAATGTAGTTTCAACAAAAAATATTGTGTGTAATTACCCCTACAACAGTGCGATACATCCTAAAAATACGGCTTTTACTAATGTTATGAATAAATACATTGCCAAAGGTTTGCCGGGTATTTCCATTCTTGTACAAGATTCAAATGGCGTATGGGTGAGCAGTGCCGGTTATGCCGATATTAAAAACAATATTCCTTTTTCACCCTGCCATATTTCAAAAGGAGGCAGCATCACTAAAATATTTATGGCTGTGTTGTTTTTTAAACTTCAGGAGGAAGGTAAAATAAATATGGAAGACCCCGTTTCAAAGTACATTGACAACGACATCCTGAGTAAATTAAAATATGAGGGCGAGATGAAAATCAAAAACCTTCTCAACCACACTACCGGTCTTTTCGATGTAATAACATCTTCCGACTTTTATCTGGCAGTCATTAACAACCCTAACAAACAATGGGAGCCTGAAGAGCTTTTAAAATACGTTTATGGTGTAGCCCCCTACCCTCTTAACGATCCCTATCCTGCCCATTATTCAAGCACCAATACGCTGCTGCTGTCGATGTGTATTGAAAAGGCAACAGGCGTAAAACACAATGTGCTGCTGCGTGAAAAAGTATTAGACCCCTTAGACTTAACAAATACATTTTATCAGGGTAGAGAAACTATTCCGGACGATGCTGCCCAAGGCTATTTCGACCTGCATAACAATGGAACTATTGTCAATGTTTCTAATCTGATTACCGGCAGTGGCAATGGTTTCACAGGTATTTTCTCAAATGTTTTTGATTATTATCATTTTATTAAAGCTCTTTTTGTCGATAAGACAGTTCTATCGCAGGCTTCATTAGATAAAATGCTTAATTTTGTTCAGGAAGATGATGATTTTTACACCGGTTTTGGAGCCATTAAAAAGTTTACTAATAAATCCTGCTACGGCATAGGTCATACAGGCAGAGATTTAGGCTATGTGGCAGACTTGTTCTATTTTCCCCAAAGAAACATCATCATGGCTTTTTGTGTTAACTATGGCACCGATGCCGACAGTTTTCTCAAACCCGTTTTCCTCGATTTTGAAAATGAACTGGTGGATGAAATTCTGAAATAAATACCTATTACACAGAGGAATACAGAGAAGACACGGAGAGCCACAGATAAATATATTCTCAAAAAGCTACTAATGACCTAATGACCAATGACTACTAATGACTTCTGCCACCTCTTCTTTTCATTTTCACTTTAAATTTTTCATTACCTTTGCAAAAACTTTAACTATGAGTATCGAATTATCAGAACAAGAAATTTTCAGACGTCAGAGTCTTCAGGAACTAATCAAATTAGGCATCAATCCTTATCCGGCAGAAACATTTTCTATAAATGCAACCGCTAAAGAAATACACGAAAATTTTCCTAAAGACAACACTTTGTATCAGGAAGTTTCTATTGCCGGCCGTCTCATGTCGCGCCGTATCATGGGCAGCGCCTCTTTTGCCGAGATACAAGATGGCACTGAACGCATTCAGCTTTACCTAACAAGAGATGATATTTGTCCGGGCGAACTCAAAGCCATGTATAACGATGTGTTTAAAAAGCTTTTAGATATTGGCGACATCATTGGCGTAAAAGGATTTGTCTTTTATACTAAAATGGGAGAAATTACTATTCATGTAAAGTCAATGACTGTTTTATGTAAATCTTTGCACCCCCTGCCTATAGTAAAAGAAAAAGACGGTGTTATTTTCGATGCTTTCAGTGACCCGGAACAGCGTTACCGCCAGCGCTATGTTGACCTGATCGTTAATCCGCAAGTGAAAGAAACCTTCATTAAAAGAACCAAACTTACCAATACCATGCGTTCTTTTCTGAACGAAAAAGGCTATCTCGAAGTAGAAACCCCTATATTGCAACCGTTGTATGGTGGTGCTGCTGCACGCCCTTTCAAAACACACCACAACACTTTGGACATGACATTGTATATGAGAATTGCCAACGAGTTGTATCTCAAAAAACTTATTGTGGGCGGGTTTACAGGTGTTTATGAATTTGCTAAAGACTTCCGCAACGAAGGCATGGACCGTTTTCATAATCCTGAATTTACACAAATGGAGCTTTATGTAGCTTATAAAGACTATATCTGGATGATGGAACTGGTAGAAGAAATGGTAGAACGTATTGCCCTTGAACTTCATGGCTCTACAAAAGTTAAAGTAGGCGACAATGAAATAGATTTCAAACGCCCATGGCAACGCTACACCATGTATGAAGTGATTGAAAAATTTTCGGGTACAGATATTTCCGAACTAGACGAAAAAGCCATGCGTGAATTTGCCCTCAAACACAAAATAACCATTGACGACAGCATGGGACGCGGTAAACTTATAGACGAGATTTTTGGCAGCCTCTGCGAACCTTTCCTTATCCAGCCTGTGTTTATAACCGATTATCCTGTAGAAATGTCGCCATTAGCCAAGAAACACCGCACCAAAAAAGGTCTTGTAGAACGGTTTGAAGCCGTTTGCAATGGCAAAGAGATATGCAATGCTTTTTCCGAATTAAACGACCCTATTGACCAGAGAAGCCGTTTCGAGGCTCAGTTAGAACTGGGCAAAAGAGGCGATACAGAAGCTATGATGCTTGATGAAGACTTCCTGAAAGCTATTGAATATGGTATGCCTCCTACAGCAGGACTCGGCATAGGCATAGACCGCCTGACCATGATAATGACCAACTCCAATTCTATTCAGGATGTGCTCTTCTTCCCTCAGATGAAACCAGAAAAAAAGGTTGACACCTCTGCTTTCGATCTTGAACTAAGCAATGCAGGAGTGCCTCAGGAATGGATAACCCCCATTAAAAAAATCGGATACAGCTCTTTGGATGATTTCAAAAAATCTAATCCCAACAAACTGTTTAATGAATTATGCGGCATGCGTAAAAAGCTCAAACTTGAGATCCCTGCGCCACTTATTGATGATGTAAAAAAGTGGTTATTGGTATAGACGATTATTATATAAAACCTATTTTATATT
>Ga0118677_10005563_pt1 | contig 21968 bp, 13 predicted proteins | sample AliMusrvi5mmetaG_FD_86154 | JGI IMG/M metagenome (GOLD analysis project Ga0118677, IMG submission 86154)
CCATTAATGAAGCCAATGATTCTTCTATACATAGAACTGCCTTAAGAAAAGAATTTGATTGCCCAATAAGAGATCTGATATTTTCTGGCAAAGTAGAGTTACCATTAAGGTCTCCAGTAGCAGTATCTTTTAATAGTTCATATAAAATAATCGCCTCTTGGATTTTGTTCAGACTAATACCATTAAAAACCTCGTTCTCTCCAAAATACTTATTCAGTTCAGTACGAATATCAGCTTCTGTAGCCGACGGAGGAATAATCTGACACAACCACGCAAAAAGAACAGGATGTTTTTGTAAAACCTCTTTAAATGACAGGCCTCCTGTTAATCCAATAATTTCAGGATATTTTTTCCCAGAATTATTCAATATTTCATAAACCTTAAACAAACGAAATATAAATGAAGGTGAATTCTCCTTTGGCATGTTTTCATAAAAATAATATTGCTCTCCAGGGTGAAGAGTGGATACATATAAAATTAAACTACGAACCTCTTTTGGCGTAATGCCTATACGGACATTGCCAGAAAAATTAATCTCGGGAATCTTAAACAGAGCATTGACTGTTGGGCCAAAATTCTCAAAATCATTGGCCTGGGGCAATAAAACTTTTAGTGTCCCAAGATCTAATCCTGGCCCAAACAATTGATTAACTGTATCCATACTTTTAACAAAACTTCCAGGCTTCTCTACTTCAAATTTATTGATAAGTAATAAAAAATCCATCCAGGAAGAAAAAGCCTCTGGCGTAGTAAAAGATTCCCCTACCAAACCCGGCAATTTCTTATTAAAAAGTTCTAAAGCATTATCAAAAGCTTTACCATCTTCCCCCGTCCTAAGGATGGCCCTTTTAAATTGCCGCTGGATCAAGTCAAAATTAGGTTGATTCTTAAGAAACTTTATAAACTTCTCTCCTAATTTAATTTTAAATTTCGTTTTAATTATATCTAAAGGATCATCGTTAGGACTTAAACCAAGATTGGATAAAAATTCTTCGTAATTAATAGATGCCTTTAATGCATCCGCAAAACCAAGAATATCATTACGAAAATTCAATTGTGTTTCCTTGCCTTGCGATGGTAAAACAGAAGCCTCTTCTTGTTGGGCAGAAACAAATGCTGATTCTGGAGAGGACGAATGTTTTAATCGGTTAGGTAAGAATGCACTTGCTAGTCCGACAACTGCTACGGCAAATATTATAAATCTTTTTCTAAATTTTGGCTTTGTTGCCGGTATCCTACGTACATCCCGCGTAGTCGTCATAGCTGGGCTTACTAGAAGATTAAATAACATACCCCCAGAAAAATATTTCCTTGGAATCATCTGTTGACTCACAGGGTCTTGCTCTTCCTTAATATAGTTATATACGCCTTTTTTGAAGGCTTTGAGGTATTGTTGGTAGATGGCATTGGTATCCAATATTTCCGTAGGGGCACCCCTTGTGGGTGCCCTTTCTAGGGCGGGTTTAGAACCCGCCCCTACATCATTAATGGTAACCCCTGCAACCTTATTTTTATCCGCATATACCTGCGCTAGGATAGAATCCTTAATCTTCTTCTTATACCATGTCGCCAAAATTAATGAGTTGTACACCTGTCGAAGCTGGGCGAAATTCTTGCCTTCGTTAACTTCCTTCGTTAGCTGGGGGATGACGATTTCTCGGACGATCTGAGAACCTAAAGCGTTCGTGTCATTGCGAACGAAGTCCGAAGGACGAAGTGAAGCAATCTTTTTTGGATTGGTTATTCTTGTTGAGATTGCTTCGTCTCTCACTGCGTTCGTTCCCCCCTCAAGGGGGCCTAACGGTCGCAATGACACAGTATGTTTTTCCAATGATAAATAATCTTCCTCCAACATAACCTTTAACTTCGATTCCACCACATACGCCGTTGATTCCTTCGCGTTCTCATACACCTCTGCCTTCTCTGGCACTATCCATACCTTATTAAACGTATTAACTGGTATATCCGTTGTCCCATACTTCTTTTGCGCCTCTTCATAAATCCGTTTCCAAAACTTCTTCCCCGTCTCTCCTTCAGGATAAATTAAACTCGCTGTGATTTGCTTTAAGATATAATCTTCCGCCAATAAATCACGTCCCATTTCCGTAAGCCCAAAACTTGGAGGAATAATACGGTCTTTTTCATATGGGCTTAGGTTCACCCAAAGGTCTTGTTCTGGAATAGTCAGGCTGGCGAGGAAATATTTGATGAGTTTAGTCGATTCTTGTCTCAATTGGGAATCTGCGCCATCTTGTTTTGTATCTGTGGTATCTCCTTTATCCAATATAAAGTCAAACCTAAAAGGATTTTCCACATGAACCTTGATCCCTTTTAATATTGGAGGCTCAAACTCAGGGCTTAATGGAACAATCTTCCCTGGCACTGGTAAGCTCATCCCCTGCTCTACTGGCAGAGCTCCATACGCATAGACAGGCACCTGCGCTAGACTGGTTGATACAAACACAGTTAAGAGAAATAGAACAAATCCTCTGTAGAAGTACGTATATAGGAAATTAATAGGGTTTTTCATATTTTCTAATGAGAGTATATATTATAATTACACGCTTTTCAAGGTGGTAGTGAATAGTTGTTGTAGTTGCTCCCTTTATTTAAATCAAAAGGAAATAAATCCAAGGAATACTGACAACATTGTTCTTTTCATTTAAATCCAATTTACCTGAATGTAAAATAATTCCAAAATCTCCATGAGTCTTATCCATTGTTTGTGTAACCTGTTTGACACCCTTTTCTCCAGCCCCAACCTCTATAATAATCTTCTTCTCGCCCCGAGTAACAATAAAATCCGCTCCACCTTCGCAGACATCGTAAGTCAATGAAGAAACTCCAAACTTTTCTAAAATCTTGTTTAAATACATCCCTGCAATATCTTCAAACAAAAATCCCTGATAATTACTAAAAACTCCAACACTATCTCTAGACGAAAGAAAATAATACCTTAATGCAGGTGTGGTAAAAAGATATTTGGACGGTTTACGCACTTGTTTAAAATGACCACCATAAGGCAAAACTCTTATAAGCAACCCCGCCTTCACCAAGGCATCTAAAATATCGTGGACCAAATTCGATTTGGTGGCTATTGTATCACTTAAATGCGCAACACTCATTCCTACATCGCTAGATAACAAATAAAGAATATTTTCTATTTTATTGAGCGTCTCAAAATCAAAAGAGGCAAACTGTGGAATGTCTGTATAAGCCACTTTATTTATCATCTGCCCAATATAATCGATAGCCAAGGATTCATTTTCAAAATGAATAGTAAATGGAAGCGTACCTAACTTAACAAAACGTTGTATTTCTAAAGGAGTGATATCCTTCCAATATTCCTTAACCTTTCCTTCTTGTTTTTTTAAACTCGCATATACCTCTTGGGCATTATTTGAGAGTAAAAGAGTGTCCTTTAAATCTTCCGCCAAACCTTTAACAGGATTCTTATGATTCTTTAAAAGTAAATACTCTATAAAATTCACTGGATGAACATCAACAAAAATAGCACGACGGGCAATATCGGCGTTCATTTGCTCACGTAATAACAAAGTTGCTGATCCCGTACAAACAATCATCACCTTTTTTGTGCGATCATAAATGCCCTTTAAAAAAGAGGCCCATTTGGAATCGTAATGAATTTCATCAAAAAATAAAATAAGAGGCTCTTTGAGATCTTCCAGATGGTATCCCATAAGTTCTTCGTAATGATCAAGAAAATCCCAAAGGTTAATATCAAAACGTTTAACTACCTCATCGATGGAGATATATAATTTATTAAGACCATGTGCAGGCAAATTTAAAAATAACTGAGCCAATAATGTGGTCTTACCGGTGCCACGTAGACCAGGCATAATGATAATACGTGGCTCTGTATTGCCCTTAAAGAAGGCATTGATATGTTTTTCTAGAACAAGATAAACACTTCTTTTAAATAACGATCTGCCTTGAGCATCTTTGATATAACCTTCCAATCTTTTTACAGATTGAACAGTATGCGTTTGAAGATATTTTATAATTTCTTGATTAATCATGATTACATGGTATCACAAAGTTATACAGATGTCAATTTGTATACCCTTATAAGGGTATTGTAATTATTAATAATTGCAACTAACAACATGTCAATATGTTATGATATTTTTACTGTCAGGGAAGGGAACGGGACACCCGAAACGGGGACAGCCAAATTACGCCAACCTTCGCCTTAACTGATATTTAAGAAAAATTTCGTAATGGGGAATTATTTATTTTGATTCTTGATCAGATCGAGGAAGATCCTTAAATATTACCTTTTACTTCATCTAACTTAACCTTGCCCTGTCCCTGTTTTGGGGTCCCGTTCTCTCTGTTTTGGGTGTCCCGTTCTCCTAGCCGGCAGATCCGCCTGAATCGCCAGATCCATCCGAGCCACCTGAGCCTCCCCCAGATCCTCCTACACACGATCCTGCAACGCAACTTTGTCCACTTGAACAAATAGTTCCACAACCACCGCAATTACCGCTGTCACTATTGAAATCAACACAGACTGGACAATTATCTGTACCTGGTAGACAACAACCTTGGTTCGTTGCATTAGAAAGACAAGGATTAACTGGATTACAACCGGTGCAGCCAACACACGATCCAGCAGTACAAGTCTCACCATTAGCACAAACAGTTCCACAACCGCCGCAATTGCTACCATCAGTTTTAAAATTTACGCAGATTGGGCAATTATCTGTACCTATACAACAATCTTGGTTCGTTGGATTAGAAAGACAAGGATTAACTGGATTACAGGCCCCACAATCCGTTCCTGTTCCCGTACTGGTATTTGTGTCTGTTCCTGTATCTGTTCCTCCTGAGCCATTGGGGCCAGTTGATCCTCCACAACCAGGATCAGATGGATTACTTGCACAATAACACTCACTACTCCCAGCCGCTCCTTGACAAGAATCAGCAGGTCCAGCCGTACAATCTGCATTTGAACAACAATTTCCGCCACAAAAACATTCCATTCCTCCACCATTAGCAATACATTGATAAAACTGAGGACAGGAACCACAAGTCCCTCCACAACCATCATCACCACATGCTTTATTAGCACAATCTGGCACACATGTTCCAGTTGAGGTATCTGGTCCCCCAGAACCTCCAGTGCCTCCAGTATCAATACCCGTACTAGTGTCCACACCAGTACTCGTGTCAACTCCCGTGCTCGTATCAACACCCGTACTTGTATCAACTCCGGTACTCGTGTCAACTCCGGTACTCGTGTCAACACCAGTACTCGTATCGACGCCTGTACTTGTATCAACACCCGTTCCCGTATTCTTTTGGGCATTGTGAACAAGATAATCATCAGCGTAGTATTCTTTATTGCCGTCTAGTTCCGGATTATAAACTACAGAATTTTTGATGACCTGTGAGTTGATTGTGTTGATACGTAAAGAGCCTGCCTTGGTTAACAGTTCATCCCCCACCATAAGTTTATGAATCTCTAGATTTGGATTATCTTTTAAACTCATTGGGGGATTCAAAGATTTCCAACCGGTTTTAGTTTTAAAGACGTGATTTTCAGTCACAAAATACGCTCCGCCATTAAAGGAATAAATCATCCAATCTTGGCGCGGCATCATATCTTGTTTGACAACCTTGTTATGTGAACCCTTACTCCCAAGAAGCACATCTCCCACTTGAACATCCTCAATATTCTTTACCCGGCCATCCGCTAAAACAATCTTTGTACCAGATACAAAACAACCACCTGATCCTCCTGTTCCTGGGGAAGTATCTGTATCGGTTTGCGTGTTGGTATCTGTATTGGTTTGCGTGTTGGTGTCTGTATTGGTTTGCGTGTTAGTGTCTGTATTGGTTTGCGTGTTAGTGTCTGTATTGGTTTGCGTGTTGGTGTCTGTATTGGTTTGCGTGTTGGTGTCTGTATCGGTTTGTGTGTTGGTGTCTGTATTGGTTTGCGTGTTGGTGTCTGTATTGGTTTGCGTGTTGGTGTCTGTATTGGTTTGCGTGTTGGTGTCTGTATTGGTTTGCGTGTTGGTGTCTGTATTGGTTTGCGTGTTGGTGTCTGTATTAGTTTGTGTGTTGGTATCTGTATTGGTTTGCGTGTTGGTATCTGTATTGGTTTGCGTGTTGGTGTCTGTATTGGTTTGCGTGTTGGTATCTGTATTGGTTTGCGTGTTGGTGTCTGTATTGGTTTGTGTGTTGGTGTCTGTATTGGTTTGCGTGTTGGTGTCTGTATTGGTTTGCGTGTTGGTGTCTGTATTGGTTTGCGTGTTAGTATTTGTATTGGTTTGCGTGTTAGTATTTGTATTGGTTTGCGTGTTGGTGTCTGTATTGGTTTGCGTGTTAGTATTTGTATTGGTTTGCGTGTTGGTGTCTGTATTGGTTTGTGTGTTGGTATTTGTACTCGTCGAGGTGCTGGTATTCGTACCTGTTAAAGTGCCGGTACTAGTATTTGTTTCTGTGTCTGTCCCTGGAGGAGGTTGAGGCCCCCCTGTTCCTGTACTCGTGTTTGTACCTGTATCCGTCCCAGTATCCGTTTGTGTTGTTGTATCGGTTGTAGTATCTGTTCCCGTCTGAGTATCCGTCCCAGTATTGGTACCTGTTGCCGTTGATGTGCTTGTACCACAACTAGTATCCGTCGGAGGCACGCAATTTTCACTACCAACAGGGCCACAACAACGATTTCCCGTTCCATCCGCACCGCAATTATTATAGTCATTCCCACAAGTATCCGTGCCATGGCACGTGATATTTTGCTGTTCACAAATACAGCAGGTCTCAAAAGCTTCTATACTCCCTGAAGTTGTTTTAATACGTAATGGCGAAGCGTAGAGATGTAATAAATTAGCATTTGTAAGTAAACTGCACTGATTTGTAACGTTATTATTAGAATCTCTATAATTGAAATAATGAGTAGTATCGACTTTGGTAAAATCTACTGGACTATTGGTAGTACTCGAAATATGGTAAATTGTACACTTATGAGGAGTGACAGTCTTATCACACTGATAAAATCTTAATCCACAATCACATCCTGGGTCAGGTAAGCATGATTGTACGGCGGCGGCAAAACTTTTTGGCACACAGATCAAAAACAGAACTACTATAAAACCTAGAATCAACAAAGAATTTGTATGCTGTTTAGTCATGCTATTTAATCAATTCTGGCTACAGTTATTATCCTTATACCAAATTGAACCAGATAGAGGCACCTGAGAATATGATGTTGAAATATCATTTTTATGGCAAGGTAGCTGTAGACCGTTTTTAACTTGGACAGAGTCATAATATCCACTAGGTGCTGGATAATATGTGTTGAGTTGCAAAGAGTTGGCATAAACTTTAACCCCGCATACAATCAAAACAAAGGCCGCAATAAACAAAAACTTTCGATAGGATTTCATAAAAACCTCCCAAATTACTAAGAGTCATTTAACCACGCAGAACCAGGTTTAGACACTGTTGGCGCTGTACAAGGAATTTGCAATGCCTTGGTGACCTTAAAAACATCAAAAAAACCTTTTGCGGGAGGATAATAACTGACCATTTCTAACGACCCGGCATAAACCTTAATACCAAAGGCCAAAATGACAACCAAAATGATTATAAGTATCCAATGATTTAACTTCATAATGCCCCTCCCAGCTCCTACTAAGAATATATATTATAAATAAGAAAAAGCAAGGAAAAGAGACCCCCTCCAAAATTAATTTCCTGTTACACATTTAGAAGAAGCGACAGTTAAAGAAGACCCATCCTGCAAATACGCGGTACATACTCCACTTGCTGTATTACAACAAAACTTGGTCTGGCCAGTAGGTGTAATATTTAACTTCAAATTCTGATTAATCAAGGAAGAGTCATCTGCAGCCGGGCAAGAACTTCCTGAATTATAATATGTATAATTATGACTTTCCATGTAACTTTGCTGTGCCATGTTTATTGCTTTTAAATCATTGCACGCATCATTTTGATACGCATTTTTGAAAGAACCACCGTAATAGGAAAGCCCCATGGTAACCAAGATCCCTACCACAATAAGGGTGACGACAATCTCAATGAGTGTAAAAGACTTTTGATTCATCATGTTTTTAGATTTCTTTGAAAAACTCTACTGCACTTGAGGATCTTGGGAGTTCTCAGAGTTTACCCCTTCTGCCTCGTAATACTCCTGGTCGTTGTCTCCGTAGCCTTCATCTTTGTTGATTTGCTGATTTTCAGAATCTTCTAAAGTAGGATTGTCTCTCGAAGAATTAACGGAAGCATTGATTTGTTCTTCAGCGAAAGCCAAAGAGCTTGTTATCAATAAAAACCCCATCAAAATTGATACAATCTTTCTCATAAGCCTCCGATGAATGGATAGATAAATCTAGATATCTTTATAAATCAAAAATGAGCTGATAGCAAGCAAAACCATGGACAAATTTGCCCTACTACTTTATTTTCTTAAACTCTCAATAATATACCGAACCTCAACATCTCTCAGGCTTGGATAAATCGGGATCGAAAGTGATTGCTTCATTAATTCATCACAGACAGGGCATTGGCTCTGCCCCCAATAGCGGTGCAGTGGTTTATAAATGGGAACTGCCGCTTCAATTTTCTTCCTTTTTAATTCTTTCAAAAGCCCCTTTTGACCTTTTTTAAGTTTGATCACATAGCGAAAATAAATATGGTCCCGGTCTTTAGCTTTAGCGGGAACTGTGACTGGAAGGTTTGCCAATGCCGCATCATACCTAAGAGCTATTTTCTTTCGTCGAGCAAGAAACAAAGGCAGTCTTAAAAACTGACTTAAACCAAGAGCGGCCTGTACATCTGACATCTTATAATTATATCTGGGCTTATACGAGGAAACATTGTCGTACTCACGTAGGTCGCGTATTTTATCGAGCAATTTCGGTTGATTAGACAAAACCATCCCTCCCTCAGCCGTAGTCAAAACCTTGGTTGCGTAAAACGAACAAACACTGAGTTCTCCAAAGGAACCGACTTTCTTGCCACAATACTCCGCGCCCAAGGCTTGGGCACAATCCTCGATGATAGGTATTCCTAAACGCAATAATTCTTTTAAATCTGCAGGATAGCCAAACATATGCGGAACAATAATAGCCTTTGTGTTTTTAGTGATTTGCTTTTTAACTAAGGAGGGACAAATATTAAAATCATCCACATGAACATCTACAATCCGAGGTGTCGCCTGAGTATAAAAAATGGCGTTTAAAAGCGCCGAACAGACAAAAGAAGGGACAATGACTTCATCGCCCCGGCCAATCCCTAACGCCAATAAGGCCAGATGCAAGGCACTTGACCCAGAATTGACAGCAACAGCGCCCTTTACATGGACATACTGACTGATCCTATGTTCAAATTCTAAAACCTTTTTCCCCTGGGCTAAATGATGGTCTTTTAGGACTTGCGCAACAGCCCTAGCGTCCATAGCGTTCATCGTCGGTTTGGAATGAGAAATATACATAAAGAGACCTATTAGATGTCTAACTTTAAATAGCGAACCGCTTTAAAACCTTCCGCGTAATTGACCCTAGCTTGAAAACCCCGAAAATTGGCAATGGCCTTTATCCCATCAAGCATTTTTTGGCCTGAAGGAAAATTGCGGTTCACCTGGGACTCAAAAGAGCTGACAATATGTAATTTATCCTGAAGAACATCTTCAATATCGACGAAGATATCCGGCTGAAAATTATGAGAGGTGTAGTCTTCATAAAATAAAACCCGCTTATTATAACGCGTCGCTGAAATCACGCACTGCACAAGGGCGCGGTGGTCCTGATGGGAATCGTTGCTGTAATTGACATAAATCTCATAGGGTTTGACCTTAGAGACGACGGATTCAATGAAGTTTACAGATTCCTTGCTGACCTCAAATTTAGTATCAACCCACCCTCCCCATATTAATTCCTTGGCCCCCAAGCGTTTCACCGCTTGCTCTTGTTCAACTTTTCTAATCTTTGGATCCCCAGCTTCCTGGCCTTCACTTAGGACACAAAGATAAACATTATTACCCGCCTTAACATGTTTGTATAACGTCCCGGCACAGCCCAATTCAATATCATCTGGATGGGCTCCGAATGCTAAAATATTTTTACTCATTCTTCCTCCTGCTTTTTAAATAAACCGGCATTGCTTGAAACCCACTCATATAATTTTTGAATTCCTTCTTTGGGGGAAACGCTGGGCTTCCAATTCAACAATTTCCCCGCCTTGGTAATGTCCGAAATATAAACCTTCTGGTCGAATTTTCGCCATGGCCCATATTTTACCTTTACTTTTTTTCCCGTGATAGCTTCTAAGGTTTCAATAAGTTCTAAAAGAGAAATCGTATACTTCTCTCCACCTCCGATATTAAAAACTTCTCCCTTATATCGAAAGTCCCTAGACATAAAAACCTCAAAGGCCTTGATAAGATCATCAATCCACAGAATATCTCTAACTTGTCGACCATCACCAAAAATAGTCACGGGTTGCCCCAAGAAGAAACGAATAGTAAACCACGCCAGCCATCCCTGATCTTCAAAACCAAATTGTCTAGTTCCATAAATACAACTCATACGAAAAATAGCGCTCTTTAAGTTAAAAATCTGGGCGTAGTCTTGAGCGTACAAATCACCAGCCAATTTAGAAACCCCATAGGGTGTATGCCCGGTCAAATCAATACTAAAGCGCTCATCGATCCCTTTTATGGACTTAAAAGAATAACGTTTAGACGAAGCCTTAAGGGGGACATGATTGACATTGTTGCCATAAACCTTGTTAGTGGATGTCAGAATGAACATACCCTTCTTATTGGCCTTGCGCAAGGCTTCCAGAACATTCAGGGTTCCCGTCGAGTTAATTTCATAATCTTCCAAAGGATGTTCCAAAGAATATTTAACGCCAGGTTGACCCGCTGTATGAATAACTAAATCTGGTTGTTCTTCTTTAAAAATACGCATCATGTCTTCTCTTTGACACACATCTTTTTTAAGAAGCTTAATATGAGGGATGCTTTGTAAATACTTCCAGTTATACTCGACACTTTTTTCTTTAGAACCAAAAATAGATGAACGCAAGAGATTATCAATCACAACCACATCATGCTTAAGCTTAGCGAAATGTTCGGCGCAATGCGAACCAATCATGCCGGCGCCACCAGTAATAATAATTTTCACAGCGTCTTCTTTCTTGCGGTTAAAGTGTCAAAGCTTGCAGGGCCACAGTTAAATAAAAGATCCACAATGGATAAATGTGAAACAAATCCTTCTTCTGTTGAGCGTGACCAGATTTGATTATAGAGGGGGTGCTCGTATTTTTGAACAACAATATCAATATTATTTATCTTAAACTGTTCTTCATCCAAATAACTTGATCCGCCCTCACCTGATAAATAGGTAGCGGCGTTAAAATGCCGGCACAAATCAACTAAACGCATGGTCTTATGGTCGGCGGCTTCATATTCTGAAGACAGAACCAATTTAGTTGTTATTCCTAAAAGTTCTAACATCTTACGGACAAAACACAGGTTAATCTCTCCTAAATTTTCCCAAGGTCTACTTAGAATTTCCTGAAAATATGGAAAATACTGTTCAAAATAAGGAGCCTTACAATAATTAAGCTCCAAGGCCCTTAGATGTTTTTTACGCCAAGGCTCGTTATTGTTGATTTTAATTTCATTGATTTTAGAACCAAAATTATGCAAAACAGGGACTGTTAACCATTGCCATCCCTGCGCTGTGCGAATACGATTACGGTTCTGCCACTCATTCTTCTTAAATTGGACATTGTCCAGGACGATAAAAATATCAGCTTTTTGTATTTTATCGAAGTACCCCAGCCAGGGTAAATATTGCGGCTGATGGATAGTAACAATCATTGGATTAATTTAACAAAATTTATAAACAATGTTCATACAAATGTTCAATATCTTGAACCATAACTTCTAAACTAAATTTCTCTTTCAGCTTTGATTTTGCCTGTTGGCCCATCGTTTGAAGCAATTCATTATCTTTAAGAAGTTTGATCATGGCAAAACTTAAAGATTCCACATCACCCGATGAAACCAACAATCCGCTCACACCATCTTCTACAATCTCCGGAACTCCTCCAACCCTGGTTGCAATAACAGGTTTTTCAAAAAGCATGGCCTCTAAAATGACCCTGCCCATGCCCTCATTCAAGGAAGCCAAAACAAAAACATCCATACATTGGATGTAGGCATTGGCATTTTTTTGAAATCCAGCAAAAATTATATGATTCTCGAGGCCCAACGCTTTAGTCTGCTGAATTAACTTTTGCAACTCTTGACCATCTCCGACTAAAAGCAAACGACTTTGAGGATATTCCTGAACCACCCTATTCATAGCGTTGATCAAGAACGAGACTCCTTTAATAGGATCCAACCGAGCCACACAGCCAAAAACAAAACTTTCAGAAGGAATCCCCAATTGGACTTTTAGCTGTTGACTTTCTTCCTTGGAATTTAAATCTAACTTAGATTCAATGTTAATACCACTATAAATGGTCACAAACTTCTCCGCTGGTGCTATTTTAAAATCAACGTGTTCTTGTTTGCCCCGATGAGTCAGTGTAATAATTTTATCTGTGATCAAGGCCGTAATGCGTTCTATCCAAATAAAAAGTCTCGTCTTTATGGGCCCAAAATAACCATAAAAAACATGCCCATGAGGAGTGTGAATGATGCGTTTGACCCCAGCGCATTTGGCTGCCCAGCGCCCTAAAATTCCTGCTTTGGAAGTATGGGTATGCACAATATCAAACTTGTTCTGTTTCATAAAACCATACAATTGAATACAAGCTTTGATGTCCTTCCATAGATTGATTTCCCGTTGAAGGTCATTGAAAAAAAGGTAAGAAATATTTCTAGTTTTAAGGGCAAGCTCAATACTGCCGTCGGGATCATTAGTCCGGCCGCTGATTAGGAAAGCCTCGAATTGTTTAGGGTTTAATCTGGCAACAGTTTCAATGGTGTTGGTCGAAGACCCTCCAGGGTCTAATCGTGTGATAATGTGCAAAACCTTAAGTTTACTCATAAGTTGAAATTATTTTACGTTATAACTCCCCTCGAGGCTACTGTCTTGTTGGAAATTATTAAGCTTTAGGATATATGGTATTTAGGAAGGATTTCTACTCAAATCTTTAGCAACTCACAGCTTCCGGCAAGACTTTTTCATTTACAAATGTTTATCGAGAAATGATCTAAAAGAACTTTGAAATTATGCAGCGTCGTTAAACTAATGACACTTGTAATGGTTTTTGGGTAAGTTTGCTGACATGTAAGACAGAAAATCCAAGAATGTTTCCTTTATCGTCAACCTTTTCCATGACCGCATCATTTTTGGTTTGACGAAAGAATCCCGCTTTTTTCTCAAACGCAACTTCTAAATAATCACCTTCTTTATCATACCAAAGCTTGATTATTTTCTTAGCCATATAATTTCCCCTTTTTTAATCGAATCCGTTAAATAAGCAGTAAGGATAAACGCATCCCGCTTTATTATTTTTACCACAACACACAAATATTTATCCCCAACCTTTGTCCCAACATAAAATTTATAATACAGATTAGCATCTTTATCACTTAACGATTGAATGACCCGTTAGGGTTTAAGCAAGGTTTCTTGAACAGGTGGCATTAACCCTTTCATTTCAGGGTGCTCAAGAATATGTTTACGTCGTTCATCTGTTAATCGTATGCTTCCCCCTCGATAATCTTGATATATTTTCATTGTTTTAAGTTTATCATATTCTGATAGTTAGTGTACTATTTTCTATGCGAAGAAACGCATTTTGCCCAATTGCATTGCTACCAAATTCTTGTCGTCCAAGTATCGACTCTAGCCGTCTTTTGTCTTTTCTCTTAAGAAATCGAAAATATATTTAGCTTTAGGATATCTGAGATTTAGGAATGTGCTACAATCACTCTTATGAATATTCTCTTAGCGGCGGATGTGTCTATTAAAAATCTTTTGGGAGGTGCGGAGCAGGGCTTATACCAGGAAGCCCTTTTTATGGTTAAAAAGGGACACAAGGTTTGGATCTTAACCCGCAGGCTCCCTGAGCATACATCATCGGATGAAATTATCTACGGCATTCACGAATATCGATACTCCGTCAACACAAGAAATTCTATTGCCTTTCTTCTTTCAACAATATTCAACGCTCAAAAACTATACAAGCAGCTTACTTTAGAAACAAAGTTCGACGTAATTAATTTTCACCAACCCTTCGTCGCCTTTGCGATAAATTTATTGTCAGAAGTTAAAAACATATTAAAAATCTACACCTGTCATTCCCTGTCTTTTGAAGAATATATCTCACGGGCCGCCAACAAGAACTCAATAGGTTTTACCTTTAACGTCATCCTTCGCAAATTCATTGAAAAGTTTAGCCTAGATAAAGCCAACAAAATCATCGTCCTAAGCCGATATACCAAGGACAAATTGATGAACACTTATCGTGTCTTTGAAAATAAAATCGTCATTATTCCAAGCGGTGTTAATATTGAACATTTTAAACCCGCCATTGATAAAATTTCTTTACGTCGAGAAATGAACCTTGCGCAAGAACCTCTGACCTTATTTACCGTCAGGAATCTCGTGGCGCGCATGGGGCTTGAGAATCTTATTAAAACGATTCCCCTGCTTCAAAACAAAGGCGTCTGTGTTCAACTTTTTATAGGCGGCCAGGGCATGTTAAAAGAAAAACTTCAGGCCTTGATTAATGAACTAGGTCTTCAAGACTGCGTTTGGCTTTGCGGATTTATTTCAGACTATAGCCTCGTTAAGTATTATCAAATGGCTGATTTTTTTATCCTGCCGACGACAGAACTTGAAGGTTTTGGACTGGTGACTATTGAAGCCATGTCTTGTGGCACCGCGGTTTTGGCCACTCCCATTGGAGGCACAATCGAAATCCTAAGCGGCTTTAATCCGGAGTTCTTATTTAAAGACACCTCCCCAGAGGCTATGGCAGAATTAATCTTTGAGAAATATTCTTATTATAAAGGTAAGCCGGATGAATTTAAAAAACTCTCACTCGACGTAAGAGGTTTTGTTGAAATGAATTATTCCTGGGAGAATAATGCCGGCAATGTTGAATCACTATTTAAAAAGTTAAGCGACTGACCCTATGTGTGGAATCTGCGGAAAAATTAATATTCACGGACAAGAAATCCCTAGAGAACTCATTGTCTCAATGACCAATGCCCTTATCTCACGCGGGCCGGATGATCAGGGGATTTACCAAAGCACTCATCCCATGAGTGTCGGCCTGGGGCATCGACGCTTAAGCATTGTTGATCTCTCTCCAGCCGGAAAGCAACCTATGAGTAATGAAGATAAATCCATATGGCTTATCTTTAACGGAGAAATCTATAATCATCAGCAACTGCGCCATAATCTAAAGGCCCAGGGGCACCGGTTCTCTTCTTTAACCGACAGCGAGGTCATCCTTCATCTTTATGAGCAGGATGGAATCAAGTGTTTGGAACAATTAAACGGCATGTTTGCCTTCTGCCTGTGGGACTCAAAAACCCAAGCCCTCTATTTGTGTCGAGACAGAGCCGGCATTAAACCCCTGGTTTATTCTTGGGATGGACAATCACTGACCTTTGCTTCGGAAATAAAAAGCCTTTTATGTGATCCAGCCATCAAAAGGGACATGGACAAGGAAGCCTTGAATTTATACCTTACCCTCAACTATATCCCCTGCCCATACACTATTTATAAAAGTATCAAGAAACTTAATCCAGGGACCTTCTTGAAGCTTCAAAACAATGAAATCCATCTTGAGAAATACTGGGACATTACCCCATCCTCCTATGTGAATATGGATTTTGAAGAAAGTAAAAAAACATTATATGCCCTGATGGAAGATTCCGTGCGCCTGCAAAGCACGGTGGATGTCCCTTTAGGCGCGTTTTTAAGCGGCGGCGTTGATTCAAGCATCATCGTCGGCCTTATGTCAAAAGTAAACTCCAGCAAGGTCAAAACCTTCTCTATTGGCTATGAAGACATCCCCTTATTGGATGAAACGCCTTATGCTCGTCAGGTGGCAGAGCTTCATCAAACAGAACATACCGAGATTAAATTACGCAGTCGTGATACCTTAAACGTTTTTACCGACCTTCTGGATTGGTTTGATGAACCCTTTGCGGATTCCTCCGCCATTCCTACCTTTATTGTTGCGCGCGAGACCCGTCGCCATGTCAAGGTGGCATTATCAGGAGACGGTGGAGATGAGCTTTTTGCCGGCTATCGGATGTATGCCGCAGAGCGCTGGTATTCTAAGTATAAACAAATTCCTTTAAGTTTACGCAAAGCTCTCGTTGAACCTTTGATTAAAATTCTGCCCGACTCGCGTGATGAACAATCAACGGAACAGATTCGCAGGATGAAGAAATTTATCATGGGAGCTGTTGAGAATTTTGACGAACGCTTTTTCTTATGGAACCAAGTTCTTTCTAGAAACTTAAGAGAAAGTCTTTTAATGAATCCTCCTGAGAATCTTGACGCTGGTCAAAACATCATAAGTACTTTGTTAAATGCCTACCCCTCAGATCCAATCAATAAAATGTTGTATTGCGATTTTAAGAATTCTCTGCCCAATGACATGTTAACCAAGGTTGATTGGATGAGCATGAAAAATTCGCTGGAAGTCCGTGTCCCCATGCTGGATCAGCGTATTATTGAATTTATGTTCAACCTTCAGGGCAATTGGAAATTAAGAAAATCTAAGGGAAAGTATATCCTGCTTGAAACATTTAAAAGCTTGCTGCCTCCATCCGTACTTAATAGGCCCAAGGCCGGCTTTGAGGTTCCTATCAGCCAATGGCTTAAAACAGATTTAAAATTCCTCCTCGATGAATACCTATCTGAAGCAACGATTAAAAAGGAAGGGGTTTTCAATTACGGGCCTATTAAAACCCTCATAAACGATTTTCAACACAACCGCAGGGATACATCATGGCAACTGTGGAATTTGATTGTGTTTGAGGCCTGGTTTAAGCGAAACCACTAAAACTATCAATCGCCGCATCAGCTTGTGAACTTAAATATTTGGAAGGCTACTTCTGCGTATAACTTAAACTTTTACTAATGACTCTTCTTTAATTTGACTAGATTGATTAGAAGGCTCTTGGTTTAAACCAAGAAACTCTGGGAGGCTTTTAAGCGTTTGAATAGTGACACTGCCGACTGTAAATCCACTAGCATTCTGTAGTTGTTGAAGCATGGCTTGGTCTATGTGGAATTTAATCTCCCCACCCGAATTTTGGGTTTGGAGGAATTGTTGGGAGGTCAGGTCTATACCCCCTTTTTGCGCTAAATTTCTTTTTTGTGCTGTGTCCGAACCTTTATCATGTATTACGTTTAGTTTTGGTAATTTATGCAGCTCTTTTACACCGCTTCCATTCTCTGCAGGAGCTAAAGCCATGTTTCTTTTTCTTTCAGCTATAAACATATGTGCCACTTCTAATCGAAAATCTTTTACCAAATAGGAATTCTTCTCAAATAAATGCATATCAGGATTTGGTTGTTCAAAGTAATTGCTAAGATACCCCCCTACTAACGCAATATTTGGTTTTAATTGCATCATTAGTCTAAGCCCATATTGATGCGCTTGACCATAAATATCCCATGGACCTATATCTTGTATACATACAATTTGAAAATTATTCAAATCCTTTATAGCGGCTTGAATTAAAGCCTTCAATTCATCTATATTCTTTAGATCACGATTAATAATCTTAAAATCTTCCCCATCCCCCCACCCCTGCTCTTTTAAGAATACTCTCGCAAGATTGCAAGATTCTTCATTATTCTCAATAAGAATAACTCTCTTGGCTCCTAACCCCAATGCAACAGCCGATAATTCTCCTGCCCCAGAGCCTATGTCAATAACAACATTATCAACAATATTTTTTTGATATACCTCCATAGAAGCAACTAATGATCCAGTATAATCATTTAATGACCTAGCCGTGACCGGAGAATTATAAGGAATAAAAAAGATTCTTTTTCTATTTCTCTGATACACATCTCCTAAGATTTTAATTTTCTTTCGAATCTCATTTCTGGCTTCATTTGATGTTAGTTTTCTTCCTAGCCTACCTACACCAACAAAAACAGCGCTCCCAACTGTTGAGACAAGAATAGGGGGATATGTTGAATGGATATTAAAAACCTGATCATTAATCTTGTTTATAGGTTGGGTTCCTTTTTTATAAAAATGTTTCTTAGAACCAAGTCGTTGGGCTACCAAATTTGCAAGATTAAGCCCTGATAAATTATTACTTTTAATTTCTTGACTGATCCTTTGTCTGATCGCTTTCTTTTTCTGGGAATTAATAAGATTCCCCTCCTGATCTAAATCATTAGGCGCCAAGTCCACCCAATAATTGATAAATATTTTATCATACAATATTGTTTGATCTGTATGCCGTTTTTCAGCAAAACTAATTTCTTCATGTATCATTCGATTCAGATCATCAATACTATTCGACTTACCCTTAAAACGTAGATATTGATCTTTGATAGCAGATAACTGTTTGACTAAAAGACCATTAATATTTCGTTCTAATTCACGCATTTCTTGGGTTTTATTATCACTACGCATTGCCTGATCCCCTATCCCCTTCTCAGTTTGAGTTTGAGTTTGAGTTTGAGTTTGAGCTTGACCTTTAGCTGCATTCTCCGACCTACGCTTCTCTGCTAAAAGCTCGTATTCTTTTGCAAAATGACTCATATTTGAAGGGGACTGTCCCCTTTCTCCAGAGTTAGCCACCATCGCTCTAGTCCCATTGTCATTGATATCTATTCCCAATTCTCCAATGACTCTGTTAGCCATTTTGGCTTGGGCTTGCAGATAATCATATCTTGCCCACATTTTAAGATACTCTACAGCCAAAGAACGAGCTTCTGGATTAACTTCGTTTTTGGCAAAATAACCTAAGATAGAAAAATATAAATCATTCGGTTCGATGGCATGCAAAGCTCTTACCAAACCTCTAAGACGCCTTTGAGGAAGGGTTGTATCGTTTAAATCCGAAGCGATATCAGCTTCTCCGGTTCTTAACACGCTATCAGACATTTCTGCCCATGAATGTTCTGTGACCTTTAGATTTAATCTTCTATGAAAATCAAAGGCGATTGCTTTTCTAAATTCTGCCTTTCGTCTATATTGATCTAAATAAGGATGTTCTTTTAATATTGGGTCAATGACACCATCAAAAGAATCAGGCCAAACGTATTTACCATTTAAATCAGTCATCCCCCGACCATCATATTCAATCAGCCCATCATTCGTAATTATAAATGAGATTCCTCCAATGCTAGCAGCAGCCACAGCATCCCCTATGCTAGGATAGGGCCCCAATCCTAAAGGATGATTATGCATCATGATATCTAAAAGATCAGCATAGACCAATTTGTTAACAAATTTAAACTTACCTCTAGTGTATTGGGTAATATTTAGATCTTTTCTTTTCAACATATTTAAGAATATTACCCATTCTGATGTTCCACGAACATGAGCCACCATAATTTCTCCATTAAATTGAGCCAATCTTCTTAGCTGTTCAAAAGTAGGAGGAGAGTTTAGACGATATAGATCAGCTACCATTCGACTATTTGCAGCATTAAATCTATCGAACGCATCTTCGAAGCTAAGCCTTTCATGCTGTTGTAATTTTTCGAGTAATGGGGCTTGCACCTCTCGAATATGATCCTGTAATCTAGCAAATAATTGCTGACTTATCATCGCCTTTGAAGGGAACTGTCCACTTTCTCCCTTTTCTATCATCGCCCGATCCTTTGCTTGCGCGGGTAGTTTGATGCTATCATTTTCAGAATTTTCTTGTTTTACAGGTGATGTTTTTAAAAATAGATCAGGTGTTTGGGAAACGGGTAATGCATTAAGAACTTTTGTTGGGATTCCTATCGTTTGTCCCAAACACCGTGGCCCTCCTTCAAGAAAACCAGCTAAAATTCCAATAATTGGACGGATTTCAAAACCCAAATCTTTATATACTGCGTCTATTGTATCGTCTAATAAACCAATGCCATAATGCGGAAGAATCACTGAAGGCTTTACCCCGTTTATTTCATCATTAGCGGATGGATTATCCAAAATAATATTAGTAGGATATATGCCAAAAGGAACGTCTTTTGTACCAGAAGGCAATCCAGGGATCCTTTTAACAACAATGCCTTTTCCCTCAAGGTCGCTTGCTATTTTATTAAGGTCTTGCACTAATTTAGAATATTTCATTTCTTGAATTCGTTCGGGCGTCACATTAAAGAACGCTTCCAAATTTTCTTTATTAACAGCATTCTTAAATTGATCCGGCATCCCCTTGGAATATTCAAGAATGGTGTTGACTGCAATCTGCTTTTGAGATGGTGTCATGGAAGACAATACCTGCAAAGCCTGAACTGGGTCTGCCAATAGACTGGTGTGATCGCCATATTTTGTTTTGCCCAAAGGAATATGATAGCGGTCATTGTGAATATCAACATCCCCTCGCAGAACAATAACTTCCTTCCCAGTGAACTGTTCTATTTTATTAATTACTGCTTCTTCTGTACTAACTTCTTGACTTGCTAAATTAAATTTAGAAGCATGTATTGTCGCTTCACCGACATAAACATATTTATCATCTGCCGTAGCGTCCCCTCCCTGTATATCTAATGTTTCATCATGAATATTATGCTTTACTAATCCTTTCCAACCAAAATCGTATTTCATAAGTTCCCGGCCCATTCTGTGATCCAACTGAGTTCCAGCGTCCCCCTTGGCTGGCAAGAAGGTAAATTGTCCCGTCTTTGAATTATATAAGACAACATAAGGATCGCGTCCCCACGAGCTTGATTGTACTCCTATAACAAATCGTAATCGCTGCTCCAAATTCTTAATTCCTTGTTGTTTGAATTTATTCAGCAGCTGCCGCGCAATTTGCTGGTTCGGAACAGTTATTACAATCCGTACATCCTCTCTTAATTGGCTAACTACTTGGGGGATCATTACTAGACCTAGATAATCCCCCGCTTGTAAAATTACTGACCCTAATTTCATATGCGCATCTGGGACTATTTCATACCCTTTAAGAGATTCTGTTGTCACTGGCTTCTCTGAGGGAATGGCTAAAAATTTATCTGGCACGCCAAATTCTTTTGTGAAAACTTTTTCAATAGCTTTCAATGTATCTGGATTCTCTAAAAGTTCATTCATTGAGGGCTGAGCACCTATCGTATTGGTCTGACTGTGAACATCATTCACACTCAAAATTCTTAGAGAAGCCAAAACCATTACTAAACCTATTTTCTTAATAGCATTAGCTATTAAAGCTCGCATTGCTGGGCTAGCTATTTTATTATTACTCACAATCACCATTGCCCCATCTGTTGAAAATTTTCCAAACATTAATCCGCCCGAAAAATATTTTCTCGGTATCACCTCCTGCGTCAGGGGGTCTTGTTCTTCCTTGATGTAGTTGTACACGCCTTTTTTGAAGGCTCTGAGGTAGCGCTGATAGATTAGATCGACGTCGTTCCTATCTCCACCAGTGTCATTGCGAACGAAGTCCGAAGGACGAAGTGAAGCAATCTTTTTTGAATTGGTTGTTCCTGTTGAGATTGCTTCGCCCCCTTCGGGGGCTCGCAATGACACAGGGGTTGACGGCTTTGTGATTAAACTTCTATCGTAACCAACACCCGCGACCTTGTTCCTATCGGCATACACCTTGGCCAAGATGGAATCTTTGATTTTCTTCTTGTACCACGTCGCAAGAATAAGCGAATTGTAGACCTGGCGAAGCTGGGAGAAGTTCTTGCCTTCGTTGACCTCCGTTGTTAATTCAGGGATGACGACTTCGCGGACGATTTGGGAGGCGAGAGAATGTAAATTATTAACCGTAGGGGCAGGTTCATAACCTGCCCTTTCTTGGGCGG
>Ga0118677_10005565_pt1 | contig 21958 bp, 17 predicted proteins | sample AliMusrvi5mmetaG_FD_86154 | JGI IMG/M metagenome (GOLD analysis project Ga0118677, IMG submission 86154)
CCAGTACTTTGTCGCCTTCGTTCAGAACGTCGGTCACAACTTTGACCCGCGCCGTATCAAGCTCGGAAATGTGAACCAGACCGTCGGTGCCCGGCATGATTTCGACAAAAGCGCCAAAATCCATGATTTTCCGGACGGTACCCATGTACAGCTTGCCCTCTTCTGCTTCGTCGGTCAGACCACGAATCATCTGGATAGCAAGGTCACAGGCTTCCTTGTTAGTGCTGGCAATATTAATTTTGCCGGTATCATCAATATCAATTGTAACGCCGGTTGTTTCGGTGATGTTGCGGATATTCTTGCCACCGGTACCGATGACGTCGCGGATGCGATCCGTCTTGACGTAGATTGTGGTGATACGCGGAGCAAATGGCGACATCTCGGCGCGTGGTGCGGCAAGGGTTTCAGCCATTTTGCCAAGAATATGAAGGCGACCTTCGCGAGCCTGCTTCAGTGCAAGCTGCATGATTTCCTTGGTTACGCCGCCGATCTTGATATCCATCTGCAGGGCGGTAACGCCTTCAGCGGTTCCGGCAACTTTGAAGTCCATATCACCCAGATGATCTTCGTCACCGAGAATATCGGACAGGATCGCAAACTTGTCGCCTTCCTTGATCAGACCCATGGCAATACCGGCAACCGGTGCGGTAACCGGAATACCGGCATCCATCATCGACATGCAGCCGCCACAGACGGCAGCCATTGAAGATGAACCATTACTTTCCAGCGTTTCGGACACAATACGGATTGTGTACGGGAAATCGTCATGGGCAGGCAGAACGGCTGCAAGAGCACGCTCAGCCAACATGCCGTGACCGATTTCGCGGCGGCCAGGTCCGAGGCGGAAACTGGTTTCGCCAACGGAGAACGGAGGGAAGTTGTAGTGAAGGAGGAAGCGCTTGCGCGATCCGCCGTACAAGGTGTCGATACGCTGTTCATCACTTGAAGTACCGAGTGTTGCAGCAACCAGTGCCTGTGTTTCACCACGGGTAAACAGTGCCGAGCCATGAACGCGCGGCAGGAAGCCTGTTTCGGTGCTGATCGGGCGAATTGTGCTGGTAGTGCGGCCATCAATACGGATGCCGGTGTCGAGGATATCGGCACGGACCCGCTCGTATTCGAAATCACCCAGGAATGCTTTGATCTGCTTGGCGGAGCCTTCAAATTCTTCCTTGAGTGCTTCAATGGTTTCAGCAGTAACTAGATCGATCTGATCATGACGCTCATTTTTTGCTTTGAGTTTAACCGCTTCGCCGATCCGGTCGTAGGCAAGTTCACGTACCCGGGCCTGCAGAACTTCGTTAACGACTGCCTGCTTGACTGCACGTTTCGCAACGCCGGCCTTTTTCTGAAGCTCAAGCTGGGCTTCTATCAATGGCAACATCGCTTCCTTGGCAAAGAACACCGCTTCCAGCAGATCGGCTTCGGAGACGAATTTAGCTTCGCCTTCAACCATGATTACGGCATCACGGCTGGCAGCAACGACAATTTCAAGATCGCTTTTTTCCAGTTCTTCTGCTGACGGGTTGCAAATAAACACGCCATCAACACGAGCCACTTTGGCGCCCGCAATCGGACCTTCGAATGGAATGTCGGAGATCATCAGTGCTGCGGAAGCACCAAGCATCGACAGAATTCCCGGATCGTTATCCTGGTCGGCGGAAACAACGGTAGCCATAATCTGCGTATCGTTCAAAAATGTTTCCGGGAACAGCGGACGAATGGGACGGTCAATCAGACGGCAGGTAAGGGTTTCAGGATCGGAAGGACGCGCTTCACGCTTGAAAAAACCACCTGGAATCTTGCCGCCGGCATAGGCTTTCTCAGTGTAATTCACGGTAAGCGGGAAGAAATCCTGCCCTTCCTTCGCTTCTTTTGCAGCAACAACAGTGACAAGCACAACAGTATCGCCGCAGCTTACTACGACTGCGCCACTTGCCTGCTTTGCCATTTTTCCGGTTGACAGCGTAATTGTTCTGCCCCCGAACTCAACCTGAACATTTTGTTCCATAATACTTTCTCCTCTTCGGTTGCGTTGGGGCCGTCGACAGAATCACTGCAGGACATTGCCGCAGTAACTCTATCCACGCCCCCAACAAAAAATAAAAGGGCTACATAGCCCTTTTCTGAAATGAGCACACCGTAATCAGAAAAGCGGTATACCTGTGTTGACAGATATACCGCCGTTCACTATCTACGTATGCCGAGTCTTTCGATAACCGTTTTATATCTGCCCAGCTCTTTGCCTTTCAGATAGTCCAGCAGACGTCTTCTCTGGCCAACAAGCTTGAGAAGACCGCGACGGCTATGATGATCTTTCTTGTGTGTTTTAAAATGCTCAGTCAAATAGGTGATCCGCTCGGTCAGAATTGCGATCTGAACCTCTGGTGAACCTGTATCGCTGTCATGTTTCTTGAATGCGTTGATGATTTCCTGCTTTTTTTCGGTTGCCAGCACTGTCTACTCCTCCATTTACCTGATTAATGTGTGATGCGAAATAGGGAAATCCCTTTAAACGTAAAAAACGAGCTATACTACCTATCACAGTGTCTACTCATTTGTAAAGTACTAACTTACATAAATACCCGTTGCAAAACAATAGCCGGGAGGTCATCACCCCGCAGAGACACACGCGCAACCGCCACCAGTTTTCCATTATGGGAAAGTCGCACCAGGGTGGTGTCACAATACGAGCTCTTCGGCTGAATGGTTGTTTCACTCCAGAGTGGTGACCGACCGAAGGATATTTTTGTCAAGCCGGCATCCGTAAGCGGAATATCCTGAAGATAGGCAAGAGCATTAAAGGGGGAAATGCAGAGAGAGTCTGCCCTCCCTTCACATGCGGCGCTTTCCAGCTCTTCGAGCGTTGAAGCGGAACCGATGACGAACGGACCACTTGCAGTTCTGCGCAATTCCTTCAAGGCTGCACCGCAGCCGGCCTCGGTGCCGATATCATCGGCAAGGGCACGCACATAGGTTCCCCGCGAACAGGTTACCCGTATTGATACAAACGGGGCTGAAAAAGAAAGAAGCTCGATTGAGTGGATTTCCACCGAACGGGCGGCACGCTCTACTTCCTGCCCCATCCGGGCCAATATATAGAGAGGTTGTCCACCTTGTTTGATTGCCGAATACATCGGGGGAATCTGTTGAATGGAACCGGTAAACCGCGTAAACAGCTCCAGTAGCTGCTGTTCAGAGAGGGAGGAATAATCGCCTTCGGAAATTACTTTTCCGGTCATATCAAGAGTGTCGGTTTTCACACCGAACTGCATCAGCGCTTCATAGCACTTGATGCCCTCATCAAGAAACGGAATTGCTTTCGTTCCGTCATTGACCGCAATCGGCAAAACCCCGGTTGCAAACGGATCAAGTGTTCCGGTGTGCCCAACCTTGCGCGTGCCCAGAATACGGCGGACCCGGCTGACAACGTCGTGGGAGGTAATGCCGGCCGGCTTGTCAATAACTACAAAGCCGTTAATCAAAGAGAGTCTTCCACGATGCGATATACGAGAGACTTAACCTCATCCAGCGAGCCTTCAACAGTGCATCCGGCAGCATTATGGTGACCACCGCCGCCAAGAGCCGCTGAAAATGCGGCAACATTCACCTTGCCTTTTGAGCGGAAGCCGACCTTGTATTTCCTGTCATCCAACTGTCTGAAAAAGATAGCCACTTCAACACCACGAATGGATCGGGGGTAGTTGACAAATCCGTCGGTCAGTTCAGCATCTCCGCCACACGCAGCGTACATATCGCAGGTAACAGTTACTGAGGCGGCCTGACCATCTTTAAAAACATGCAGCGTTGGCAGACACTTTGCCAGCAGTTCGAGCCGCCGCTGCGGCTGATTTTCATAGAGTTGTTCAGCAACATCCCATGCATTTATGCCGCAGTCAATCATTTCACCGGCGACGGAAAAGGCTTCGCGGTTGGCATTGGAATAGCGGAATGAACCGGTATCAGTAATAATGGCAACATAGATACAGAGTGCCGTGTCCCGATCAAACCGATAACCGTAGGCCGACACAATACGATGCACAAGAATACCGGTAGCTGCGGCCTGGGAATCTATCAGGTTATACGTGCCAAAATTTTCGCAGGAGAGATGGTGGTCAAGGTTGACCGTTGTCGAGACCTTGGTGAAGGCACAGAATTCTTTTCCGGCCCGCCTCCGTTCGCCAATATCGAGAACAAAAGCGACATCATACTGCCTATCGGGAATATGCTGAAGGACAGTATCTGCACCGGGAATAAACGTGTATAAATCGGGGACCCTGTCCTGGTAATGCACCGTTACGTCTTTACCGATGTTGCGCAAAAACGAAGCTAGGGCCAAAGACGACCCTATTGCATCTCCATCCGGCCCCTCATGGGTGGTAAGGAGAAATGACGTGCTGCTGCGAATGACATCAATTATCTGTTGAATTGTTTCCGTCATGCTCAGTGTGTATCTCCTTGAGAAGAGATTCTATCCGGCTACCGTAATCAAGAGAAGTGTCATACTTAAAAACAAGCTCGGGAGTATGACGAATCGTCAGCTTCTTGCCAATATCCCGGCGAATAAAACCTTTGGCACTGTTCAGGCCGGCCTCAGTATCTTTCTTAACCTTCGCATCACCAATTACGGTGAAAAAAATGCGGGCGAGACTTAAATCATCCGTTACTTCAACACCGGTAATCGTCACAAAACCTATCCGCGGGTCATTAAGACCTCGGGAGAGAATCGAGCAGATGATTTCATGTATGGTTTCTGCAACCTTTTCCGAACGTTTGTGCTGCATGTGTATTCCTTCAATGTTGATGTAGTGAAAAGCGAATGGTGAAAGGTGAAAGGTGAAAGTATAAATTTCACTATTCACCATTCACCATTTTTCCACTCAATCACAGCTTAGTAGCTATTTTTTCCATCTCAAACGCTTCGATAATATCACCGAGCTTGATGTCATTATAATTTTCAAGGCCAATACCGCATTCATAGCCTGTGGCAACTTCCTTGACGTCATCTTTAAAGCGTCGCAAAGATGACATTTTACCTTCATAGATAACGACGTTATCGCGCAGCAAGCGAACTTGAGCATTACGAACCATTTTGCCGTCAAGAACGTAAGAACCAGCAACATTACCGATTTTTGGAACCGTAAACACATCCCTGATTTCAACACGGCCAAGGAATTTTTCCTTGAAGGTAGGCTCAAGCAGACCTTCCATAGCCTTTTTGACATCCTCAACCGCATCATAGATTATGCTGTAAAGACGGATATCAACGCCTTCGCGCTCGGCATGTCCCTGCGCCTTAACTTCAGGACGGACATTAAAGCCGATAATGATAGCATTTGATGCCGCTGCCAGATTAACATCTGTTTCAGTGACGGCACCAACAGCTGAATGAATAACGTTCAAGCGAACTGCATCAGTGGACAGCTTGCGAAGCGACTCACTGACCGCTTCAACTGAGCCCTGAACGTCGCCTTTGACAACAACATTGAGATCCTTGACTTCACCGCTCTGGATACGTTTGTATAGGTCGTCAAGCGACAGCTTGGTGTGCTTGGCAAACTCGACTTCACGCTGTTTGATCTGGCGCAGGGTCGCAATTTCCTTGGCCTGTTTTTCATCCTTCATCGCAACAAAGATATCGCCGGCATCCGGGACACCGGACAGACCGACCAATTCGACCGGCATTGAGGGGCCCGCTTCAGAAACCTTTTCACCGCGATCATTCTGCATCGCTCTGACACGACCGGAATGAACACCAACAACGCAATAATCGCCTGTTTTAAGGGTTCCTTCCTGAACCAGAACCGTTGCAACCGGGCCGCGACCTTTATCAAGCTTGCCTTCGACAATCGTACCTTTGGCAAGTTTATTCGGATTGGCAGTCAATTCCATCAAATCGGCCTGCAACAGAATCATTTCAAGCAGCTCGTCAAGATTCAGGCGCTGTTTTGCTGAAACCTCAACCATGGTAACGTCGCCGCCCCAATCTGAAGAAACAAGACCCTGATCAGTCAACTCCTGCTTGACCCGGTCCGGCTTGGCACCCGGCTTATCAATCTTGTTGATTGCAACCAGAATAGGTACACCGGCAGCTTTCGAATGGTTGATAGCCTCTTTGGTCTGTGGCATGACACCGTCATCAGCCGCCACGACAAGAACGACGATATCAGTAACCTTTGCTCCACGGGCACGCATGGCGGTAAATGCTTCGTGTCCCGGTGTATCTAGGAACGTGATCTTGCGTCCGTTCAATTCAACGTCATAGGCACCGATGTGCTGCGTGATCCCGCCTGCTTCGCCGGCGATGACATTGGCTTCACGAATCGCATCAAGCAAAGACGTCTTACCGTGATCGACGTGACCCATAATCGTGACGACGGGAGATCTCTTTTCCAAGGTTTCCGGGGCATCGACGGTGGATTCAAGTATCTCATCGAGATCGACCGCTACGTTTTCAACTTCGTAATCATACTCGGACGCCAAAATAACAGCGGTATCAAAATCAAGCTGATGATTGATGGTAACCATCATTCCCATCTTCATCAACGACTTGATAAGGTCATTTGCCTTGATGCCGAGACGTTTGGCAAGTTCACCGACAGAAATGCTTTCGGAAATCTTGATGATACGCTTGATAGCCTTCGGAACGGTGATTTCAGTCTTCTTGGTTTCTGAAACGCGCTCTTTACCGCCACGTTTCTTTGACCCTTTATAAACCGGATCAAACGCGCGCTCACGTTTTTCGATAATTTCATTTTTGCGCGGTTGTTCTTTTTTCTTGGCCGGAGGAGCACCTTTTTTCACACCCTTGCCGGCATCTCCATAGCCCGGGCCCTCTTTCTTGCCACCACGACGGTTATCGCCGCCCGGAAGCGCTGCCGGAGCCAGCTGCACCTGCTTCATGCGTGAACGGTCGAGTTCAGTTGTCGGAGCAGCGGGAGTCGTTTGAGCCGGGCGTTGCTGATTATAGCCGGGTGAAGGGCGCCTGGTATCAGCACCGGCGGCAGGCCTTCTCTGGTCTGTCGCTGCCGGAGCCGGTCTCCGCTGCTGGGTTGGATCCTGGGCAGGGCGCTGGGGTGCCGTTCTCGGCGCAACGGGGGTTTCGGGTGTTACCACACGGGTAGGACGATTAGTCACGCCGGGGATTTCCATCATGCCAAGGATTCTGGCCTGGTTTGGTCCGGTCTTGACCGGCTCCGCAGGTGGTTCCGGAGTTATCACTGGAGCAACTGCAACCGCAACTGCTGCAGGAGCGGTAACGGCGACTTCCGGCTCTTTTGTCGCTTTTGGCTCCACTACAACCGGTGCCGCAACTTCCACAGGGGCCTCAACAACCGGGGTCACGCTCGGCGCCGTTACGACAGGTTTCTGAACCGGAGGCACTTCGACGACAGGAGCAACTTCTTCCACTTTCTCAGCTTCCGGAACCACTTTGGCCCGCCGCCGGATAATGTTCGAAGCGACCCTTACCTCATTGGTACCGGTATCCTTCTGCTGGGGGACTGTCAAGCGCGCAACGACACCCTCATCTACCTGCGACGTAGCCGTTTTTGCGTCAACTCCGATTTCCTTAAGTCTGGCAATAGCTTCTCTGGGCTCAATGCCCAACGTTTTTGCCAAACTACCTACACTAATTTTGCCCATATTCCTTTATACCTCCCCCAGGAAGTTTATGTATCTGTCGATGGCCTTTTCCAGCTGTGCTACAAAACCACCTGATGCCACGGCTATTGCACTTCTCGGTGCCTTGCCTAAGATCGCACCAAAATCGTCTTTTGTAATCGCTGTCCGGTGTGTAACATGATGCGATTCTGCTGCATGAATCAATTTTGCGCCAATTGCCGGCGATACATCTGCCGCAACAACAACCAGCCCCGGTTTTTTCTTGCTTTTAAGTGCATCACTTACCATGGAGCCGCCACCGGTAATCAGCCCGGCCTTGTTGGCCAATCCGATTAATCCGATTATGCGACTGTGCAACTGATGCCGTATATACTCAACAAACTCTTCTGCCGGCATAACCGTAACGTCCTGCTTGAAGGAGCGTTTGAATTGCCGTTGCGCTATTACAGCAGAAACACAATGCTTATTGATACAGGTATATGCCCCCCTGCCGGGAAGCCGGTTTTCAAGATCCGGCAATACTTCCATTTCAGGTGTCAGGACAAACCGTAATAAAAAGGTTTTGTCCCTGCTTGTTCTGCAGCCGAGACACGTTCGCTGCGGAGCTTCTGCTTTCCCGGTATGGGTCATAAGTACCTAATTACTCGGTAACGGCTTCGGCAACAGAATCGGCTACAGCAGTATCCTGCTGTTCAACAACTGCCTCTTCAGCTTCTTCAACTTCTTCAATTTCAGTTCCGTCAAACGATGAAAACTCTTGTGCCTGAGCTTCAGAAACTTTCGACTCACTCTTGATATCAATCCGGCACCCGGTCAAACGGGCAGCCAAACTGACATTCTGGCCACGCTTGCCAATGGCGAGAGAGAGTTGATCATCTGCAACAATAATTTCAAGAGCACGTTTTTCTTCATCAACAAAAACTTTGGAAACCTGTGCCGGTGACAGTGCATTGCAGGCGAACCGGGCAATATCCTCGGACCAGGGAATAATATCGATTTTTTCGCCGCGCAGTTCGGATACGACATTCTGGACGCGGGCGCCACGCATACCGACGCACGCACCAACCGGATCGACATCACGGTCATTTGACGATACAGCAATTTTAGCACGGCTGCCGGCATCACGAACAATAGCATTAATTTCGACAATACCTTCTGCAATTTCCGGAACCTCAGCTTCAAACAGCTTGGCAAGCATACTGGGATGGGTGCGGGAAAGCATAATTTGCGGACCTTTGGTTGTCATGCGTATATCGGTGATTATTGCCCGAATACGATCGCCGGGACGATACACTTCCCGCGGCATCTGTTCTTTGGCCGGCAAAACAGCCTCTGCACGTCCCAGATCTATCAGCAGTTCGCCTTTTTCAAAACGACGCACCATGCCGGTAATAACTTCCCAGATCCGATCACTGTATTCATTATAGATTGTTTCACGCTCGGCATCACGGACTTTCTGGATGATCACCTGCTTGGCTGTTTGAGCGGCAATACGGCTGAACCCGCTGGCGTCAAGCTTCTCGCCCAGTGAATCGCCGATTTCAGCTTCAGGGTCGATCTCATGAGCTTCATCAAGACTGATTTCCTTATAAGAATCCTCAACCTCTTCAACAACGGTCACGAACTCAAAAAGCTCAACTTCCCCCGTTTCATGATTGTAATGAGCTTCAAGGTCACGAGTATTGCGATACTTTTTATTAGCAGCCGTCAAAACCGCCTGTTCCATTGCTTCCAGAACAACCTGACGATCAATACCCTTCTCTTTTACAAGTTGGTCGATTGCATGCTTGAGATTAATGATTGTATCCACGTTTACTTCTCCTTGCTGGCATATATGGGGTAATTCAGATCAGAGTTCAAATTCAAGATTCGCCTTGGCAACCCGGTCAAGCGGGATTGAGGCGGTCTGCCCTTCGGTAAGGGTCATTTTTACAACACCATCGACAAGCCCTTCAAGTTTGCCCAAAAAAGTCTTGCGCTTATTGCCGCTGTCATCAGGAAACGGCTGATAGGTACGAATTTTAATGAGACGACCGGAAAAACGATCATAATCGGCCTGTTTTTTCAACGGACGATCAAGTCCCGGCGAGGAGACTTCCAGGGTATAGTTACAGGCGATAACATCTTCAACGTCAAGGATCAATGACAACTCATGACTGAGGCCGGCACAATCATCAAGCAGTACGCCGCCTTCCTTGTCGATGAACAGGCGCAAAACCGCATCGCGGCCTACTCTGCCGAATTCGATATCAACCAGCTCAAGCCCCATTGAGTCAAGAATCGGCTGGGCAATCTTACTTACTGCAGTACAGGTATCTTCTTTTTGAGCGGCCATAATAGTACCCGATTGGACAAAAAAAAGTGAGCCTTGCGAGCTCACTTACTGAGTGAACATAAATTGTGGTTTACCAATAGCATGCTGACATGAGGAATGCAAGCACATTTTATCTTAAACGCCTATTTAATGCAGACTCGACGCACTTCGTGGATATCTGTATAGCCGCGCAGCACCTTGAAAATTCCATCCTGTTTCAGAGTGGTCATCCCGTCAATAACAGCCTGTTCACGAACATGTTCCGTATCTGCCCGGCGCTTAATGAGGCTTTTCAAGGCGGTGGTACATTCAAGTACCTCATGAATACCGAGTCGTCCACGATAGCCGGTATGCCCGCAGCGATCACACCCGACCGCTTTGTACATGACAACATCCTTATGCTTTATCCCGGTTTTGGCGAATTCAGTTCTACCGAACTCATCCACCAGTTCACCAAACTCAACTTCTGTAGACTGAAATGGCACTTTACATTCTTTGCAGAGCCGGCGAGCGAGGCGCTGCGCCAGAATAAAAATTAATGAATCCGAAAAACTGTACGGATCCAACCCCATTTCCAGCAGTCGAGTAATTGTTTCCGGTGCCGAGTTCGTATGCAACGTTGAAAACACCAGATGCCCGGTAAGTGACGCCTCAACCGCTATATCGGCAGTCTCCTCGTCACGCATTTCACCGACCATGATCACATCCGGATCAAGACGAAGGAATGAACGGAGCGCGGCGGCAAAGGTAAAACCGATTCGGGGATTTACCTGCACCTGACGAAGACCGGGCTGGGTAATTTCCACCGGATCCTCCGCAGTCCATATTTTGCGATTAGTCTGGTTTATCTGGGCGAGTCCGGAATGAAGCGTCGTTGTTTTGCCTGAACCGGTCGGACCAACGACCAAAACCAGGCCGTGAGGGCGTGAAATTGATTCCTGAAAAACCCGCAAATTCCGGTCTGTCAAACCAAGGTCGGAAAACTTGATCGGATCACCGGTCGTAAGGACGCGGATAACCACATCCTCAAGTCCGCCGACCGTGGGCATCGTTGCAATACGTAGTTCAATATCCAGCGGGCCGAATTTTTTGAATTCGATCTTACCGTCCTGCGGCCTTCTGCGCTCGGCAATATCGAGGTCGCCCATTATTTTAATACGTGAAGGTAAAGCGAACTTATACTTGTACGGAATCCGCTGATACACTGAACACTGGCCGTCAATCCTGGTGCGCACAATGACATCGTTTTTACCCGGATACGGTTCTATATGGATATCAGAGGCCTTATTCATATACGCATCATAGATGATCTTATTGACCAGCTTGACGATGACGCTGTCTTTCTCGGTAACTTTCTTGGTTTCTTCCTCGACTTCAGGCTCATCACCGGCCGATGTCTTACTGAGCAGATCGACAATACTGTCCGGGACCAGATCGAGATTAACCTCATCAGTAGCGCTTACAGTGCCCGCCGTCGTAACATTGTACAACCGCTTGAGTGTCTTGGCGATGCACGTTTCCGTAGTAATTACCGAGATAATTTTAAAGGGGAAACTATCTTCCAGTTCACGAATTTCATGTGATTTGAGAGGTTGCGACATCGCCAGGGTAAGAGTGTTGCCGACCTTGGAAATCGGTGCAATACGCTGTTTTTGAGCATATACGGAGCTTATGTAGCTGGAGAGAGAGGGGTCAAGGTCACTGGCAATGACCTCTACATACGGCATATCAAACTGGCTGGCAACCGCTTTTGCCAACCCTTCTTCATCAATGTAATTCAGTTTTAACAGGGCTTTTTCAAATGTGATGTTATTCTGTTTTGATAATTCACGGGCATGGGAGGTTTTTTGCTGGTCCAGCTGACCGGTCGCAAGGAGGATATCAACCAGATTGCGACGTTTACCCTTCTGGTCAAGCACAAAGCCGAGATCCCGCTCCTTTATGAACCCGAGCCGACACAAAAGCTGGCCAACCGTCTGATCCGGGAAGACTTTTTGCAGATCAAGCGCCTCAAGAAGATTTTCCTGAGTGATCATTTTTTGCTCTACAAGCAGCTCGCCGACCCTTTTCACATCCATATGTAAACATGCTCCCAAAATTAGTAAAAGAAATACGCTATTAAATAGAAATAAAAGTTATATCATATCACCTGCAAAAGTAAAATGGTTTAACCGACAGCTCCCGGCGCGCAAAATATTTCAAGCCCGGTCAGGAAAACGCCCGGCGCAAAATGTCCGCCTGCTGCTCGGCATGAATATGATGAGAACCAACAGCAGGACAACAATCTTCCGGACGGGCAATACACCCGATGGTTACGGACATTCCGTTAAACTGACGCTCGATATACTGCCAGGCTCCCATATTCTCCGGTTCTTCCTGCACCCACTGCAGCCGGCATTCCGGCGAAAATTGATCAATGATTCGTCGGACGGCATCGTTATCCAGCGGATACAGTTGTTCAATGCGGACTATGGCACTATCGTTCCGTTCCAGCCGAACCCGCTCCTGTTCAAGGTCGTAATATACCTTGCCTGAACAGAACAAAACCTGACTAATGTGAGTGTTGGAGCTTTCAGAAGCAAGACAGGTTTGAAACCCTCCTTCACAACAATCAGCAACAGCGGAAACACACACCGGATGTCGCAGCAGGCTTTTTGGAGTAAAGACAATCAAGGGTTTACGAAATGCCTGCAGCAACTGGCGCCTCAGCAGGTGAAACATCTGTGCCGGTGTTGAAGGACATGCAACTATCATGTTTTCCGCCGCACACAACTGCAGGTATCGCTCAATGCGGGCACTTGAATGCTCTGCCCCCTGCCCCTCATACCCGTGGGGAAGCAACAGCACCAGACCACTGGCACGATGCCACTTGGTTTCACCACTGGCTATGAACTGATCGATAACGACTTGTGCGCCGTTGGCAAAATCGCCGAACTGGGCTTCCCATAAGGTGAGACAGTTGGGTGCTTCCAGGGAATAGCCATATTCAAAACCGAGTACGCCAAATTCGGAAAGCGAGCTGTTCCAGGCTTGAAAGCCGGCACCGGCTTTGGCAACAGCCGTCAGAGGAATAACGTTCTGCTCGGTCTGGCTGTCGAAGACAACGCAATGACGATGGTTAAACGTACCACGTTGTGAGTCTTGACCGGAAATGCGAACAGAATACCCTTGATCAAGAAGTGTGGCATAGGCCAGAGTTTCAGCATTGCCCCAATCCAAGGAACCCTTGCTTAAAACCGCTTCCAGCCGTTTTTGAAGCAGAGTCCCGATTTTGGCATGGGGCACGAACCCTGCGGGTAAAACCGCCAGTTTTTGGGCCAGGGATGTCAATTTTTCTGGAGCCACCGTCGTATCTACTGGATCATCACTGTAATGGGAAGTGATGGCACGCCACCTGTCGGAGAAACCAACCGGCACATCCACCGCAGGTTTGTCAAAAGAGGCTGCCAGAGCCTCCCGAACCCGTTGCTCAACCTGATCCAGTGTTTCCCTGGCCACCCCGGCCTCTTCCGCCAACACCTGTGCATAGATCTGATCAATCGAAGGCCTGGCTGCAATCTGCCGGTACATTATTGGCTGGGTAAATGCCGGTTCGTCCCCTTCGTTATGGCCATGACGCCGGTAACATATCAATTCGACAACAACATCGCGTTTATATGTGCGCCGGTATTCCAACGCAAGATTAATGACATGCAGCGCTGCCTCCGGCGCCTCACCCTGCACATGAAAAATCGGACACGCAAGCATTTTGGCAATATCGGTGGAGTAGCAGGTGGAGCGTGAGTCTTTCGGCAGGGTCGTAAAGCCGATCTGATTATTGAGCACAATATGAATAGTTCCGCCGGTGCCATACCCGGTCAATTGGGACATATTCAGAACTTCCATTACGCTTCCCTGCCCTGCAAAGGCGGCGTCACCATGAATCAAAACCGGAAGGACCCTTCCGGCGCCTTCAACCCCATAGCTGTCCTGCCGTGCCCGGCATTTACCCTCAACAACGGAATTTACCGCTTCAAGGTGACTTGGGTTTGCGGCAATAGTCACATGAACCGGATGGCCGGCCACATCAATCGTACTCGAATGTCCTTTGTGATATTTTACGTCGCCATCGCCGGCAAAACCGGGTGAAACACTTTCCCGGAATTCCGCGAACAGCGATTGATACGGTTTCCGCAATATATGCGCCAGCACGTTCAAGCGCCCCCGATGCGACATACCCAGTACCACATCGGTTATGCCGGCGTCAGGGCAACTGCACACGATCCGGTCAAGAACCGGAATCAGAATTTCGCCACCTTCAAGTGAGAAACGTTTTTGTCCGATAAATCTGCGGTGCAGAAACTGTTCAAACAGAGCCGCCTGATGAAGTTTTTCCAGCATCTGCAGCTTCTCGGCAGTCGAAACAATGGGGTGATTACGACACGGCTCCATACGGTCAATCAGCCACTGCCGCTCGTCCGGCTCCTGAATATGCATAAATTCGACGCCGATTTCCCGGCAATAGGTTTCACGCATGGTGTCGAGAATCTCACGCAACATCGCATGCGTTTTCTGAAACCGCCGACAGGCAAAGAGCGTATCAAGATCGCTTTCGTCAAGGCCAAAATTCGAGAGTTCCAGAAGTGGATGGGACAACCGGCAGGGAGACAGCGGATCGGTACATGCCAGGAGGTGGCCGAGCGACCGGTAGCGATAGATAAGAGACTGGACACCCGACAGCTTCACCGCTTCAGATTCATCAAACTGACCTTTTCCTCCGGTCGTACGTTCCATGCCGAATTCAAAGCCGGAAAAGAAACGCCGCCACTCTTCCGGGACAGAGTCAACGGAACGCTGCCAATCGCGGTACAGGGTATCAAGAAATTCTCCCGGCAGCTTGTCCAGAAAATTGATATCCATTATCACTTCTCCGTTATCACAGTATCATTAGCGTATTTCATCTGCGCCCTTGTTCCCGGCTTTGTTCACCAGATCATGCACTGTTACATTTTCCAGGCCGGCTCGATTACTGTCCCAACCCTGACGAACAAACTCTTCGGCACACAGCAGTGCCGGAGCTGCAGAATACAGTACCGAGTCACCCCGCAACGCTCCGATAACGTTACTCAACGACATTTCCGACAGATCACGGGCAGGCAGCCAACCCACTTCGTTCCCGGAAGTTGCCACGAGAAAACCCAGTTGTTCCAGTTCGCCGACCACCTTTTCGAGCAGCACCAGCGGCGCATTCAGTTCATCGGCAAGATTTTGGGCGGGAGGAGGCGTATCACCTTTTCTGAAATGGAGGCCGATCTGTACCAGCACCGCCACCGCCAGTTCTTCGCGAGACGCTGTCGACAGACGGAAAGAACCGCTGACCAATTGGCCATGGCCACGATGTTGATGGGCAAACACAATTTCAAGTCCGAATAAGACGATAAGCCAGCTCGTATAGATCCAGACCAGAAAAACCGGAACGGCGGCCAGGGTACCATAAATTGCGTTATAATTGGCGACGCCGACCTGAAAGTGAAAATAGCCCCACTGCGCCAACTCCCATGCGGTGCCGGCAATCACCCCCCCAACAACTGCTGAAGCAAAACGGACCCGCGTATTCGGTATGAAAATATAAAGGAAAACCATCGCAACCCAGACCGTAACATAGGGCAGAAAACGAAACAGCAGCAGGATTGCATCGCCAAGATAGGTATTCCGGATGAGCCATTGCAACAGCCACTGGCTCTGCAATGAAGAGGTCATACTGGTTGCCGCCAACAGCAGAATCGGCCCCACCACAACAACACTCAAATAATCGCTGAACCGTCTTTGCAGCGATCTGGTCTCACGTACTCCCCACACGGCATTGAACGCTTCCTCGATATTTCCCATCAAAGACACGACGGTAATGATCAGCATAACGAGGCCGATCGCACCCATTGATTTTACGTTGGTATTGTTCACATAAGCGATTAAACGGGAGATGGTTTCCTGGGAGTCACCGGCAACCTGCTGCAGAAGCGGCTCCAACGAGTTTTGAGCACCAAGCCCCTTCAGGACGGAAAAAGCGATGGCCAGGAACGGCACCAGCGAAAGGACCGTCGTATAGGTAAGCGCAGCGGCCCGCAGGTGACCTTGATGGGAGGTAAAGTTCATCCATATGGAATAGATAAAACGGACAATTGAATAACAGCGCCCTTTCAGGCCATGCCACTCTTCAGGGGAATCCGTCTGTAGAAAATCGGGAATAGAGAATTTCTGCATAGATGAACCTCGCGTCGCACAACGGCACGCATAACTGGTTTAGATATTGATTGTTTCTCCCGGGCGCAGCCGCCGCTGCTCATCTCTGGCCGGAGCATCAAACGTTGCGGTGAGCAGATAGAAGAAAAAATAAATCAGTGCGGAAATTCCGAGCAAAACGGGAACCAGGCGCACATGGACATCATTTTTGAGGGGCGACAGGACACACCCGAACGCCGCCGTCACAACTCCGTAACTTCCGATCGCAGCCGCACAGAAGATGCCGAAACGATATACGCGGCTCTCCGCTGATTGTGACAGTGAAAAAAGTTCTGACAACTGGTCATGGTAAAAACTGGTCAAAATAATCAGAACCAATGCTACCAAGACCAGGCGCAAACCGTTTCTGACAGTGCGCTTACGCACAGCCGACCTCCCCTACCCGCACCACGACACATCCCCAAGCCCTACCCGCAGAACTTCCGGAGTTGCTCCGATCAGGCTGACGACGGAACTGACGTCGGTGGCCAAAATACCGCCGTCAATAATATAATCGAGCTGGCTTCCGAACGTTTCGGCAATTATGCGCGGATCACCCTCCGGCTCCTCCCCGGAAAGATTTGCGCTGGTGGTGATGATCGGATTGCCCAATCCGGCAACAAGATCACAACATATCCGGTTATCCGGAATACGGATGCCGACTGTTTTCTGACGGGTTAACAGCAGATCAGGAACTTCACGCGTTGCTTCAAAAACAAACGTGTATGGTCCTGGAAGATAACGCTTAATTATCTTAAAAGCAGAGTTGTTCACATTTGCGTACCGGGATATTTCCGACAACGACGAACAGATAACCGAGAACGGTTTGCGCCGGTCACGTTGTTTCATCAGGTAAATACGCTCGATACTTTTCTTGCAGAAGATCGAACAGCCAATGCCGTAGGTCGTGTCGGTCGGATAGGCAATAACCCGGCCATCCTTGAGACTTTCGACAACCCGGGAAATCTGATGGGGCTGGGGGTGTTCGGAGTTGATTTCCAAAATCATGGTGCATTTCCTTGACATAGAGTCTCTTCCGGAGCATCCGGCGACACCTCCGGATCTAAATCATCTTCAGAAAGCATATCAGGCTCCAGGCTCGGCACATCCTGGACATCACGCAGCTTGCGCTCAATAACACGGGTTCGAGTGGCAGCCTGGTCAATATGATTACCCGCTTCCACTAGTTTTTTGCGGGTTTTCTCAAGAATACTCCCGAATTTTGAAAACTCCGTACGAACAGTCCCAAGCAGATTCCAGACTTCGGCGGAACGCTTCTCAATCGCAAGCGTCCTGAATCCCATCTGGAGACTGTTCAAGAGCGCCGCCAGAGTGGTCGGACCGGCAACCATAACCTTGAAATCACGCTGAAGAACTTCAAAAAGCCCCGGCAGACGCAACACTTCGGCATAAAGCCCTTCGGTCGGCAGAAACATCACCCCAAAATCGGTAGTATGGGGTGGATCAAGATATTTATCGCGGATACACTTCGCCATTTCCCGGACCGCCCGGTCCAGCTGCTTTCTCGCATCAACTGCCGCTCCGGCATCGGCAACATCCAGCGCTTCCACCAGTCGCAGGTAATCTTCCTGGGGAAACTTGGCATCAAGGGGAAGCCATACCATACCATCCGGCGTCCCGTCACGTCCCGGCAGCTTCAGTGCGAATTCAACCCGCTGGCCGCTTCCCCGTCTGGTTTCAACATTCGACTCATACTGTCCCGGAGCCAAAATCTGTTCCAGCAGGCTCGCAAGCTGGATTTCCCCGAACGTACCCCGCGTTTTTACGTTTGTCAGCACTTTTTTCAGATCGCCGACGCCGGTGGCAAGCGACTGCATTTCACCGAGTCCACGTTGCACAAGCTCAAGACGTTCACTGACCAGCTTGAATGACTCACCGAGCCGTTTTTCAAGGGTGTCATGCAGCTTTTCATCAACAGTTGCCCGCATCTGCTCCAACTTGCGGGCATTATCTTCCTGCATCATCTTCAACCGGGCATCGACACCATCTCGTAATTTGTCGAGCCGCCCTTCATTGCTGGCCGTAAGTTCCCGTAACTGTCCCGCAAACAACTCCAGCTGGTTCTTCTGCAATCCGGCAATTTCACTCATCCGTTTCGACAGTGAATCACCAAGCATCGTAATGCCGCCGGTCATCTCCTCCCGCATTTGGCGGGCACCGACGTGGGTTTCTTCGCGACCTCGCGCAAGCTCCTCGCGCAGAATCCGCTCATGCCGATCAAGCACTTTTTCAATACCATCGATCTTGTTTTGCACATTGCCAGCGGTGCCGGACTCGCGCCTGCCCCTTACAAATAATGCACAGAGCAAACCCAGACAGGCTAGAAGGAGCAAAATGATGCTGTAAATCGTTACTTCAGTCATTCCGCCGGGACTCGCAACGCTTCGGTCACCCACCGCGACAGCAGGGCAAACTCTTCCAGCGCAAGCGTCTCGCCTCTTCTGCGGCCATCTATACCGCACGCCTCCAGCAGTTCACCACAATTAACCTGTTTGGCAAACTCGGCTGACTTGAGACAATTTATCAGCGTCTTGCGCCGCATCGAAAACGCACTCTTCACGACACTCCGAAACACATCCTCATCTCCGACTTCAGCACGCGCCTCGCTGCGTGGAATGAAATTCAGGACCGCCGAATCAACTTTCGGGCTGGGGTGAAAAGAACCGGGATGCACCACAAAAGCCCGACTGATATCGAACCACAGACCGAGCAGAACGGTCGTTACTCCATATGCCGAACAATCCGGTGGCGCGGCCAGGCGATCACCCACCTCTTTCTGCAGCATCAGGGTCATGCGGGCAAGCTTGTTATGCACACCGTACAACCGGAACAGCACCTCGGTCGAAATGTTATAGGGAAGATTGGCAACCACATTCCATTTTTGCGGAGACCCTGACAGGAGCGCGCCCAGATCGACTTTCAACACATCGCCATCAACAACCGTAACCCGTTGATTATCTTTCAGCTGCTCCTGATGCCAGGCTGCCAGCGCATGGTCAAATTCAATCAATACCAGTTTCCCGGCACGCTCGGCGAGATGGGTCGTCAATGCACCGCGCCCCGGGCCGATTTCAAGTACCGGCTGGTCTGGCTGAATCTCGGCAGCCCGGATGATCCTGTCGATGACATTTCCGTCAACGAGAAAATTCTGTCCAAGTGATTTCAGGGGGCGGCGGGTAGCGCTCATGGCAGAGAATCCTTTATACTGTCCATATTCCATGTTGCGGTTACGTCCAGCGTATGGGGCGAGACGAAACCGTGAGAGAGATAATAATTTCCGGGCACCGCCAGCATCGCTGCATTGTCGCCGCACAAAGACGGCTGCGGAATAGACAGTTCAACCCCCAATTGCGCACAGAGCGCCGTCATCCGGCGCCGCAAGCCGCTGTTGCAGGCGACGCCTCCGGCAACAACCAGCCGGGTGGTTCCGGTCTGCCGAATGGCAGCTTCGGTTTTAGCCGCAAGAACATGGCAGACCGCTTCCTGAAAGGAAGCACACAGGTCATCGGCAGCCTGCCCCGGAATGGTAACCGGATTTTTCATTACGTGCTGCAGCACCGCCGTTTTCAGGCCACTGAAGCTGAAGTTGAGTGAACCGTCATGTAGCAGCGGCCGGGGGAAGCGAATCGCGCCCGGATCACCGTTTTGAGCCATCCGGTCGATCAATGCCCCGCCCGGATAGGGCATACCCATTATTTTAGCCGATTTGTCATACGCTTCGCCGGCCGCATCGTCAATGGTCCTGCCAAGGGTCGTATATCGACCAAAGTCTTCAACAAGATACAAATGCGTATGCCCGCCGGAGACAACCAGTGCCAGAAAGGGGAACGCCACCGGTTTTTCCAGAAAGGGTGCGAACAGATGCCCTTCGATATGATGTACACCGACAAACGGGATACCGCGGGCAACGGCAATGGCCTTGGCGGCAGAGAAACCGACCAGTAGCGCCCCTGACAGGCCGGGTCCCCGGGTAACCGCAACCCCTTCAAGCGCTTCCATGCCGATACCCGCATCACTAAGCGCCTGATTGATCACCGGGGCGATCGCTTCCAGATGCTTGCGCGAAGCGATTTCCGGAACAACACCGCCGAACGCAGCATGAATGGCTATCTGGGAGGAAACGACGGAGGACAGGATGGTACGGCCGCCCTGCACAACTGCGGCGGCCGTTTCATCACACGATGTTTCAATTGAGAGAAGAAGCATTCAATACATAACCTTAGAGCAGATTTGCAGCAAGTTCAGCCAGTTCAGAGCGTTCACCCCGGGTCAGCGTCACATGTGCGGCAATCCGCTGGCCTTTGAATTTTTCGACGAGGTACGTCAAACCGTTACTGGAGGAATCCACATACGGATTATCAATCTGGTAGGGGTCGCCGGTCAGAATGATCTTTGTCCCTTCACCAACCCTGGTGACAATCGTCTTGATTTCGTGGGGAGTCAGGTTCTGGGCTTCATCAACAATCAGATATTGATTCGGGATCGAACGACCACGGATATAGGTCAGCGGTTCGATATCCAGAAGCCCCATCGCCATCAGTTCCTTGTACCCTTTGCTATGCCGTTTTTCTGACTCGTGTCCGGATATCAGCAATTCCACATTATCGAAGATCGGCTGCATCCAGGGGGTGAGTTTTTCTTCGATGTCTCCGGGGAGGAAGCCAAGGTCTTTGCCCATCGGAAAAACCGGCCGGGAGACCAGCAGACGGTTATAGACATTCTCTTCGGCGGTTTTGTGGAGACCGGCTGCGATAGCAAGCAGAGTTTTGCCGGTTCCGGCTTTACCCACCAGCGTGACCAGCTTGACTGAGTCATCCATCAGGACATCAAGGGCAAAGGACTGTTCCCGGTTGCGTGGAAACAGACTCCAGATCCCTTCCTTCGGCACTTTGCGCACCGGCACAATGCGTGAATTGGCAGGATCGTTGCGGCAGATGGCAGAATGATTGGCGTTGCTGCTGTCCACAATGGTCAGAAACTCGGCCGTCCTATCATTACCGACCCCGTGACCGGCAAGGAAGTCATGCCATGCCGAGCGATCGCTCAGGCGGATGGCGAAATCCTCCGGTCCCAGCCCAAAGGAGCGAAGCAGGTCTATCAACAGGGCGATCACCTCGGCATCGGCAGCAGGGGTGGCATCGCCGACCAGATCGCAGTTGAACTGCAGAAACTCGCGTAGTCGGCCGCGTTGCTGACGCTCGTAACGGAAGCAGGTTCCTACATTGAACCAACGCATCGGCTTGGAAAAATCGCGGTGCCTTGCGGCAACCATGCGGGCGAGTGTGGGGGTTACTTCGGGACGAAGAGCGACGGAGCGCTCGCCCTTGTCGGTGAACTCATAAAGTTGTCCGAGGATTTCCCCCCCGCTGTTCTTTTTGCGGTAGAGTTCGGCGGACTCGAGCGTGGGCCCATCGAATTCAACAAATCCATAACGGCGGGCCGTTTCGCGCCATTTGCCAACCAGATAATTGCGACGCGCGAAATCCTCTGGAAAAAGATCGCGGAAGCCGGGAAGGGGTTTCATCGTTGGAAGCTAGCTTTTAATGCTTTTGGTGCTGGGAGGTGAAAGAAGGTATGGCACTCATCTCCTCTCTACAATCCCCGAACACTTGAGATAGCCTCCCCTCATGATCAGCGATCTCCTCTCCTGGCGAAGCCTGCTACTGACCCAGATCCTGGCGACTGCCATGATGACTGGTATTATTTGGTTTGTGCAAATCGTCCACTACCCTCTTTTTCTAG
>Ga0118677_10005568_pt1 | contig 21954 bp, 23 predicted proteins | sample AliMusrvi5mmetaG_FD_86154 | JGI IMG/M metagenome (GOLD analysis project Ga0118677, IMG submission 86154)
GGAAGAGGCTTTAATTTTTTCAATTTTTTTTATTTCGAACGGCGCATTCTTTATATCGGTTATTAAGGTTGAAGCGTCTTCTGAAGAGACAACCAGTGCCGGTACAACTTTTTTTCTGAGGGGAACCTTAATAATTGACCCAGCCGAAATATCCGCTGACGTAAAATATGTCAGACTTTCCTTAGCTATTCCACGTGATATTGGTATTACCGATAGTAGTCTCATTGGCTACATAATGGCATAAAACCGTTATAATTTCAACGAAATGATAACGGTTTTACTTTTGTATTATTCTCTCAAAATTTTTATCTTAGCCCCTAAAGCATTTAATCTTTCGGTAATTTCTTCATAACCACGATTAATACTATATACATTTCTTAATATTGATTTGCCTTTGGCAGCGAGCATCGCTATTAATATGATTGCTGCTGGTCTTAACGCTGGCGGGCAAATTATTTCTGTTGGTCTAAACTCTGTTTTACCATTAACGTAAAAACGATGTGGATCAGCTAATATCGTGTCGGCACCTAGTTTGTCTAGATCTTTGTAGTGGATAGCTCTTTTTTCATAAATCCAATCGTGAATAAGTGTTTGACCGCTAGCCTGTGTGGCAATTACAGCAAAGAATGGCAAGTTATCTATGTTTAATCCGGGATAAGGATGAGCCTCGATCTTGTCTTGCAAGGCAGTTAGCTTTGAAGGATATGTTTTAATATCTATCAGATTTATTCTTTCATTAAGTCCTTTATATGTTTTTGAAATTTTAAATTTGAAACCCATTTTTTTGAGTTTCAATAACTCTATTTCGAGAAAATCTATCGGGCACCTTTTAATCTCAATTGATGAATTTGTAACTGCGGCAGTCGCAAGGAAAAACATCGAGTCGATTGGGTCTTCACCAAGGAAGTAAGTAATATTTTTGTTAATATCTTTTATACCATAAACTGTTAATGTGCTGGTTCCGATTCCTTCGATTTTAACACCTAAATCTTGTAGGAAGAAACATAAGTCTTGAACCATATAATTGGCCGAGGCAAATTTGATAATCGTCTTACCAGGAATCCTTGCAGCAGCCATCAGAGCGTTTTCTGTTACAGTGTCGCCACTCTCATAAAGAGCAAATTCTGCCGGTGTTAGTTTAGGGGATGTTACCTCATAACTTTTTGATTTAGAAATAATTTGAACACCAAAATTTTCAAGAGCAAAAAGGTGCGGTGTTACAGTTCTTGCGCCTAGTTTACAACCTCCAGATTGTGGAAGTGAAAATTTTTTCATGAGGTGTATTAAAGGGCCGATTAGCATAATTATGCTCCTAGTTTTTTCGGCAGAAATATTGTTTATTGTTTTTAAATTTATTTTCTCTATTTCAATTTCTAAGTCATTGCCAACCCACCTTATGTTTACTCCAATACTTTCAAGAACCTCAACCATTCGATAAACTTCTTCTATTTTGGGCACATTTTTAATTGTCGTTTTTCCCTGATTTAATAGGGAAGCGGAGATAATACCCATAGCACCATTTTTTGATGTCTTAGTTGTAACAGTACCTGAAAGCCTGTGTTCACCGTCAATTTCAAAGTTCATCGCCCCTTTAGATATGGTGACTATTTCTCTTTCGAGTGCATTACTGATCTTTGAGATCATTTCAGTTGTTAGGTTTTGTTCGCCACTTTCTATTCTGGCAATCGCGCTTTGAGTGGTCCCAAGTTTTTCGGCAAAGTCACTCTGGGTAATACCGCGCTTTTCTCTAAGATCTTTAATAAGGCTGCCAATATTTGAAAGTGTGTCGTTCATTTTTTTATGGTTAAATTATATTACTAAATATAATAGCATATATGTGATATTTTTTGCAAAAGAAAACCAGTGAATAAATTCACTGGTGTTTAGTACATTAATAAGTCTACCGACTATTTATGAGGATGCGGGACTTTTAAGGTTTTACTTCGTTTAATATATAAAGTTTGTCCGTGCTCAACGGGTTTGTGGTGACCACCGTCACTTTTTTTCACATTGAGTTCCACACGAGCCATACCTGTAATTGAGAGGTCGTAGTGTGGAGGTAATTCATTGGTTACCTCAGCTCGGTTACACTCCTGAATAATCTCTAATTCAGCTTGTTTTGAGTGTTTTTGAAAAATATCCAAAAACTTTCGGCACATTTTTTCACTCGCGGCTGTTTCGTTCGGCATACATTTTCCCCTTATTTGTTGTATTTATTATTCTTATTAATATATAAATTATGTATTGATACTAATACAAAAGAGTATAAATGTCAAGCCATTGTAAAAGTCTAAAAAAAGGATAATATACAGATATTAATTATATTTTTGTTTAATTTATGTCATTTTTTACCAAAAAAATCGGTATCGATTTAGGAACTGCCAATACTTTGGTTTTTTTGCCAGGAAAGGGTGTGGTTCTTTTTGAACCATCTGTTGTCGCGGTATCTGAACAAGACAATCGAATTTTGGCCGTCGGTGTTGAAGCAAAGAAAATGCTCGGTAAGACACCGGATAGTATTATTGCCTATCGTCCAATGAAAGACGGAGTGATTGCAGATTATCGTGTGACCGAAGCAATGCTCCGATATTTTATTGATAAAGCTTTAGGTAAGTGGAATCTATTCAAACCAGAAATTATGATTTCTGTGCCTGCCGGAGTTACTTCGACCGAGAGACGTGCCGTGATTGAAGCCGCCATGAAAGCTGGAGCAAAAAATGCCTATGTTGTGAAAGAGCCAATTTTAGCCGCGATCGGTGCCGGTATTCCAATTTATGAACCAATGGGGAATATGGTGGTGGATATTGGAGGTGGTACGACCGACGTTGCGGTGATTTCTCTTGGTGGTATTGTAGCTTCCACATCTGTTAAATGTGCAGGAAATAAAATTGATTATGCTATTACAGATTACATAAAGAAAACTTTTAACTTGGCGATTGGAGATAAGACGGCAGAAGATATCAAAGTGACTATCGGTTCTGCTGTTCCAATAGATGAAGAATTGACCATGACTATCAAAGGACGAGATTTTTTATCAGGTCTTCCCAGAACTGCCGAAATAAAAACTAATGAAATCGTTAAGGCTATTAGCAAGGAACTTCGCGATATGATCAAAGCAATCAAGGATGTTCTACAGGAAACGCCACCAGAATTGGCGGCTGATATTATCGACAAAGGTATTATTATGACCGGTGGTTCATCTCAGTTAAGAAACTTGCCAGAACTTGTCTTTAGACGAACTGGAGTAAAAGCGTATTTAGCTAAAGATCCGATGTATTGTGTTGCCAAAGGTACCGGTATCGCTTTGGAGCATTTGGATACATATAAAAAGTCTATTATTGCAAAAAGGTAAAGTTTGTGGTTTAATCATTTTGAAAATCAAAAAAGGAGGTCTTTATGAGTGTAATCGGTTGGATTGTTTTGGGTATTTGTCTCGCAATTATTGTTGCCTTACTTATCTTCATTTACTTAATCAAGAGAAGTATCGATAAAACAATTGATTTGGCTATGAAGAGCGTTATTGTTCCTGGCGCCGCTCATTTTCTCGGTATTGTTATTGGTAGGAGAAAATAGGAGTAATTTTAAGTATATGATTCCCACACCAGAACTTCGGTTCAGGTGTGGGGATTTTTGTAAAAATTGTCTACCTAAAGTTTATATGTTAATCTTTTGTAAAAGGAGATCTTTATGGCGAGAAAAGAAAACAGGAGAGACTTGACTAAGAAGACAACAGGTAATCCGAGATATGCAGTGTAGTTGTTTATAAACAATAGGGAGGTAATTATGACAAGAAGGGGTCAGATGACGACCGTTGTGGATGTTGGTAAGAAACAACGAATCCGCAGTTATCGTAAAATTGTAACTGGAATTTTGAAAAAAGATTTTCCAGGTCGTGAATTAGTTGTCGTGGATAAACAACAAATTTATCAAGTGGCACCAACTCATAATGTTTTGCCAAATATTCCTGGACACGGGGCTGTTCTTAAGCCTTTGACACGCAAACAAATGGAAAAAGAATTTTCAAGATAAAGAGTAAAGCCACCAAGTAGCAGAATGCAAACGGTGGTTTTTTATATAATTTTAATTATCCATAAAATACGGTATACTGTTTCCATGCAAAGAATTTCTGATATTTATAGAAGAACCGGTGAATTGCATCACGCATATTGTCTTGAAGGTGAACGCGAATTTATCCTTTCAGAGATTTCTAATTTTCTTGAAAAAAGTCTTAAATTTTCAACCCAGGATAATCCAGACTATTGGCACGAGGATTTTAACGTTTTAAAAATTGATGATGCTAGGAATATAAATACTAAACATCAAAATAAACCAATTGTTCACGGAAGAAAAATTTTTGTAATTTCAGCAAATTTTATTACGAAAGATGCACAAAACTCCCTGTTAAAGATTTTTGAGGAACCATCGGCAGAAACGGTTTTCTTTCTGGTTTTGCCATCTGCTACCAATTTATTGCCAACACTTCGCTCTCGTTTGATAATTTTAAATTTGAATAACCCTAATAAGAATACTGATGGCGATTCTTTTGCCAAAAAGTTTCTTAAGTCAAAAGTTGGAGATAGGTTAAAAATAACTAAAAAAATTATTGATGATATTTCTGATGAAAAAAGCAATAAAGCTGACGTGATAAAGTTTTTGAAAAGTTTAGAGAAGGAAATGCATATTTTGATAAAAGGAAAGAAATTAAATATAAAGAGTTCTCGTTTCGAAGATATAGAAAAAGCGATCAGTTATCTCAATGATGAATCTGCCTCCATTAAAGTCATTTTGGATCATTTAGCCCTTGTGTTGTAGGTTTTAAGTTGTTCATTAATATGATATAGTTGACAGATAAATTATTAATTTAATAACCATAGAACAAACATCAATTTGTTTGGGTAAATAAAAATATGCAATACGATTTTACAAAATTTAAGAACAAGATTAAGGATATTGAGGACCATTTAAAGAAAGAGTTTACTACCGTACGAACTGGTATGGCTTCACCTCAGATTTTTGATTCTGTGATTGTTGAAAGTTACGGTCAAAGAATGCCTATCAATCAGGTTGCTTCAGTTACAATTTCTGACCCTAAGTCAGTTATGATTTCTCCTTGGGATGCGACTCAGATTAAAGCGATTGAAAAAGCTCTTACTGTTGCCAATTTAGGCGTGTCTTTGAAAGTTGATGAAAAAGGTGTTCGAGTATTTTTCCCAGATTTAACTGGTGAAAGAAGAATCGAATTGACCAAAGTAGCAAAGGAAAAATTTGAACAAGCTAAAATTAATCTTCGAACTGCGAGAGAGGAAATCTTGAAAGATATTGAAGCTCAGGAAAAACTTGGCGGTATGGGTGAAGATGACGTATTTCGCTTTAAAGGTGACTTACAAAAGATGGTAGAAGCAGGAAATAAGGCTTTTGAAGAAGCATTGTCAAAGAAAGAGAAAGAAATCTTGGGATAATATTACCTAAATGATTAAAAAAAATACAAAAGTAATCTTTCAAAATGGTGAAGATAAAAGATCTGAAGATTTAGTTGGAGGAATTCCGCTATCAAAAAGGGAAATAATTAGAGTTCATGAAAGTGGTAAAATAACATTATATGAAGTTGAAGAAAAGATAGTTGATTGTTTTTTAGATAAAGAAGATCAGGTTGTAGACATTACTTATATTATTAAATCTAAATAAATCCTATGTCTATAATTTTATTTTTAGTCATTTTGGCGATATTAGTTTTTGTTCATGAACTTGGGCATTTTCTTGTTGCCAAGAAATCTGGTATACGTGTAGATGAATTTGCCATTGGTTTTCCGCCTAAAATTTTTAGTTGGGTTAAGGGTGAAACTAAATATGTTTTGAATCTGATACCTTTTGGTGGATATGTGAAAATATTTGGAGAAAATCCTGATGAAGAATCAATAACTGGGCCTGATAGTAAAAGAAGTTTTGTAAATTCTCCAAAATGGAAACAAGTGTCAGTATTGGTGGCCGGGGTTTCTATGAATGTTATTTTTGCGTGGATTCTTCTTTCAATCTCGTTAATGATCGGTAATATTATGCCAATTGGTCAAGACGGTGCCGCAAAATATCTAGCATATTCAAAAGATGTAAAAGTTTTGGTGACTGGGGTTGCGCCAAATTCTATGGCTGAAAAGATAGGTATACAAGCCGGAGATAGTTTGTTTAACGTTTCTTCTTTTGAAAATACAAATATTGTTTCAAGCACAAGCCCGATCACAATTTCTAGAATTAAGGAAATAGTTGAAAAAAGTAACGGAAAAGATATTTATGTTTCCTATATACATAGTAATAAAATTAAATATGCTACTACAACGGCTACTTTGATTAATAATAAATTTGCGATTGGTGTTTATATGGACACTGTTGGTATCGTGAAAATGAATCCATTTAGGTCAATCTGGTACGGAGCAGATTTAACTGTCACATCAGTTAAAGACGTAGCTGTTGGTCTAGTTAAATTTATTGGCAGTGCTGTAAAAGGCAAGGCAAATATGGATGATGTGACAGGTCCGGTTGGCTTGATTGGTATGGTTGGTCAAGCTGCACAATTTGGCTTCACATATTTACTTGGTTTTGTGGCGTTTATCTCATTAAACCTAGCTGTAATCAATCTATTACCATTTCCTGCCTTGGATGGCGGAAGAATACTATTTGTTTTAATTGAAGCGATTATCCGTCGACCGATCAAACCAATTATTGCAAATACATTAAACGGTTTGGGTTTTTTCCTCTTGATTGGTCTGATGTTTTTTATTACAATTAGAGAAGTTTTTATTAAATTTTTTTAATCAAATCTAAGCAATGAATGAAGAATCAATTAAAATAGAGAATTCAAATCAAGCAAAGAAGATTACTTTTGAAGAACTTCAAAATATGGCCACCCTCCTAAATGTTGTGCAAATATCTTTAGCTGAAATAATTTTTCCAGAATTTCAAGACGCAAATTTAGCAATGTTAGAATACACGAAAGAAATTCCTAATAAAAAAGAGCTCTCATACTCTTGGTATTTTAAAGTGGCGTTAAAAGAAATGTATAATGAGGGCATAGATCTCGTGAACGGCTTGAAATTTGGTTCAAGTAATCGTGATGAATTGTTGTTATCACTAAAAGATAGAATGGCGAGATTACGTCAACCAGATTCTCATCGAGAAGATATAAAAGAAGGTTTGAAAGAAGCAGCGTAACTTTACTATTTAATTTACCAATATTAATACCCAATTTTATAGTTTATATTGGGTATTTTGTGAAGTTTCTATGTATTAAAATATAGAAAAGTCAACTATTTTGTTTTTGTCCAAAATGCGTTATTATACAAAATATTCAGGTATGGTAATAAGTTTTGTTATATGCTGATTGCTTAATCCAAATAAATGGTTGCAAAATAATACTATAAGGGTATTGTTTAATGATAGAAAAAAATATGTCTATAATTCAAAAAATAATTGATAAGGTATATCGTCGATTCTCTAATGATATTGGTATTGATTTGGGAACCGCAAATACTTTAGTATATCTCGCTGGAAAAGGAATTGTGGTAAATGAACCATCAGTAGTTGCGTTAAATCAGAAAACTGGTCGTGTAGTTGCAGTCGGTGCTCAAGCCAAAGATATGTTAGGAAGAACACCCGCGCACATAATCGCAGTTAGACCGCTAGTTGATGGAGTGATTTCTGATTTTGAAGTAACAGAAGAAATGATTGCCTATCTTGTGAAGCGTGCTGAACAACTTTCTCCAAAACCTTTGGGTCCAAGGGTTGTTGTTGGTGTGCCGTCTGGAGTCACTAATGTTGAGATTAGAGCCGTAAGAGACGCGACAAGAAACGCAGGTGCTAGAGAAGTACATATAGTTGAGGAGCCTATGGCTGGGGCAATTGGTATTCGTCTACCTATTAAAGGACCAATTGGAAATATGGTCATAGATATTGGAGGCGGTACAACAGATATTGCTGTGATTTCTTTGAGTGGTATTGTTCGATCGAAAAATTTAAAAATTGCAGGTGACAGACTTAATAACGATATCATTTCATATATTAGAAATGAATTTAAGATTCTTATTGGTGAAAAAACCGCTGAGCATATAAAAATTAAAGTTGGTTCTGTAATGCCAGATGAAGTTATGGAGGTTTCAATAAAAGGACGAGATTTGGTAACTGGTCTGCCAAAAGAGGTGGTTATTACAGACGGCGATATTCGTGAAGCTTTGTCACAATCTATAGCGATTTTAGTTGAGTCCGTTAAAGAAGTTTTGGAAACAACACCACCTGAAATTGTTTCTGATATTATGCAGAGAGGTATATATTTAGTTGGTGGAGGGGCTTTGATACGTGGTCTCGACGCACTTTTAAATGAGGAGTTGAAAATACCAGTATATATAGCAAGTGATCCTTTGACCGCTATTGCTCGAGGCACAGGTATTATTCTGGAGAACTTGGCAGATTATTCTGAAGTATTAATTGATAATGATGATGACCTACCACCTCAAAAGTAGTAGTTTGGAAACTAGACAAAAAAATACACGACTCAAAGTTGTCGTTACTTTTTTGGTAATTTTCCTGATTATTTTAATTTTGAATATCGCGCCAGTCAGAAACTTACTGTTTATTTTAGGCACGCCAATTTGGAAGTTGGAGAATAAGATTTCTAGCCTTAACACTGGAAATTTTGATTACTTAAAATCGAAACAAAATTTAATCGAGGAAAATAATAAGTTAAAAATGCTCAATGTTTCTGCATCATCAGTGTTGTTTATGAATGATATCTTGAAGAAAGAGAATGATGACTTAAAGGCATTATTGGGACGCAAGAATTTATCAGAGAATACTGTCATAGCAAGCGTTTTAGTGGCTCCTCCTAGTACACCTTACGATACTCTTGTATTAGATGTTGGAACTAATGATGGCGTTAAAATCGGAAACAAAATTATTGCTGATAGAAATACATATATCGGAGAGGTGGTTGAAGTCAATAACACAACGTGTAAAGTAAAATTATATTCCTCACCTGGTGAAAAGATACCTGTATTATTGGTAAACAATTCTGTCCACGCTGAAGCAGAGGGTTTTGGCGGAGGAAATTTTGAAATCAAGTTGCCAAGAGAAGTCGATGTTAAAGAGAATGATCCAATTGTGTTGCCTTCAATCTCGACAAACATTTTTGGTGTTGTTGAAAAGATTGATATCCGTGATAAGGACTCGTTTCAAACTATTTTGTTTAAAAATCCAGTCAATTTATCTGAGTTAGTGTGGGTAGAGGTGGTGGTTAAATAGAGAGATTCGTATTATAATATGGTAAAATATTATGTATAAAAGAGTAATTTTGGATTTATTATTGTTTCTATTTGTTATCACCTGTCCGTGGTGGGTGACAGTTTTAGCAACAATTTTTCTCCTGTTTTATTTCAGAACTTTTAATGAAATCATTATTTTCGGGTTTCTTATGGATATGTATTATGGTAATTTACACTTAGTATTCAAGGTTTATGATTATAGATTCACGATTGCAGCCATAATTGTGCTTATTTTTGCTTCTTTGATTAAGAGAAGAATAAAATATTATTTAGATTAGTCAAATTCTGAATTTGCCTTTTTTAGAAAGAAGAGTATTATAGTCGTTACACAACCCCTAGCGTTTACGCTCGGGACATTTAGCGTATAGAGACTAACATTAATATCATGTTATCAAAAAAATATATAAATAAAAATTCAGATGAGAGCGGGAAAATCATAATTCGCGGCGCGAGAACTCACAATCTGAAGAATATTACTGTAGAATTACCTAGAAATAAGATGGTGGCTTTTACTGGACTTTCAGGCTCTGGAAAGTCTTCTTTGGCTTTTGATACAATTTTTGCTGAAGGTCAGAGGCGTTATATTGAATCTTTGTCTTCATACGCTCGTCAATTTTTACGTCAAATGCAAAAGCCTGATGTTGATGAAATTATTGGTTTATCTCCGGCTATTTCTATTGATCAAAAATCCAGATCAAATAATCCACGCTCAACAGTGGCGACTATCACGGAAATCTACGACTACTTACGTATATTATTTGCCCGAGTTGGCAGACCACACTGTTTGACTTGTGGTCGGGAAATAAAAAAACTTTCTAATGAGGAAATTCTAGAAACAATAGTTAAAACTGTTACGACTACAGATTTATCATCTAAGGATAAAGTGGTTTTGGGCGTACCTTATAATGATGCTAAGGCTAAAATTTTTTCACCGGTAGTGGTAGGTAGAAAAGGTGAATATTATCAAATGCTATACGACTTGCTCGGCAAAGGTTATGAATGGGTCAAGATTGATGGAGTAATGAAAAAGCTTCGTGATCAGATAATCCTATCTAAGACTAAAAAACACGATATAGATGTATTGGTAGATGAATTTTATATAAGTGAGTTTAAACCGTCCTTGAAGACAAAATCTTCAGGTGATGAGAAGAATAATTGGCAAGCGACTAAAGAGCGATTAAGTGAAGCAATTGAAAGAGCAATTGATGAATCTCAAGGTTTGCTTAAAATTGAAACTAATGGCGAGGATAAGATGATGTCAGTAAAATTCATGTGTCCATATGATGGTTACTCATATCCAGAAGTTGAACCAAGGTTGTTTTCTTTTAACTCTCCATACGGAGCTTGCGATGGTTGTAATGGTTTGGGAACAAAACATTTTTTTGGTGAAGAATCATGTGAAAAATGTCATGGAGCTAGATTACGAGAGGAAGCACTTCATGTCTTGATAAATGGAAAAAATATCGTTGAAGTTACCGCTATGTCGATTAAAATTGCCAAGGATTACTTTGAAAACATTAAATTATCGGATGTGGAAAAAGAAATCTCAAAAGTGATTTTGAAAGAAATTGAAAATAGGTTGGAGTTCATGATGGATGTGGGTATTGAATATTTGTCATTAAATCGTCGAGCTCATACTTTGTCTGGTGGAGAAGCGCAAAGAATCCGCTTAGCTTCACAACTAGGATCAGGTTTAGTAGGGGCTCTATACGTCTTGGATGAGCCGACAATCGGTCTTCATTCTCGAGATAATGATCGTTTGATTAAAACCTTAACTGATTTAAGAGATCTTGGTAATACAATTATAGTTGTTGAACATGATGAGGATACAATATTTTCGTCTGATTATATTGTTGATATTGGTCCTGGCGCTGGTGTTCACGGTGGTCATGTTGTTGTCTCGGGATACTTAGACGAACTTTTGACAGCAAAGACTAATCCATCAGAATCATTGACTCTTGATTATCTACGAGGGGATAAAAAAATCGAAATACCAGCTAAACGTCGTGACTCTGATAAAGGTTCACTTAAAATTCGTGGTGGTAAGGTGTTTAATATTCAAAATATGAACGTTGATGTTCCTTTGGGTAAATTTGTCTGTGTTACTGGAGTATCTGGTTCTGGTAAATCATCATTCGTCTATGAAATTATCGATAAAAATTTGCAAGCTAGATTTAACCGACGTTATCGTTCCAATGAAGTTTTTAACTGTAAAACTTTTACTGGGACAGAGTATGTTAATAGAGTGATTTTGATTGACCAGTCTCCAATTGGAAGAACACCTCGTTCAAATCCGGCTACATATACTGGTGCTTGGACTTTTGTCAGAGAAATGTTTGCTGAAACTGTTGAAGCTAAGGCTCGAGGCTGGAAGGCAAATAGATTTTCATTCAACGTTAAAGGAGGTCGCTGCGAGGCTTGCGAAGGTAATGGAATGATAGAAGTTGAAATGCATTTTTTACCGACTGTTTATGTACCTTGTGATGTTTGTGGTGGTAAAAGATTTACCAAGGAAACTTTAGAGGTGAAATACAAAAAGAAAAATGTTTACGAGGTTTTAAAAATGACTGTTGAAGAAGCGTTTACATTTTTTGAAGATCTTCCTGCTATATCAGATAGATTAAAGTCTATGTTGGATGTTGGTTTGGGTTACTTAGAATTGGGGCAGTCAGCCACAACCTTGTCTGGAGGAGAAGCCCAAAGGGTTAAAATTGCTTCAGAACTTTATCGGCCTCATATGCAGAAGACTATCTATCTTTTAGATGAGCCAACTATCGGTCTACATTATGAAGATGTTAAAAAATTGATCGAGATTCTCCAAAGACTTGTTGATGCTGGTAATACCGTAATGGTTATTGAGCATAATATCGATCTTGTTAAATGTGCTGATTATGTGATTGATATTGGTCCTGAAGGTGGCGATAAAGGTGGAGAAGTCGTAGCTAAAGGAACCCCTGAAGATATCGCTAATAGTGAGAAATCATATACGGGCAAGTATCTAAAGAAACACCTTAAGAGATAAGATGTTATATCGCGTCTCGTCCTATAATATAGAAATTCTGATTTCTGTATTATAGGGTCGCTAATAGTGAGAAATCATATACGTGCAAGTATCTTACTCTTAAGGAGATAAAATTATGGAATATAAAAAGTCTCTTTCACCAACACGATGAAAGAGACTTGTATTAATGGTGGATCATTGTTCCGTTTTTATCGAAACTATATGAACCGTCACTCCAACTCCAGTATGTGCCATCACCGAGATTAATTGGTTTGATTTTTGTCGAAGCAATTAATCCAATGATCGCAATTGTTGCGAATATTGCAAAAAGTGCAAACCCAATTAGAAAAAAAGAACAAATAAACAAAGTAGCAACAATTTTTGCGTTTCCTTTAAATGAAGACAATTTGTCATACATTTTACCCATAAAGACCTCTTCTTTCTGTAATATTGATTTAAACTCTAATATATACTATAATCAAAATCATGAATCGTCAAGACCTAAAAAAAGTTAAATTGCCAGGGTCGTCTGGTGTATATATCTTCAAGAAAAACGAAGATATTTTATATGTAGGTAAGGCGACATCTTTAAAAGATAGGGTTAAGAGTTATTTTAATCCAGATTTAATCACTACTCGAGGCCCTTTACTTGTGGATATGGTGTATTTGGCTAATAAAGTTGAATACATCAAAACGGACTCCGTTCTTGAAGCAATAATACTCGAAGCAAGCTTGATCAAGAGATTTCAACCAAAATTTAACACTAAAGAAAAGGATGATAAAAGTTTTAATTATATTTTTATAACAAAGGAGTCATATCCTCGAGTACTAATTGAAAGGAAGAAAAACGTTGATTTTGATGCAAAAAAGATTTTAACTTTGAACTATACTTTTTCAACATATTTTGGTCCTTTTACCAACTCAACTCAATTGAAAGAAGCTTTAAAAATTGTCCGTAAAATTTTTCCATTCAGGGATAAATGTGAAATAGATCAAAGGCGGCCGTGTTTTAATTATCAAATTGGATTGTGTCCAGGTGTCTGTGTTGGTGCAATATCTGAAAAAGATTATAAAAATATTATCAAAAATATTAAGCTATTTTTTGAAGGCAAAAAAATACAAATCATCAAGTCTTTGGAAAAGGATATGAAAGTTTTTGCGATAGATGGGGAATTTGAAAAAGCTGGAAAGGTTAAAATAAAAATTTTTGCCTTGAAGCATATTCAAGATGTGGCATTGATTAAATCTGAAAGTTTTGATGGCACAAGCTTTAGACAAAAAAATAGTTTGCGTATTGAGGCCTATGATGCTGCTCATTTGTCGGGTACAAATAATGTTGGTGTTATGGTTGTTATGGAAGGGAATGAATTTAAAAAGTCTGATTATAGAAAATTTATAATAAGAGATAGTAAGGGTAACGATATTGCGGCGTTAAAAGAGATGTTAGAAAGACGTTTAAGACATGCAGAATGGCGTACGCCAGATTTAATTGTGTTAGATGGCGGAATTGCTCAACTGAATATTGCAAAAACTATTGCCGGAAACATTCCAGTTGTCGCGGTAACTAAAGACGATAGACATAAGGCTAAGGCACTAATAGGTGATGAATTATTTATAAAAAATAGTAAAAATGAGATTTTGCATATAAATAGCGAAGCACATAGATTTGCTATAAAATACCATCGATCAAAAAGGGTAATAATGTAAGTTATTGACACAGACCTTATTTTAAGGTATCTTAAAAAAGAAAAAGAACATTTATTGTCAGCTATTATGAAAGGAAGATGTGTTATGAATGGAGAATGTAAGGGGATTATGTTTGCCTCGACGCAGATGATTGAATGCTTGGAGAAGCATGGTTACTGCGTTTCTGTTGTTTCGAAAAAGAACAGCAAGGCAAATCATCCTAAAATCGGCGACTGTGTTCACTTGCTTTTGGATGATAATTCAAGTACGAGCCGGAGGGTGGTTGTTCGACTCGTTGCTGATCAAAAAAGGTCAGATGGCGGTTTGATTTCGATCTATATGCCATTTCCAGTTGTTTTTGATCCACAAAAACATCGTAAATAATCTTGTGATATAAGCACTTTATACATAATAAAGTGCTTTTTTATGTATAAAATTAATTTGTGCTATAATTTCCATATGTCAAAAATTAAAGTTGGAGTTTTACGAGGTGGACCATCGAGTGAATATGAGGTCTCACTTAAAACCGGTAAATCGGTTATTGATAATTTACCTGAGCAATATGAAGCTTTGGATATTTTTATTTCTAAGGATGGAACTTGGCATTATTCTGGAACACCAATGGAGCCACAACATGTTTTTAAAAAAGTTGATGTTATTTTTAATGCCCTTCATGGAACTTACGGCGAAGACGGTGTTGTTCAAAAGTTGATGGACCAATTCAGTATTCCATACACCGGTTCGACTGCTCTAGCTTCGGCTGTGGGAATGAATAAGGTTTTATCAAAAAAAGTTTATAATAATTTTAATATAAAAACTCCAATACATACTCTTATTATTAAGGGTTGTGATATCTCTTTGGAGTCAGCGAGAGTTTTTAAAACATTTCCAATGCCTGCTGTTGTCAAACCGCATTGTAGTGGTTCATCAGTAGGTGTTTCAATCGTTCAAACCTTGCCAGAATTAGAGAACGCTATTTATAAGGCTTTGGATTATTCAGACACTGCTATCGTTGAAGAATTTATTGCTGGTAGGGAAGCTACATGTGGTGTTATAGATGGTTTTCGTAATCAGGAGGTGTATTCTCTTTTACCAATTGAGATCGGTAAAAGTAAAGAAAGTACTTTTTATGATTATGACGCCAAATATATCAGTGATACACAGGAAATAATTTGTCCTGGAAATTTCACTGCCGAAGAAAAGAAAAATATTCAGGAAATGGCTATCAAGGCGCATCAAGCACTTGGGCTCAGACATTATTCAAGATCTGATTTTATGATTCATCCACGAAGAGGTGTTTATATTTTAGAAACAAATACTTTGCCAGGCCTCACCGACCATTCTCTTGTGCCGAAATCTCTCGTTGCTATTGGTTCTAGCTTGCCAGAATTTTTAGACCATTTGATCACTTTAGCATTAAAAAAGTAGTATAAAACGATATGACTTGTATATTCTTTCACAAATTATAATTTATGTTATAGTTTGTATATTATGGATTTAAAAGAATTACGTGCACATTTAGACAGATTGGATAATGCCCTTATTTATATTTTAGCAGAAAGAATGAGTTTGATTCCAAAAGTGGCAGAATACAAGAAGTTAAATAATATTGCTCGTTATCAACCTGAAAGAGAGGCTGAAATTTTGAGTATTAAAAGAGAAATGGCTTCAAGACTTGATTTAAACCCAGATCTTGTTGAAGCTTTGTATAAAGAAATAATTAATGACGCCCATAGGATTGAAAAGAAAATTATTTGGGAATAATACTAATTGAACAAATCAATAATGAAAAATCACAAGAAAAGAAAATTAATACCTAAACGCACCAATGCTTTGAGTATATGTATTATCGGTGCGGGTGGAAATTTTGGGCAATTTTTCACTAAAATATTTGAAGCTGAAAAGCAGATTGTATTTCCAATTGGTCGTAAAAATATAAATAAACTTAAAACTTCAGTTGAAAAAAGTGATGTGATTATTTTAGCAGTACCACCAGAGGCGGCTTCTAATTATTATTTAAAATTAAAGGGTTTGGTAAAGAAGAACCAATTGGTCGTAGACATTTCATCAGTGATGAGCTTGAATAAAAAGTCCTTAGAGGATTTAAATTGCGAATCAATTTTTTTACACCCACTATTTGCTCCCAATGTTAAAAATTCAAAGCAGACAAAATATATTCTAGTTTCAGTAAAATCTGGTAAAACTACAGTAAGATCAAGATTTATATCTATATTTAAAGACAGTGGTGCAAGTGTCATAGAATCAACCGTTGCAAAACATGAAAAAAATATGGCCTATATACAGGCGTTGTCTCATTTCAATACAATACTTTTAGCTAAAACAATGTCTGACTCCGATATCACCGTAAAGGAAATTGAGGATTTTTCCACTACTTTTTTTAGACTACAATTTGACGCTTTGTCGAGAATTTTTGCCCAAAAGTCAGAAATATACGCGAGTATTCAATTCAATAATAATACATTTTTAAATGTATTAAAATCATATCAAAAAAATCTTACCGAGCTTATTCATATGGTAGAGAATAAAGATTATCAATCTTATGATAAAGTTTTTGAAAAAGTCATTGCTAAATTTTCCCCACTGCTTCAAAATTCATTTGAAGAAAGTCAGTCAATTGTTCAAAATTTGTCTGGTAACTTTAAAAAAGTCGGCTTTCTTGGCCCAATTGGTAGTTATTCTGAAATAGCAGCCAGCTATTTGAATCCGGAGGCAAATTACATTGCTACAGAAACCATTACTGATGTTTTGAAAATGATTAATAATGGGGAATTAAATTACGGAGTCGTACCAATCGAAAATTCAATTCAAGGTAGTGTGATTGAAACCGTGGATGGTCTATATAAGAACAAATTATTTATTGAAAAAGAACTTGTTATTCCGATTAGGCATTGCGTCGCATCATTAACATCTGAAATCATATTTGATAAAGTTGAAATAGTAATGTCCCACCCACAAGCTTTAGGACAGTGCTCTGATTACATTAGAGCTAATTTTCCCAATGCTAAACAAATAATCACTAGCAGCACATCTCATGCATTTAAGAAAATTGCTGATGAAGGTTTGGTAAATGCTGTGGCAATTGGAACTAATTCAGCAGCAAATGAATATGGTTTAAAAATCTTGGCAAATAATGTTCAAAATACTGAAAATAATGAAACAAAGTTCGTCCTTGTCACCAAGACTTTTAATGTTAATTCAAAAGGACAAATATCTAGTTTTGTTATTGTACCTAAAAAAGATCGACCGGGACTTTTATTTGATATTTTAAAATCATTTAAAGATAACAATCTAAATTTGATTAAGATAGAATCTCGGCCATCTAAGTTGAAATTAGGCACTTATATCTTTAGTATTGATGTAAACGGTAACTTTAAGGATAAAAGTATAGAAAGAGCTATTTCTGCTGTTAAGGAGGAATCCGATGTAATATTCTTAGGTAGCTATAATCAGGAAAAAATAGAGAATTAAATTTTGATTTTTTTTATACTTATGCTAATATAGCTCTGTTACTTTTTAAGTAATAGATGGGCCCGTAGCTTAGTTGGTAGAGCACCTCATTTGCAATGAGGGGGTCAGGAGTTCGAATCTCCTCGGGTCCACATATTAAAAATCCACCTTGAATAGGTGTGATTTTTTTATGTGGACCCGAAGTAAAGCATGGGTATGCTTTACGTGGAGATTCGAACAGCGTAATTCAAATTTTCAGTAGTAAATTTAATGAGCTGGTGCCCAGACAGAATTTTTTGACGAAAAAATTCTAGTCGCGGGCGAATCTATTTATTATGGTTATAATCGAGATTCGAAGCCTATTTGAGATTTTTTAGAGTTTCTGAACGAATAAAAAATCCAAATACGGGTACTGCTCCTGTAAGGAGAGAATCTCTCCTCGGGTCCACAAACGTTAAGAAAATCCGCTTTTATGCGGATTTTTAGTTTGTGGAAAGCGGAGTGATGTTTTGTTAGCAGGCAAAACCACGAGCTAGGGTCGTGAAAAATTTTTGTGACGACAAAAATTTATTCCTGACCACATGTTTATAATTTACCATATTCCATATTTTTCCTTATCGAGTCTTCGAGATGGAAAAGTACCTGGCTATGTAATAACCGAATCTCCTCTGACTTACCATTGACAAAAAGTATCTTCTGGTATATAATCCTAATAGGATTTAGAGAGTCTATTTTTGAAACAAAAAACCTTAAGAAAGGGGAAGAAGTGAAAACTCTAAAAGTGGTCCTTGTTATATTGGTTGTAATACTATCGCTCACAGTCTCAAATGTACTGATGGCAGATAATACAAACTTTACCATGAATATTGTGCAAACAAACTTCAATGGTATTGCTTGTGTGGCTGTTACAGCTTCGTATCCCACAAATTCCTTCGGTAGGAGTTTGCAATGGTCAACCGACTTAACCTATTCAAATAGTTGGGGCGGTCTTCAATTATCGGAATATATTTCAAAAGCCAATTCGCCAACAAACGATTGGTCAACATGGTATATCCCGACGACAAATAGTAACACAAAGTTGCGTTACTATAGAATGACAGGGTTTATACCCTGAATCATTCAAATCCCACATTCAAATTGTAAAGTTTGAATGTGGGTATATTATATTCGAGCATCTATTAATTTAGATGATTTAAAAATTTTATTAAGTAATTATAAGAATAATATATTATATGAAATCAATCATAAATAAAGTATTAATAATCGCGGGACTAATTTCATTAGTGCCTTTTTTAAGTTATGCGGCCACTCCAACTTTGACTTGTTCTCCAAGTTATCCTAATGACCTTGTTGGTAAAATGGTTACTGTGTCTGCAAATGTGCAGAATGGTAATGGTAATTCATATAATTATTCTTGGGGTGGAGATGATGGTTTTGATGACAATAATCAAACTGCCTATCATGTATACTCACATGAAGGCACAATGACTATTACAGTTACTGCAAGTAGTACTGATAGCTCTGATTATTTGACTAATACATGTTCAGTTAAAATATATTCTGATGCAACTTTACCAGATTATTCAGCTTCTTGTGAACCAAGTACTGATCGGGCTGTTTTTGGACAAACAATTACTTGGAATCCAACAATTACTGGACCACTTGCTCCGTATTCAATAGTTTGGACTGGTACTGATGGACTAAATAGTACATCATATAATCCTTCTTTAACTTATGCTTCATCTGGAGATAAATTGGCGACTATGGTTTCTTTTCAATCAAGATACGGTGTGCAAACTCCAGTTCATAATGCAAAATTAAGTAATGTTGCTTGTAAATATCCGACATATATTATCCCCGAGGAAATTCACAATCCAACACCTTTGGTAGTTACTGGAACATGTTCGGCATCTGCAAGTTCAATTTATGTTGGAAGTGCTGTTTCCTGGAATTCAAATATAATAATTTCTGGAGGAGCTGCTCCATATCGTATTACATGGACTGATAATGATGGAACTGTTGGTACAGGTAGCTCTACTCTTAAAACATATTCTACAACAGGAACAAAAAACGCTTTTTTAACTGTCGATGATAACGCTGGGCAATTTAGCGATATTCACTGTGGAAGTGTTACTGTGAACTCTTTGCCTGTTTCTGGTGGTGGTCATACATCATTACAAACTTGTAACTCATTTACATATTCTGCTTGGAGCGCATGTTCAAATAATAGTCAGCTAAGATACGTTTTGACTTCATCACCAAGTAATTGTGTTGGTGGAGCACCTGTTGTAACACAAAATTGTTCAGCAACTTCAACTGCCACATCTACAAACAGCAATGGTTCAAATAATTCAACTTCTACACCAGAAACTGCAACTTCTACAAATCCCATTTCAACTTCAACTCCAGTTATTGTTGGGGGTAACGGAAATACGAATAGCAGATCAAGTACTGGCAATACTGGCTCAAATAATACTGGAACAGGCGAAAGCAATGCCGGCGATTACATAGTTTCTGATAGTTTTGAGTTTAATCAGGATCAAAATCAAGGTGCACGCAACGAAGACGTCGCTAACTTGCAAAATAGATTGGTTGAACTAGGTTACTTAAATAAACCTATTACTGGTTTGTTCGGACCGGCAACCAGAGACGCTTTGATACAGTACCAAAATGCTAATGGTTTAAAATCGACTGGTATGTTGGATGCAGATACTCGAGGAAGTTTAAATAAAATTAATACTGCTGCAATAAGTACTATAACTGAAAATAATAATGTTAAAGGAACAGTTTCAACCTCTACAGTAGCTACCGGCACCTTGGTAGCCTCAGCACTTGCGGCTGTCGGTTCAATCACAGATTTTACTGGTGTTAGTTGGCCAAATACTCTTTATATTATATTAGTTTTGATTTCAATCGCACTAATTTTTAGATTGTTTATGATAATTAAAAAAAGTGACGAATTGTAATTAATAGTAAATTTATATCAGTAAATACCCTTCTATGTGGAAGGGTTTTTACTTGCACAAGGATAATATTTATGGTATTTTTTACAAAAAGAGTTTTTGTGTAAAGGAGGTAAAATGCATCACAAAGTTCTTAAAACTGTTCTTTTGGTTGAAGACGACGTGTCTTTGCAACGGTGTATAAGTAGACTGATTACAGGTACTTTTGGCGCGCATATTATAGTTTTGATTGCGGGAACTATAGATGAGGCAGAATTAATTTTTGATGGCCATAATCAAGAAATCGATATTATTTTTCTTGATACGCATTTGGATAGAAACGTTACAACATTTGAGTTCACAAGGCGTATAAGTAAGGTGTTTAAGAATTCAATTGTTGCTATATCTTCTAACGATAATGATCGTCAGGACATGATGAAATTAGGCTGCACTCATGAATGTAGAAAGTCTGATATCGCGATTATCATAAAAAGAATTTTCGGTTAATACTTAAAGGTTGTCATTAATGGCAACCTTTTTAATTTAAATCAATATGTTATAATTTTCTAATCATGAACATTTTTACAATTATTTTGACAATCGGTGGTCTATGTATGTTTGAAGTTATTTCAAGTATAGATAATGCAATTATAAACGCTGAAGTCCTTTCAACTATGAAAGCTAGGGCAAGACGATGGTTTATGGTTTGGGGGATTATTATAGCTGTATTTGTCGTCAGGGGGCTTTTGCCATGGGTTATTGTTTGGATGACAAATCCTTCTCTTGGTTTTATTGGATCGCTCACATCTACTTTTAGTAGTGACCCAAGTGTTCACGATTCAATTGAAAAATCAGCGCCGATTCTTTTGGCTGGTGGCGGAATTTTTTTAATTTTTTTGTTTTTTCATTGGTTGTTTTTAGAGACTAAACATTTTGGTTTAAAGCACGAAAAGTTTTTTATGTCACAGGGTGTTTGGTTTTATGCCCTTGTATCAGTAATCTTATGTGTAGTTGTATATTATGCAATGAAAATTAGTCCAATGATGGCTTTTGGGGCCGTGGTTGGTTCTACAGCATTTTTCATTACTCATGGCTTCAAGCAAAATGCCGAGAAAGGGGAACAAGAATTAATGAAAGAAGGCTTGTCGGATATAAGTAAAATATTATACCTGGAAGTGATTGACGCTACATTTTCAATTGATGGAGTTTTAGGTGCTTTTGCTTTTACTCTTTCTGTCCCATTAATTTTGATCGGTAATGGATTGGGTGCTTTGGTTGTCAGACAGTTAACATTGGGTAATATAGATAGAATTAAGAAATATATATATTTAAAAAACGGTGCAATGTATTCAATCTTATTTTTGGGAGGAATAATGCTTGCGGATAGTTTTGGTGTTGATGTTCCAAGTTGGGTTTCGCCGGTCATTACTTTTGTTGCTGTTGCATATTTCTTTTGGAAATCAAAAATTGCTTTGAAGTTGAATAATGGTATACCACCAGTTTGTAATATATGAGTAAAAAAATGAATAAAAAATCAGGACTGTTATTACTC
>Ga0118677_10005569_pt1 | contig 21952 bp, 19 predicted proteins | sample AliMusrvi5mmetaG_FD_86154 | JGI IMG/M metagenome (GOLD analysis project Ga0118677, IMG submission 86154)
ACCCCCCAAGTCACCCCCCAAGTCAAATTGCTATTACGGGTATTGGTAAAAGAAATGGGAATGGCGGAGATTAGGAAAGCGCTTGGATTGCATGATCGGAAATCGGTCAGCCTTGTTTACTTGAAGCCTGCGTTTGAAATGGGGTTGGTTGAGATGAGCATTCCTGATAAGCCTAAGAGTAGCCGACAAAAATACCGGACGACTGAGAAAGCTCAACAACTACTCAGGGCAGGCGATGCGCATGAATATAATAATGGCAGACGTCGAACCGTGGACGCTGTGTGAAGTGAAGATTAGTTTTCTATAAGGACAACAATATGACAGACCAAACTACCCGTTCTGGCCGCCTTAAAGTGGCAACTGTCGTTGGAACACGCCCGGAAATCATCCGCCTCGCCCGCGTGATGGCCGCTCTTGACCGACATGTTGACCATGTAATCATCCATACAGGACAAAACTACGACTACGAACTAAATCAGATCTTTTTTGACGATCTTGGTATCCGCAAGCCTGATCATTTTCTCGGCACGGCAGGTGGCGCAACATCTGCGGCCGAAACGGTGGGCCTGATTATCTCTAAAGTCGATCAAGTCCTGGCGGAAGTGAAGCCGGACGCCATACTTGTATTGGGCGACACCAACTCATGCCTGGCCGCTTACCCGGCCAAACGGCGCAAAATACCAGTTTTCCACATGGAGGCGGGTAATCGATGTTTCGATCAGCGCGTGCCTGAAGAAATTAACCGCAAGATTGTGGACCACATCAGTGACATCAACATGCCCTACAGCAGTATCTCTCGCGAGTACCTGCTTCGTGAAGGGCTGCCGCCGGACCGAGTGATCAAGACTGGCAGTCCGATGTTCGAGGTGCTTCATCATTATCTGTCGAAGATAGAGAAATCAGACGTCTTGGAGAGGCTGGGTTTACAAGGCGGAAAATGCGAATCGAACATCGAACAGTCAACGTCGAACACTGAACATCGAACAAAACCAATCAACAATTCTCCTTTTAATTACTTCGTCGTCAGCGCCCATCGGGAAGAGAATATCGATGACCCGGTACAGTTCGAGAAGCTGGTTAAAGTTTTAAATGGATTGGCGGAAACCTACGGAAAGCGAGTCATTGTCTCCACCCATCCCCGCACGCGGAAGCGGATGGAGGAAAAGAAAGTCAAAATCCACAGCCTGGTGGAACTGATGAAACCGCTTGGTTTTTGCGACTATGTCAAACTCCAGATGAATGCACAGGCGGTTCTCTCGGACAGTGGTACGATCACAGAGGAGTCTTCAATTTTGAATTTCCCCGCACTTAACATCCGTAACGCGCACGAGCGGCCGGAGGGTATGGAGGAAGGAACCGTCATGATGGTGGGGCTGGAATGGGATCGTATCCGTGAAGCCTTGCGTGTTTTGGAAACCCAGCCCCGAGGAACTGAGCGTCTTTTACGGATAATCGAGGACTACAATGTCCCGAATGTCTCGGACAAGGTAGTAAGAATAATCCTCAGTTATACCGATTACGTGAACCGGGTTGTATGGAAAAAATAGAATAATATTAGTGGGGCCTTAGTGACCTTTATGGAGTGCGGCGGCTTGACGCCGCTTTCAATTGGCCCGGCTTGACGGGACAACGGGCTTTAGGGACGTCAAATCAAGCTGCGGAAAAGCGGCGTCAAGCCGCCGCACTCCAAATAGTTATCGTTGCCGACTTTAAGTTCGCATTTCCCTGCAATACGTGTTCTTACGCCATGGCGTATCCGTAGCGTCGCCTAACGAGGCTTTGATACCGTCAGGCTTCCGTGTTTATGATTTTAAGAAAGCTAATAATTTCATGCGTATTCTGATTGTTTCCCAGTACTTCTGGCCCGAAAACTTTCGGATAAATGATCTTGTACTTGGTTTGATCGAGCGTGGTCATAAGATCACTGTTTTGACAGGTATACCGAACTACCCTGATGGACATTTTTTTGCAGGTTACGGGATTTTTCGAAAAAACCGTGACAACTATCACGGGGCAAAGGTTATTCGTATACCAATCATTCCTCGCGGCAAAGGCTGCGGTTTTCGGTTAGCGTTGAATTACTTTTCGTTTGTTGTCAGTGGCTGCATGTTTGTGCCTTTGCGATGCAGGGAAAAATATGACCTTATCTTTATTTACGAGCCGTCTCCTATAACGGTGGCATTGCCAGCGCTCCTTATAAAGGCAATACGTAATATTCCTGTCATGTTCTGGGTACAGGACCTCTGGCCAGAAAGTCTTGCTGCGACTGGGGCAATAACCGCTAGACGAAGTCTTAATATTGTTGCCCATATTGTACGATTTATTTATCGAAGATGTGACAAAATCCTGATTACTTCTGAATCGTATAGAAAATCCGTCGAACATTACAACGGCTCCCCAAAACATATTCATTATTTTCCGCAATGCGCAGAGGACTTCTTTCAGCCAGTGTCCGAGAAGAAGAACATAGCCGCGTTAAACTCTCTTCCTCCTGGTTTTTGGGTTATGTTTGCCGGGAATATTGGGGCAGCGCAAGATTTCGAGACCATAATTGCAGCCGCGGAAAGAATTAAGAATTACAAAGAGATTCATTGGATTATTGTTGGCGATGGACGCAAGCGAAAATGGGCGGAAAGCGAAGTTATTAAGCGAGGACTTAGTAGTAATTTTCATTTCCTTGGGCGGCACCCAGCTGAGGTGATGCCGCAGTTCTTTTCACATGCTGACGCAATGCTGGTAACTTTGAAAAACGAACCGATATTTGCACTGACGATTCCTGCTAAGATTCAGTCCTATCTCGCTTGTAGCATGCCGATTATCGCCGCGTTGGACGGGGAAGGTGCAGGTATCATAGATAGTTCGGGCGCCGGTTACACGTGCCCGGCAGAAGATCCTGATGCATTTGCCAAGACCGTTTTGAAGATGTATAAGACGCCAAAACGCGAACGCGTGGAGATGGGAATGCGCGGAAGGGCATACTGTGAGTCAAACTTTGATAGAGATAGGCTACTCGACAAACTGGACAAATGGATGAGCGAGTTGGTCTGCGCGGGCAATAAAAAGACGACTTCATGAAACAAAACTATAAAAATTTTCTTGTAACAGGCGCTACAGGTTTTATTGGGGGATTTCTCTGTAAACGCCTTCTTGCTAATGGTTTTGCTGTTCGCGGAACCCTGCTGGCTAGCGAAAATCCCTCGTCTCTTTCCTCGGGCGTACAACCAGTGGTAATTGAGCCTCTAGGAACTCGAACATCCTGGGATGAGGCCCTTGCCGGGATAGATGCGGTCATTCATTTGGCAGCTCGTGTGCATATCATGGATGATTCCGCAGACGACCCGTTGACTGAATTTCGCAAGGTGAATACTGAGGGTTCGTTACGGCTGGCAAACGAATCAGCAAGACTTGGGGTCAAGAGGTTTGTTTTTGTCAGCACAATCAAAGTTAACGGGGAAGAAACAGCGGTTTCCTATACACCCGATTCGCGTCCCTCTCCGACTGATCCCTACGGAATAAGCAAATGGGAAGCCGAACAGGGGTTGAGGCAGATTGCGTTAGAAAGCGGGCTCGAAGTGGTCGTTGTTAGACCGACACTGGTTTATGGCGCAGGTGTGAGGGCGAATTTTCTCAATATGATGAAGGTCATCTCAAAAGGCATCCCTCTACCTCTTGCATCCATAACTAACAAGCGGAGCCTGATCTATGTTGGCAACCTCGTGGATGCTCTAACTGTTTGCGCTAGCCATCCGCTTGCGGCCGGCAAGACGTACCTCGTTAGTGATGGCGACGATGTATCCACGCCCGAACTGATCCAGAGAACCGCTAAGGTTCTCTGTGTCCCGTCACGTCTTATCCCGTTCCCTGTTTCCCTCATGCGCATGGCTGGTAAGTTGACGGGTAAGAGTGATGCCGTGAATCGGCTTGTAGGGTCATTAACGGTAGATAGTTCAAGTATGAGGCGAGAACTTATGTGGACTCCGCCGTTTACGATGGAGCAGGGCTTGACTGAGACGGCAGAATGGTTTTGCCGGAAGAAAGTTTGAGAACATTGTGAAGCGAATATTTGATATTACCTGTACCTTGCTAGCGTTGAGTCTTACTGCCATCCCCATGCTAGTTGTCGCCATCCTTGTAAGACTGACATCCCCAGGCCCAGTTCTCTATTGGTCCAATCGGGTGGGGCAAAACAACGCCATCTTCAAGATGCCCAAGTTCCGTACGATGCGTATCGATACCCCGGCTGTAGCCACACATCTTCTCGATAATCCGGAACGCTGGCTGACCCCGCCGGGCAATTTTCTGCGCAAAACGAGTCTCGATGAACTGCCTCAGCTTTGGAGCATCCTCTCTGGCGATATGAGCATCGTCGGGCCGCGTCCCGCACTCTTCAACCAGCACGATCTGGTTGCTCTTCGCACCGAGAAAGGCGTGGACGTTCTGACTCCAGGCCTGACAGGCTGGGCACAGATCAATGGGCGGGATGAGTTGCCAATCCCCGTAAAGGTGTCATTCGATGAATATTATCTCCACAATCGTTCTTTTCTTCTGGATCTCAAGATCATTATCCTGACCTTCGTGAAGGTTATTAGACGCGAAGGCGTTACTCACTGAATCATTACTTAAGCGCTTAAGTTGGGCATTTTAACGAAATTTAGCTTATGCTTTTTTTCTCCCTTCTTTCATCGCCCATCTCATTGCGCTGGGGCTGGCTTAATTGGCCGGCAAACTTGCGCCGAGCCACTACGGTTGTATTTCTGGCGTTTGCCAACTGGTTATTCCTTGCACCTGCCGCAACCTTCCGGGATGTGCATGTCTTCCTATAATCGCCTGGGGACAGTCAATACGTTCTGCCCCAAGGGGACCTGTCCTCTCGATATTCATAAAAATTGCGATCTGAAGCGTTTCAGATGCCGGAAATAGCCAGTCCGGTATCTGATCTCGTCGTCACCATGTTCCCACTCCTGACAACCAACAATCGCATCTCGGTGGCCGAGACTGATGTTCCACTAGCGTCTGTATCGGTACCGATTGTTGAGCTGGAGCCAGTGTCTTAAGATCCAAATAGGTTGATAATTGAAATATGAAACGCGTTTATGACATCGCCGGTGCATTGGCTGGGATTGTTATTTTTAGCCCTTTATTGGCGGCAATTTGGTTTGCCATTGTGCTGGAAAGCGGGCTGCCGGGTCTGTTCCGTCAACGACGTATGGGGCGGGGCGGAAGTGAGTTTGTACTATATAAGTTTCGGACCATGACGGTTCAGCGGGGAACAGAGCATGGATCTTTTGATGCCGGTAGTACTGCCAGGGTGACTAGGGTCGGCAAATTGTTGCGAAAAACGAAACTCGATGAGCTTCCTCAGCTTTGGAACGTGCTCGTGGGTGACATGTCGCTGGTCGGGCCAAGACCTGAAGTCCGTAAATGGGTCGAGATTTATCCTGACCGGTGGGCGAAGGTGCTCGCCGTTCGCCCCGGCATCACGGATCCTGCCTCGATCGAATTCCGGAACGAGGAGGAGTTGCTGGCTGCGGCACCGGATCCGGAAACGCATTATCGGAATGTGATCTTACCCCAGAAACTTGACCTGTATGAACGGTATGTCGCGTCTCAGTCGCTGGGCGGAGATATTAGCATACTGTTCAGGACAATGTGGGCAGTGTTTAGAGGATAAACAGGGAAATCATTCCTTCCCGGACGAAAACCCAATGCGTTTCCTGGGCGGTGTTGGCGGTTGCATGAGGTCGCGGATGGCATCGAACACTGCCCGGAAGCTGGCGTCGTATTTGTTCTCCAGGGCCATAACCTTACGGGACAGGGCTTCGACGGATAGTGCAAGACGACGCAGCCTGACAAAGGCCTTCACAACAGCAACGCTCATGTCGATGGCTTTTTGACTATTCAGCACCGTGGCAGCCATTATTGCGCCGTGTTCTGTAAAAGCCGAAGGAATATACTTGCGATGTTGACCGCGCTTTAAGGTCGCAAAATGCGACCTTAAAGAATTCCACTCGGCTTCGGTAAGATGCAGAACGAAGTCATCAGGGAATCGCTTTGGGTTCCGGCGAATTTGCTCATTGAGCCGTTTGACAGTAACGCCATAGAGGGCGGCAAGGTCGGAATCAAGAATGACCGACTGGCCGCGGATACGAATGATGGCCTCATTTGGATGACGATTAACTGAGCTGGTTTCTTTGGAGCGCATCGATTAAATGTAAACTAATGTGTGATTAATAATCAACTATATATAGTCTAATACTATTGTGACGCAAATCCTGCTCCCTGCTTCTTCCCCTGATCCGGAAATCGATGAGGTTGTGACCCCCATAGACGTGGCGGCAAGGCCATTTATTTGACCACTGACGAAGCGGAGAACGAAAAAGCGAATAGATTTTATGCGAAGTTTGGATTTGAGCTTCTGGATACATTCAAACGCCCAGGTAACCGTGTCATGAATCACTGGGTGATGAAATTGGATCGTTAAGGCTGTATATCTCTGTTGGGCAGTATTAGGTGGCGTTCGACTTCCTCGGCGAACGATTCTCTTTCTAGATCAATCATCCGCCGCCATGTCCGCCGTAGTACCGAAGGCGGAGGATGTCGGTTGCCACCTAATTCCGTTGCTATCTGAAGCGCTTTAGATGAAAAGACCGTGCCTAGACAACTATTTACCATTCAGCAGCATGTTGCGGAATGGTTTTGACTGTTCCGCAGGCATGTGAATAATGGTTCTGATGAAAACTTACCCAAGGATCTATACCGGAATCCTGCGCGAACATCTGGCTGAGAATCGGCAGATGGCCTTTGTCTCAGGACCACGGCAGGTTGGGAAGACCACTGTTTGCAGGGAACTGGCTTCGGCCTACTTCAATTGGGACGATCAGGATTCACGCGCTCGGATCCTAAAAGGCCCTTCCGAAATTGCACAGGAGGCTGGATTACAGAAAATCCAAGCCACTACGCCGGTCTTGGCTTTTGATGAATTGCACCGGTATCCGCGCTGGCTATTCGTAAGGAGCCAAAATGGTTTCTGCGGGACTGGTCGATGATCGGGGATGTCGGGAAACGGGCGGAAACGTTTGTGGCTTGTCATCTCTTGAAGGCGGTTGAGGGGTGGACGGATTTGGGGTTGGGGAAGTTCGATCTGTTCTATATCCGCGATAAGCAGAAACGCGAAGTGGATTTCCTGGTTACGCAGGATAACCAACCCTGGTTTTTGGTAGAAGTGAAGAACGCAGAATCACATTTGTCGCCAGCGCTGGCTCTCATGCAGGCGCAGACGGGCGCCAAACATGCATTTCAGGTGGTTATCGAGGAACCTTACATCGAGTCAGACTGTTTTCTTCACCAAGAACCCGTCGTCGTCCCCGCCCGCACTTTTTTGAGCCAACTCTTGTGATGGAGATAGGGGGGGCATGCGATCTGAAACGTTTCAGATGAATAATTGAGCTATGAAACGTGTTTTAGACATTGTGGGTGCATTGACTGGGGTAGTTCTCCTTAGCCCTGTATTGGCGGCGGTCTGGTTTGTGATCGTCATGGAAAGCGGTTTGCCGGGGTTCTTTCGTCAACGCCGCATGGGGCGGGGGGGAAGTGAGTTCACCCTATACAAGTTTCGGAGCATGACGGTGCAGCGGGGAACAGAACGGGGATCTTTTGATGCAGGCGGTTCTGCCCGGGTGACAAGGGTTGGGAAACTATTGCGCAAAACGAAACTCGATGAACTTCCTCAACTCTGGAACGTGCTGGCGGGGGACATGTCGCTGGTCGGGCCAAGACCTGAAGTCCGTAAATGGGTTGAGGCGTATCCGGAGCGATGGGCGCAGGTGCTCGCTGTCCGCCCCGGCATCACGGATCCTGCCTCGATCGAATTCCGGAATGAAGAGGAACTGCTGGCGGCCACACCGGATCCAGAAGCCTACTATCGGAATGTGATTTTGCCCAGAAAACTGGATCTATATGAGCGATATGTGGAGACAAGGTGTTTCTGGGGGGATGTGGGGATCCTGTTGAAAACCGTGTGGGCGGTGGCGGGGAGATAAACGCTGAAGATGGGGAACCGGCCAACCAAGAATTACCACTACGACCGCGCCGGCGTGGCGATGCTGACGCTCAAGTCGCTACCCAATGTACGGCTTTGCAATATCACCCAGGATGAGTTCACGCTCACGCTGCAGGGTTGCTTGGTACAGCAGGAATTGCTGGGGATACCGAACTATTACCCGCAGATCAAGATCGGGCAGTACCAGATCATGCCAGATCACCTGCATGTTTTGGTTCACGTGGTGCGCGACTTGCCGCCGGACGTCACCTTGCAGCGCGTGATCCGGGGGTTCAAACTGGGTGTGAACCGTGAGTGCGCCAAAGCGGCGGGCGGTAACCGGATCCGCGTCTTCGAGAAGGGCATGTATGACAGCCTCGTTTTCGACCGCGAGCACCTGACGCGGGAGGCGGCCTATATCCGCGATAATGTTCGCCGGTATCGACTATTGAAGGCTAACCCGGCGCTTTTTGAGAAGGCCGCGAAACTGATGTCGCTGGACGATGACACCCCGCTCTGGGGATTTGGAAACCGTTTCCTGCTGGAACATCCGCGGCGGGTGAGCGTCCAGTTCTCGCGTCGCACGACGGAATCGGAATGGTCGGCCATCGAGGAACAACTTGCCGACTTTTTGGCTCAGGGGTATGTGTTCGTCTCGCCTTTTATATCTCCATTCGAGAAGCGAGTGCTCCAAGAGGTTATAGCGCAGGGCGGCCGGGCGATCCGCCTGACGCACCGGTTCTTCGGTGAGCGGTACAAACCCGCTGGCAGGCTCTTCGATTTGTGCGCGGCAGGCCGGTTGCTGGAACTTTCGGTGGCGGGGGCGTTCCCGCGCTTTGCCCGGCTGGACCGGGCGGCTTGCTTGCGGCTCAATGCGGTGACGGGGGTTGTTACGACCACGCAGTGGTCGCAACGGGGAGTGTGAAGAAGAGAGGACGACCACGCAGTGGCCGCAACGGGGAGTGTGAAGAAGAGAGGACGACCACGCAGTGGTCGCAAGTGGGTGGATAACACCACACAGTGGTCTAGCATCTTTTAATCTCTTGTGGCGTCCACTGCGTGGGCGCCAGCAATAAACATAACAACAGCAAAACCATGAATATTCCCTTCTCTAAAGTCGACTGTTCCGGCAATGAACTCAGGTATGTAAAGGAGGTCATTGAGAGCGGCTGGCTCACAACCGCCGGAAAGTGCGTAGAATTCGAGAAACAGTTCTGCCAAAAGGTTGGCGGTAAGTTTGCCTGCGCTGTTAATTCCGCTACGGCTGCCCTGCATCTCGCGGCGGAAGCCCTGGGGATCGGCCCCGGCGACAAGGTTTTCGTTCCCACTATGACTTTTACAGCCTCGGCTGAGGTGATTCGTTATCTGGGAGCCGACCCGGTGTTCCTGGATGTCGAATATGGCACCTGCTTGGTGACGCCTGAAATACTCGAAAAGGCGGCTAGGCAGAACCCGGACACCAAGGCCTTTGTACTGGTTCACTTCGGCGGCCAGGCAGCAGACATGGGAGATGTCAGTGGACAGTCGTCAGTGGGCAGTGGGCAGAATAAGATGGGGATTCTTGAGATATGACGGAAATACGGGATGAAACTGATCGAGGATGCCGCCCATGCATTCCCAACACAGTATAAAGGCAAGATGATCGGCTCGTTCGGAGATGTCACCTGTTTCAGTTTCTATGCCAACAAGACCATCACCACCGGTGAGGGCGGGATGCTGGTGACGGATGACGAAACGATTTACAAGCGGGCCAAGGTTATGCGACTCCATGGCATCAATCGGGACATCTGGGACCGGTTTACCGCCAAGAAAGCCAATTGGGAGTATGATGTCGTTGCGCCGGGGTTTAAGTACAACATGCCGGATGTGAATGCCGCCATTGGGCTGGCTCAGATGGAGCGGGCGGATGAATTCCGGGAGGGGCGGCAACGTTGTGCTGAGTTCTACTACAAGCATTTGGCTAACGTGCCGGGAGTGGATTTGCCTGTTTGTCATTGCCCCAAAGCCGATCATTCATGGCATCTCTTCTGGATCGTGTTGAACGAGAAATGCCCGCTTGAACGGAACACTTTTATTGACCGGATGAATGAGGCTGGTATTGGCACCTCCGTCCACTATAAACCCCTTCACCGTATGACCTATTACAAGGAACGCTATGGCCTGAAGCCTGAGAATTATCCCAACGCCGAGCGCCACTGGCGCGGTGTGGTGACGCTGCCAGTCTATCCCGGACTCTCGAACGAGGATTTGGCGTATGTGTGTGACACGATCAAGAGGCTGGTTGGGTAAACACAAACCTTATAGTTCTCATAGTGTACAAGAAAGATGCCGATCGACCCGCAGACAGGCGGATGTGGACATCCTCCCCACAATAGACGATGTTCGTATTCTCTTGAATTCGTTTGACTTACGGGTACCGCATACTGTATAAAACCACTAATAAGAACAATCAATTGAATTTAAATATCATATTGTGTGCTTTATATGAATCTTCCCTTGCCATTACCAGTCGACAGAGCGCTCAAGAAACTTGGGGCGGACATTTCATTGGCGCGTCGTCGTCGTAACCTGACTCAGGCCATGTTGGCTGAACGGCTTGGCACCTCTGTCATGACGGTACGCCGGATGGAGACTGGGCACCCCGGTACCGCCCTGCAGTACCTGGCACGCGCCCTGCAAGTGTTCGGGGAACTGGAGAAACTCAACGACTTGTTGGATTCTGCGCAAGACACCGTCGGACTCATCCTGATGAATGAGCAGGTCCCCATGCGGGTTCGCAAGCCTAAGCAGGGAAAAGGAGTCTTTTGATGGCCACCATAGAAAACACAGAGACAATATATTCGCGAAGCCCATGTAGTAACCGCCGTGTCGGCGGTAGTTTTACAGGGGAGAAGAAATGTCGGGAATATCTTACTTGATCTTGCTGTGAGAATTGGCGTCAAAGGACAGGAAATATATCCTTCTTTTCTATTCAACGTTGGACGTTCGATGTTGAATGTTCGATGTTCGCATTCTCTTGAATTCGCAATCTGAAGCGCTTCAGATGATGATGAAGCCTCTTGTGGGAGGGGCGCTAACAAGCATAACCCACCCGCCGCGTAACTACTCAGGTATTCAGGAGTCAGAATTCAGAATTCAGAAAAAAGGTCTTCTGCCAAACCACCAAATCTTCAAATCATTCTGACTCCTGAATTCTGAATTCTGACTACCTGAGCAGTAACTCCCCCGCAATGAAACTTGATAGATGTGAAATTCTTAATTCGTTCAATCTGTGGTTATTATATCCTTGTTTTATCGCCATTCTATGGATATTATTTGGTTCAGTTTTATAAATGGATGATGTTATGAACCGGATTGCATTGAGTTACATTTCGGAATGGAAGGATCGGGCGACACGGAAACCGCTCGTCATTCGAGGCGCCAGGCAGGTCGGCAAATCGTTTCTCGTCCGTATGGCGGCGAAAGAACTCTTCTCAAACCTCCTTGAAATTAACTTCGAACGGATGCCGGATGCCGCTTCGCTCTTTGCTTCCAAGTCACCCAAAACCATCCTCCCTCTACTGGAGGCTTGCTTTAACTCGCCTGTTGAGCCCGGCAAAACACTTCTTTTCCTGGACGAAATTCAAGCGGCACCCGAGGTGTTTGCTTCACTCAGGTATTTTCTGGAGGAACTGCCGGGGTTGCACATCATCGCGGCCGGTTCTCTCCTGGAATTCATGCTCGAAGAGCACACCTTTTCCATGCCGGTTGGCCGGATCGAGTATATGCATCTTGGTCCTATGACCTTTGAGGAGTTTCTGCTGGCACTCGGACAGGAGAAACTGCAGCAATGGTTGTCAACTTTCACGCTTGGGGAAGACGTGCCGGAGGCGATTCACCGGGAATTGCTCGGGTTCATGCGTCAATATTGTGTCGTGGGCGGCATGCCGGAAGCCGTGGCCGCGTTTGCCCGGACCGGGTCCTACCAGGAGTGCGAACACGTTCAACAGGTCATTTTGTCCACATACCGCGACGATTTCTCCAAGTACTCCACCAAGGCTGAACACCGGCGGATCGAGAAAATATTTTCGGCGGTTCCCAGACTCGTCGGCCGCAAGTTCATGTACAGTCATGTTGACAGGGAAGCTCGTTCACGGGAACTGGGCGGTGCGCTCCACCTGCTTTGCCTGGCCCGCGTCACACACCAAATCAAGCACAGTCACGGCAATGGAGTGCCCCTTGGTGCTGAAGCCGATGACCGCACCTTCAAGATGCTTTTTCTCGATGTGGGTTTGCTGTGCCGTTCCTGCGGACTGCGCGTGCTGGATATCCAGAACGCCGCCGATTTGATTCTGGTTAATAACGGGGCCGTTTGCGAACAACTTGTCGGTCAGCAACTTTTACAGTCGGGCGCCTTCTATGAGGAGCCCTCTCTCCACTGCTGGATGCGGGATAAGCCGAGTGCCAATGCGGAAGTGGATTACCTGATGGCCTGTGGCCCCACGGTTATTCCAGTTGAGGTTAAGGCTGGCGCCACGGGTAGACTGAAGTCGCTCCATCTCTTTTTGGCTGAGAAGCACTTCGGCTTCGGATTGCGATTCAACAGCGACATCCCTTCCTTGCTGGATTCCCAGACCCCTCACGTTAACTCGAATACCAAATCATTCCGCCTGTTGTCCCTGCCACTCTACATGCTCGGACAAACGCGGCGACTTTGCTCGGAGGTGGTTGATCGAACCACATCCAACCACCCGCTTCGCTAGTTTTCTTTTGGATCGTATAGGGACAGGAAATATATCCATGTTACTCAGACGCCCAAATTTAGATAATATAAATTGACTAAATATGGTCAGATATATATCCTCTGAAAACATGAAAGATGAATTTCAGATTCATAACCTTTTCAGGGAGTCTCCTGAACGGTTCTTTCGTGAGGATCCGCATTTGCGACGTGCGGCCTTGCAACCCTTTTCGTATGTCTCCCCGTTGATCAGTACCTTGGAATTCCTCGAGACTGGCATTCTCATGATTACAGGCGGGCGGCAGGTTGGTAAAACGACTTGTCTGAAGCAGTTCATTGCCAAACTGCTGAAAGAAGGAAGGGTGCGGCCGGATCATATTTCGTTCATGACCGGGGAACTGATTCGGGATGATGCCGAACTGCGGCGGGAGATTGTTTCAGAGTTGGAGGGAAAGAACGGCTGGCAGGTTATTGTCGTTGATGAAATCAGCTATGTGAAAGACTGGGACAAGGCGGTTAAGTTCCTGGCCGACGCCGGGAGCCTGGAATCGACAACGCTCATTTTATCCGGGTCTGACAGTGCGATCCTGCGAGAGGCCATGAAGCGCTTCGCCGGTCGGCGAGGCCGGTCGACCCAGGTGGATTTCGTCTTCCACCCGCTCGGTTTTGCCGAGACGGTAACACTCAAAGCGCCCGAGTTGAGCGGATTGGTTGCCGCTTGTAAGGATACGGACTATCCGATTGATTCGCCCGACTATCAGAAACACTTGCCGCAACTCGAAACTCTGTTTGACGAGTATCTCCTGCATGGTGGCTATCTGACAGCGATAGCGGATATGCTCAGGGGCGGACGCATTGAGGCGGCGACGTTCAGAACGTATGCGGAGTGGCTACGTGGCGATATCCTGAAACACAATAAGCAGGAGAAGTATCTCCTTGAAGTGCTTCGGGGTATGATGAAGACCTATGCTTCGCAGGTTTCCTGGGTTTCGCTGGCCAAGGAACTTTCGATTGAGCACCACAAGACGGTGAGTGACTATGTGGCGATCCTTGAGGACATGCATGCGGTGATCATTCAGGAGGCCTTGGCGGAACACACCTTGTCGGCGGCGCCAAAAAAGGCGAAGAAACTGTATTTTGAGGATCCGTTTATCTTTCATGCCGTAGAAACCATGCTGGGGAACATGAATGCGGAAAACACTCCGGCCTTGGTCGAGACCGTTGCCGTGGCGCACTTTTTCCGAAAATATGGGAAGACTTATTATATCAAGGGCGCCAAAGGCGAGGTGGATATCGCCTATTTGCAGGATGGGACGTTTTTCCCCGTCGAAATCAAGTGGACCACGCAGATCCGACCGGAGGAATTGAAGCAAGTCATGCTCTATAAAAACAGCCTGATTCTGGGGCGGCAACGCGCGCCAGGGCGTCTCGGTCATGTCCAGTATAGTCCACTGATCAGGTATTTGTTGGATGAATGCAGCCGCCGAGCCGCACGTTCAGACAACTTCAACTTAAGCGCTTAAGCATTGGCTTTTTTACAGTTCATGACTCTCAACTAAAACCCTAAAACAATGATCAATCAATTCCGCAATCGAAATTTCTACCTACTGGTGTTAACCGACATCATCGTTTTCATCGTGTCGATATGCCTCGCCTATTCGGTCCGGTTCTCCATGCGTATTCCGCATGGTGAGTACCATAATATCATGGAAGTCCTCCCGTGGCTCGTTATCGTCAAGGTCGCCACCTTTTTCTTGCTGGGAGTCTATCGGGGCATGTGGCGCTACACCAGTATGCCCGATGCAGTGCGCCTGCTGAAGGCAACCTTGCTCGCCACACTGATCGTCATGACCGGCCTGACTTTCATTAACCGCTTTATAGGCTTCCCCCGCTCTGTATTTATTGCCGACAGTATTTTTACCCTTTTCTTCTGCGGCGGCATCCGGGCAGGCATCAGAATGCTATATTCGATAAAGCAAAAATTACCAGGCTGGACGGCTGATGAAGATATTACTCCGCCTCATCGGATCAACCTGATCCTGATTGGCGCGGGAGATGCCGCAGATAAAATCATTCGCGAAGTCCAGGGGAATCCCCAGTCGCCCTTCCGCGTCGTTTGCTGCCTGGATGATGACTCCACTAAGCACCACCGCTCCCTGCTGGGCATTCCTATCCATGGACCCGTGAGCCACCTGAAGCACTATGCCGAGACGTTCCAGGCTGAAGAAGTCATCATCGCCATGCCCTCCGTTGGCGGTGACCGCATGCGGGAAATTGTCGCCGTCTGCGAAAAATCGGGGTTATCTTTTAAGACCGTGCCATCCCTGACCGCCTTGATTGATGGCAATGTCACGATCAACGATTTGCGTCCGGTCAATTTCGAGGACCTGCTCGGCCGTCCGGCGGTTAATCTGGATATGGAGGGGATTGGTCATTATCTGACAGGTAAGACGGTTGCCGTGACCGGCGCAGGAGGTTCCATCGGCTCCGAGCTATGCCGCCAGATCATCCGTTTTAAGCCGGCTGCGTTGATCTTGATCGAGGGCTCGGAATTCAACCTCTATCGCATGGAAATGGAACTGCGCACGGAACGAAAATTCCCCAATATATTTCCGGCGATGGGGCGTGTGCAAGATCGCAACTTGATGGATCGCATTTTTGATCATTACCGGCCCCAGGTTGTTTTCCACGCCGCCGCCTGCAAGCACGTTCCCATGGTTGAGATGAATCCTTGGGAGGCCGTCTTTAATAATGTGGCCGGCAGTCAGGGCGTCATGGATGTTGCTGAAAAATACGGTGTTGAGCGCTGTGTGTTTATTTCCACCGACAAGGCCGTCCGGCCCACCAATGTCATGGGGGCCAGTAAACGCACTGTGGAGATCCTGCTCCAATCACGGCCTGCCTCAAAAACCCGCTTTATGGCTGTCCGGTTTGGCAACGTGGTGGGGTCTTCCGGTTCGGCCATCCCTCTTTTCCAGAGCCAGATCAAGGCCGGTGGACCTGTCACAGTCACTCATCCAGAAATGACCCGGTACTTCATGACCATCCCGGAAGCGAGCCAGCTTGTCCTGCAAGCCGGCTCACTGGGTGAAGGCGGCGAGATCTTTATCCTGGAAATGGGCACCCCGGTAAAAATCGATGACATGGCGCGCGACCTGATCCGGCTTTCCGGGAAGGAGCCGGACCGGGATATCAAAATCGTTTACACCGGTTTGCGGCCGGGTGAAAAGCTCTATGAGGAGCTGATTACCCATGGCGAGGGTATTGTGCCCACCGCGCATGAGAAGATCATGGTATTGCGCCGCAGCGAGATGCACAATGGTATGCATCGCGAAGAGATTCTGTCGGTTGTAGACAAGCTCATTGCGGACGCCAATGCCTATGATGCGCCCCGCATCAGGGCCACCCTGAACCAACTCATTCCCGAGTACAGCCCTTCCGATACCGCCAGTGTGTTGTGTGTGGCGTCCCGCCTGACTGACGCCATAGGCTAAGTTCCCCCAGTTATTTGGTTCCCGCCCGACGCGGTTCACGTGAGGTTCGCTCTCCAGTTTCATGGAAGCCGAACCTTTAGTGAGCCGCGTTTGTGTTTTCCTGTGACTCCTCACCCCAGCCCTCTCCCTCACGGGCGAGGCTGCAGGTGGTGATGAGATGAGTTATGGGTAAATTGAATCCATAATACATTTTGTCGCCTGGTTTGACACAGCCGTCTTGTTTTTGCACACTCTCCCCCACGAAAGCGCGGTTTCAGGTTGGTTTCGACGGGTGTGTGCCTGTGCCTCCAGAAAAGTGATTTCTTATTAGTTTATCAGGGTGATGGTAGTGCTATGGATACGGTAAAAACGCTGCGGCAACTCGGGGAAAAGTACGGGACGCCTCTGTTTGTGGTCGATCACAATGTCCTTCGGCGGAACTACGCCACTTTCAAAAAACATTTACCCCGCGTTCAGGCCTATTATGCCGTGAAGGCCAATCCGGACCCTGCTATCGTCAAAACCCTTTTTGAAGCGGGCGCCAGTTTTGACGTCGCCTCGATGCCGGAATTCAATATTGTGCATGAACTGATCAAGCACCTGCCGGCAAAACAGCGGCAGGATTGGATCTGGGATAAAATCATCTACGCCAATCCCATCAAGGTCAACGATGCGCTGAGGGAATTGGATCAATACAAAGCCCTGGTCACCTACGATAACCACGAGGAGATCCGGAAAATCAAGAAATACGCACCCCACTCAGGGCTCGCCCTGCGATTGAGTGTTCCCAATACCGGCGCCATGTGCGAACTCTCGTCGAAATGTGGGGCCGCTTCCGGTGAAGCCGTGGATCTCATTCTCGAGGCGGATAAGGCCGGTCTGGTTGTGGAAGGGTTGAGTTTCCATGTTGGCAGCCAGACCACCAATTTTGAGAATTTCGTCCAGGCCATCAATCTCGCGGCAGGTATTTTTGAAGAGGCAAAGAACCGTGGCTACACCAAGATGAATCTATTGGATATTGGCGGTGGATTTCCGGCTCCGTACGACGCGACGGTGAAGCCCTTTCGCGAACTTGCCCGCAAGATTAACGCTGAACTCAACCGGCTCTTTCCCAAGGACATCCAGATTCTGGCTGAACCGGGTCGGTTCATGGTGGCAACCGCAGGCACGGCCGTTTCGCAGGTAATCGGAAAGGCGGTCCGCAATGGCAAGCTTTGCTATTATATCGACGACGGGGTCTACAATACGTTCTCAGGGATCATCTTCGATCATTGCCAGTATCATCTGAAAGCTTTCAAGAAGGGGCCCACAGAGATCTGCACCGTTTTCGGTCCGACCTGCGATGCGCTTGATGTGATTTCCATGTCAGAAGAACTGCCCACCACGCTGGAACGGGGCGATCTTGTGTACAGCCGGAATATCGGGGCCTACAGTGTGGCTTCGGCCACGCACTTCAACGGGTTCTCGCCCGCCAGGATTGTGCATATCAATCAGTAAAAAAAGGGCCGTCGATGCAATACGCATGACGGCCCTTTTTATTTAGCTGACAATTATTATTTCTTCCGCCCTGAGGGTTTCATCTTCTTGGCCTTGCGATTCACCACCGGTTTCGCCTTGATCTTAACCACGGGCTTCACTTTGGCTTTAACCGCGGCTTTCTTCTTCACCGGTTTCGCCACAGGCCGGGGCGTCAGGGCGATCATGGGATTGGCCGCAGAAACGGTGACCGTGGCGGTGGACTCGGCGAGTTCGGTCTGCAGATCCCGGACTGAGCCATCAAATGAATACTTGCTGCCAGGCTTGATCTCCTTGATATCCGTCGGCAGACCGATTTTGTCAAGGATGGCAAGGAAGGGTTCAGGATCGAGTTCTTCCACATTCACCATGGTCTTCGGATCCCAAATCCCCTGGGCCACCAGCATGGCGGCCGCCACCGGGGGAACCCCTGCCGTATAACTGATTCCCTGGGATTCAACTTCCTCGAAACATTTGTGGTGGTCGGAAACCTGGTAAATGAAGACTTCCCGTTTCTTGCCGTTTTTCCAGCCCTTGACAAAATTTCCAATGCAGGTTTTACCGGTGTACCCGGGAGCCAGGGTCTTGGGGTCGGGCAGGAGGGCCTTAACGACTTTTAGAGGCACCACCTCCTGGCCGGTGGTGAGGGTCACCGGCAGATGGGACAGGAATCCCAAGGTCCGCAAGACCGTGAATACATTGATATAGTGGTCGCCAAAACCCATCCAGAACCGGATGCTGTTCGCGTCAATATTTTTCGACAGCGAGTGCAACTCATCATGTCCGTTAAGGTAGATCGGGCGCGGCCCGGCCACCGGGAAATCATAGATGCGCTTGACCGAGTGGGTCGGGAATTCCTTCCACTGCCGGTCAATCCAGGTCCAGACCTTGATGAATTCACGGAAATTGATCTCCGGGTCAAAGTTGGTGGCGAAATACTTGCCGTGGCTGCCGGCATTGATGTCCATGATGTCAATGGTGTCGATCTTGTCGAAATAGCGTTTCTGGGCCAACGCACAATACGCATTCACCACGCCGGGGTCGAATCCCACGCCGAGAATGGCCGTCAGGCCCTTTTCACGACAGCGATCCTTCCGCTTCCACTCGTAGTTGGCGTACCACGGCGGTGTCTCGCAGACCTTGTCCGGATCCTCATGGATGGCGGTGTCCAGATAGACTGCGCCGGTCTGCAGGCAGGCCTCCAAAACAGACATGTTGATGAAGGCGTTACCGAGGTTGATTACGATTTCGGACCGGGTTTCCCGGATCAGGTTCACGGTGGCAGGAATATCGAGTGCGTCGATCTGCCGTGAATAAAGTTTCCTGGACGTATCCTTGAGGTGCTTCATCCGCCGGACACTTTCAATGATCTCGTCGCATTTGGATGGGGTACGTGACGCAAGACAAATGTCGCCGAGCACATCATTGTTCATGGCCGCCTTGTGGGCTGCCACGTGGGCCACGCCGCCGGCGCCGATAATCAGTACATTTTTCTTCATGAGGGTTCCTTTATTATGAAAGACTTTCGAGATAGTCCTTGTAGCTGAAACGCCTTACCGTTTCAAGTTTTCCGCTAAGCCTTCTCACGCAAATGGAAGGCATGGGGAGTCCGTTGAACCAGTTCTTTTTCACCATGGTGTACCCGGCGGCATCCGCCAGATGGACTACGGAACCTGGGGTCAGCCGTGTTTTGAGTTTGTAATGCCCAAACACATCACCCGCGAGACAGGATCGTCCGGCCAGCATGACCGGGTGACGGCCCGGCCCCGGTGAGGTGATTTTCGGACTGGTACGATAGATCAGGTGATCCAGCATGTGCGCCTCAATGGAGGCGTCCAGAATCGCCACATTGATTTCATTATGTACCACATCCAGCACGGTGGTCACGAGTTCGGCACATCCGGTGATCGCGGCTTCGCCAGGCTCCAGATAGACTTGTACGCCGAACGCCTCGCTGAACTGTTTCAGTTTTCGACAGAATTGCCGCAGGGGATAACGGGCTTTTGTGAAAGACAACCCTCCGCCCAGGCTTACCCACTCCATTTTTTTCAAGAAGGGACCGTACTTCTGCCCGATATGGTCGAGTGCCGCCGCAAAACTCTTGAACTCGTCATTTTCGCAGTTGAAATGGAACATCACCCCGCTGAGCAATGACGCCACCCCCATGAGTGCGGCCTGGTCCGACACGCCGAGCCTGGAATAGCGTCGGGCAGGATCCGCCAGGTCAAAATGGGAATGACTGATCCCGGGATTAACCCGCAAACCCAATTTCAGGCCGCGTGTCTCGCGAGCATATCTTTTCAGTTGGGATATGGAATTGAAAATCACCTTGTCGGCAAAGGCGCTGACCTCGCGTACCTCCTGCCGGTTAAATCCGACACTATAGGCGTGTACCTCTTTTTTGAATTTATCGTGCCCAAGCCTGGCCTCAAGAAGGGAACTGCTGGTGGTGCCATCCATGTATTTTCGCATGAGGCCGAATACAGACCAGGTTGAAAAGCATTTCAAGGCAAGGACTGATTTTGCGCCTGAAAGTTCACGCACCTGTTGGATGATTTTCAGGTTGCGCAACAATTTCTTCTCATCAATCAGATAATAGGGAGTGGTCGGTTTCATCATGTGCTAATTAGTGAAAGAGTTTTTTCATGGGTAATAACGATGCCAGAACACCTTCGGGAGTGCAAGACAGTACGCAGACAGTACGCACACTTGCAGAAAAATGGGGGTGGACATGGTTATGGCTTTCACTATCATTCGAATTTCTTAAGGAATTAAAAGATGGAAAACATCGAAAATGAAAAGCAGCCGAATGTCATTTTGATCAATTGTGATGATTTGGGTTATGGCGATCTGGGCTGTTATGGTTCCACGAATAATGCTACTTGACCCATTATGATCCCGACCACCCTTATATGATTGCCATGTATGACTTGAAGGATAGGGGATAAAACTCAGTTTTATGAATACTACCAAATATACGATCAAGGAAGGCGAATTTTCGGGCTCAAAAATCAAGCCGGGGACGGTCCACAGGTACACGCTTTACATCCCGTCGAAAGCCGATCCTGCGCAGCCTGCCGCGCTATATGCTCAGCAAGACGGATTGCTTGATTTTGTGCCGGAACTGTTCGAAAAACTAAGTGCGGATGGAACCATGCCCGTCTGCGTTGCGCTGGGTGTTGTTTCAGGTTCGTTTCCCGTGACGCAAGAGGGCGGTTTTGTGAGATCGACGCGTTGTCCGGAATACGACGGTCTGGGGCCAGACTATGCAAATTTCCTCATCGATGAACTGATCCCGTTTGTGAAAAAGGAATATGACCTGAATCTTTCGGATAATCCGGATTTACACCTGATCGCAGGTTGCTCGTCGGGCGGGATCTCGTCCTGGAATGCGGCATGGGAACGGAATGACTATTTCCGTCGCGTCTACATGAACAGTCCGACCTTTTGCGCATTCCGAGGCGGCGATTCCCTGCCGGTCCTGATGCGAAAATATGAAACGAAGCCGATCCGTGCCTACATGACCGTTGGGACGGATGATATGCGAAACTCCGCAGGCGATTGGTATCTGGAAGCGATGACTGCCAGCGAGGCGATGAAATACGCCCAGTATGATTTTGCATTTGAAGTTTTTCAGAACGGTCCACATGGTGCCGGTTTCGGTGACGGCAATGTTTTTGAAAAAGCCATGCGCTTCATCTGGAAAGACTGGCAAACAGAAGTCGTCAAGCCTTTGGGGCTCCCTCCGCGTGTGGCCGACATCGTTACGCTTGATGACCCGTGGTGCGAAACAACCGAACCGATGCCGAAAGCCTGTGTGCCGACTATTCCTGAAGGATATTACAGCTTTGACCAGGGCGGACGTATATGGCTTAACCGCGATGATGGAACAAGAATGATCGTGGCGGAAACGAATCGTGAAATCACGTCCATTGCCATCTCCTGCGACCGTTGGAGGCTTTATATTGCCGACCGGAACCGTCGTTTTGTCTATGCGATGGCGATTCGGAAGGATGGGGCGCTGACCGACTGCTATGCCCATGCGCACCTCCATCTGGCCGACGACTGTGTTGCATTTGGAGCCTCGGCTATCTGCGTCGATACTCAGGACCGCCTTTATGCTGCTACGCAAATGGGAATCCAGACGACGTCGCACTATGGGCATAATAATACGATCCTGCCTCTGCCGGGGAACCTGCCAGTAAC
>Ga0118677_10005570_pt1 | contig 21952 bp, 21 predicted proteins | sample AliMusrvi5mmetaG_FD_86154 | JGI IMG/M metagenome (GOLD analysis project Ga0118677, IMG submission 86154)
CCTTATTTAAGATGGCGTCGCGCCACGCCGCCTGCATGGCCTCACTCGCGCGGTCGTAACGCAGCGCGAAGTAGTCCTTCACCTCGACGTTTTGCACGTGGCGCAAACACAATGCCCGGAACGGGCCACTAGTCAAAAGCGGCGACAGTTCCAGCAGGGTCATTCGATTGTCGGCCAGAACGTGGAGCGCATTGCGCAGCAGTTCTTCCGTGCGAGCGCCGAACGCCGCGAGCTGCCAGCGCTGCTTCAGCACCTCCGCAAACTCCGCGATTTGGACAAAGCTGTTCTGTCCGGTGCCCTGGCCAATCACATTGAGGCCGACCGAGTGCTCCGGGTCCCCGGGCTCGATCACGATCAGCTTCTCGCTCAGGTCTTTGTTAAGCCGTCGTTCCTGCGCGGCGACGAGCTTGAGCAGAATTGGTGTCGCATCGCCGTGCAAGTCAAAAAAAACGAAGCCGCGCCCGGATTGAATGTCCTGCGCCGCCATATATCGCAGTAGCATCGACTTTCCGCTGCCGGTCTTGCCGAGTATGGCGATGTGCTCGGCGCGTTTGGCGTGCGGGATCGTCACGAGGTTGGTGGTCTCGCGACCATCAAGCATGGCGTGACCAATCTGGAGCCCGCCGCTGAAACTTCTGCGGCCGCCCTTGCGCAGTTTGTTCCAGGCGTTAACGATGATTTGTTCGATGATTGCGCTCATAGTGTTTTGCCTTGAATCTTTTGGCGGCAGAGCCACCACAGCAGCACCCAGAAGTTTTTGGCGATCATGCCGCCCTGACCTCGGCTGTTGCCGCAAATGCGTGCGTAGATGGCCGAACGCATCACGCCGTCTTCCTCGGCGATACCTGCTATGGATTGCCCCTGCAGAATTCGGCGGAAGGTCTCCCGCTCAAGAGGATTGAGGTTGACGAAGTACTTGGGATTGTCCTCGAACTCCTGGGGCTCCGGCGCTGGCTCGGGATCTTCGAAGCGGGCGGTTAAGAAGGCGGCGGGCTTTCCATTCCGCCGTCCGACGGTGACAGAGGCCACGTTGCCGTGAAGATCCCGGCAACGCCGGAACTGCAAGAGTTCAAGACTGGTTTGTTCCATCGCAGCCCCAGAGTGAGGCTGCAAGGCATTTTTGCGTAATAGCCATCATGGTCGAATTCTGTAACGCCTACGCGTGGGCTTCAGTCCGACCTGTACGCGTTCTCATACAGCACCCAGCGGATCCAGTCGCGCCGAACTGCATCCGGGAGACCGAGCTCCGCCGTTATGACAAGCAAGCTGCGCACGGTCCGCTGATGGCCGTACACTGGTTCGACTGGTGGCGCGGAAGCAAGGAGATCCGCGACTTTGCGGTGTACCGCTTCGCTATCCGTCGCAAGTCCTGCGGCGCAAGTCCAGCGGATTGCCATCGACTTCTCAAGGCTCGAAGCCGATTCGGAAAGTCTGATTGCCTGTAGGTTTTCCTCAGCGGATTCGAAATCGGGATTAGGTGAGAGCAGCGATGTCCGCAAGCGGTTCATACGGCTCGATACGCTGAGTTCACCCGAACGCTCGCGGAGGACCGAGTCGCACGACCGAAATGCCTCGAAGGCTGCGTTGTCTGCATCCGCCGCGCATTTCTGGAAGAGAGCAACGCCGCGTTGCCGAAAATGATCCGACCGGTTGCCGTGGCCCGCTGCTTCCGCGGCTTTGTCGGCCACGTCGAGAATCCGAAGCGCGGTATCCGGGTTATGACCGAGCAGACATGCATTGGAGGCGATCAAAGAGCAGCCCGCGATCTGATTGAGGTCTTCGGGGCATCCGGTCTCGTGCCAGGCAATTTGGTAAAGATCTGCGGCATCGAGCGCGTACTGGAATGCTGAGATACTCTGTCCGCTGTGGGTGCAAAACCAGGCGATCTCGCGATACAACTCGCCCTTGAGCCGGATGTGTCCAATTTCGCCGACGTGTCCGACAAGCCGCTTCAACCTACTGAGTTCTGCAATCGCATCGAGGAAGGAACCGCTTGTGCGGTGTCTCGATGCGATCTGGTCGATCTGTTGCCTCAACTCGTCGTTTCGGGATTGCTTCCCGGTTGCGAGGTATCGCTCGTCAATGCTTTTTCGAACACCGGTTCGTCCGACAAGCCGGTTGATATCCCGCTGCAGAAGTTCAGTTAGCGTGGCTGCTGGGTAGGGAAACCACACACGGCCCTTGCGCCCCCGTGAGGCGAGCTGTCGGCGGTGCCCGGGCGTAACTCCGAACGCGGCCCGGACGCGTTGGGCTGAGACGTCGTGGTCCGCGAGCCAGGCAAGCGCAGGCATGACCTGCGCGACGGGCGGCGCGGATTCAGCGTCCCACGGCAAACGTTCAGACCTCTTCTTTTGAGCTTACGCGTGTACTGTCAGTAGGCGCCCCCTCTCGATTCTCGAAATTGGTGATGATCAACTCCCGAAAACGCTTTCCCGTCTTCTTCTGCGCGGTGTAGGAGATGTCTACCGGCAGCAGGTTCCAGTGCCCGAACAGCTTTCGGACCTCGGGATGGTCGTCGAGCGAGAGCAAAAACTTACCTTTCACTGTTTGCAGTCGCTGCTCCAACGCCCGGAAGTCTTCCTCCGTGAAGTTGAACTTATACAGCTTCCGCTCCCAGTACGGCGGATCAAGATAGAAGCAAGTTGTCGGACGGTCGTACTTTTCAAAAACCTCTTCGTAGGGCAGGCACTCAATTTGTACCCGCTGCAATCGCTCGTGGGTCTGCCAGAGGATCTCCGGGATGCGCGCGGGGTTGTAGTTCGGGGGTTGGGTCACGCCGTAATGGAAGGACTGCCGCACTACCAGCCCGCCGAATGAGTTTTTCTGAAGGTAGAAGAATCGTCCGGCGCGCTGAATGTCGGTCAGCGTTGCCGGGTCGGTCCTCGCCTGAAGCTCGTGCAACTCGCGGCTGGGCGGCCAATGCCTCAGGTAGCGGATCAGCTCCTCGTAGTGCCACTGGCATACGCGGAAGAAGTTAGTGATCTCGCGGTCGCGGTCATTGAGGACCTCGACACGCGAGGGCTCTTTGTGGAACAGCACCTGCGCGCCGCCAGCAAAAGGCTCCACGTAGGTGATGTGCTCGGGCAGCAGGGAGATGATTTTGGCGGCAAGACGGTTCTTGCCGCCGATGTAGCAAATGGGTCCAATCATAGAAAATGTTTCCTGCGCTGAACTTGCGCAGGGAGTGCGTGGTTGCTTAATTGTCGAGAACGAACAATCTCTCCATCTGAACGTGGAGCCCCAAGGCAGCGGCGTCCTGGACCCACGGCAGGCCTGGCTCGTTTTCGAGCTGCGGGTGATAAATCCGCGAGATAACTTGCCGCAGTTCCATGCGGGAGCAGAGGGCGGGAGATCCGAAGCCTGCGAGCAACTCGTGCCGGTCGACCTCGCAGATGCCGATGTCCTGCACGCGGAGTAGACGATGCACAGCGTCTTGGATGGCCGCGCGCTGCACTTCGTCATCGGAAGGCACCCATTCCAGCGCCGCCGAGGTCAGACGCTCAAACTTGCCGACGACCCGGGCTACAAACCCGACCGCGCTCGTGATGGCCTTGTCCGTCGAGGAAGATATCTGCTTGGCTTGGGTGTACTCCAGGAACTCGCCCGTCATGATAGCCACCGCCACAGCGCGCCGCTCTACGCGGATCGCGGCGAGGCACTTGCTGTCAACGTGGTGACCGTTGCGATCATTCAGCCGCTCCAGCTCCTGATGAAAGCGGCGGCCGAGATCTGATGCTCCTGCGCGAACGGTGCGGTTATATGCCACCAGAAGCTGGCTGCGGGAGCGTCCATCGGCAAGCTCAACATAGTGCCGAACTGCCGGTAGGTCGTTGAGCTTGGTTGCCAGACGCAAAGCGAACAGTTCATCCGTGGTCTCGGGCCGGAAGCGGCCAAGTTCAAAATGGGCGGAGCTCTTGGCTACGTGGTCAAGAATGGTCATCCTCGTTTTTGTTGAAAGTTAATGCTCAAAACAGCGTTCGCTGTGTGGTCTGCGCCGCCAAACGATCTTCTTCGGCCCGGATCTCGGCCTTCAGAGAGTCGTGTAGCGAGTAGAACAGAAACTCGACCGGAGTTCGCAGGATGATGCAAAGGCGGAGGGCGTTGACCAGCGACGGCATGCGTCCCCCGCGCTCGTAGCTGCAAAGCGCTGCCGGGCTCTTGTGCCCGAGCAGGTGTGCCACCTGCTGCAAGTTGAACCTCATCCTCCTGCGGTAGATATCGAGTTTGTTTGGGTGTTGATTTTTATTTGTGCACTCCATGGACCTTTGAATTTCGTTAATTAAGGTCACTGTAGCAATTTGGCAGAATTGGACAAGCAGGGAAAATTTTGCGCCTTCGTCAAAAGACGCCGCGATCTGTGGATAGACGGTTGAAAAGGCGGCGGCGGACGCGGCTGTGGACGTGCCGATGCACATCTTTCATGCCGCGCAGCCGGGGACGCCCTGCGACCACGCGAACACGGTCGGAGATCCCTTCGATCAGAAGAGTCCGCAGCATGTCGATGATGAATTCAATAGCGGTTTGCAGGATCCACATGCTGGCATTGTGGCGCTCGGGGCCAAAGATGCAAAGGCGGGAAAACCTCGCTGCGGCGCTCTAATAGCTACTCCGCGAATTTTTCCCGGCTATTCAAATTTGTGAGTCAGGGGTATCGTACAACAGCACTAACTTGAACAGTCGGAAAACCGCACTATGTGCCGTAGCACTGGCGCACAGTTCTTCCCGCCTTCCGCGCCATCCCTTTCGACTTATGCTTTCTGCACACTCTGCCTCATACCATGCCCAATCAGCACTCCGTCCACCACCTCATAGCCATCTGGGAGACCGTCCCAGAGCCCGATCCCAAGGCCGTCGAAAAGGCCTTTTTGATGCTGTTCGAACAGGTGGCAGTGAACGAAATGCCGCTTGAACGTGCCCGGAATTCCGCTGACTTGACTAATCCTGACGATCCTCTAATGTGTGAACGGAAGCCATCATTAACCACATCGCCAAATGACTGATTTCGACGCCGCCGGTATGCGGCTCGCCATTTATGCCCGCGTCTCCACCGATGAACAACGGGAAGGCCAGACCATTGACTCGCAGGTCTCCGAGTTAGAACGCTTCGCCCGCGAGAAGGCCTGGATTGTGGCCGGCGTCTACAAAGACGACGGCTGGAGCGGTGCGGTCATGGCCCGGCCCGAGCTTGACCACATGCGCGACGACGCCCGCAAAGGCCTCTTCCAAGCTGTGCTGATCAACGATGTGGACCGGTTGGCCCGCGACGTCGCGCACCTGGGTGTCATCAAGCGCGATCTGGAGAAGAGCGGCATGAGAGTGATCTTCCGCAAGCTGCCTTCCGAAACCAGCCCCACCTACAACCTCATGGTCAACATCCTGGGGAGTTTCGCCGAGTTCGAGCGCGAGATGATCTCTGATCGCACGCGCCGGGGACGCCGCCACAAGATCGAAGTCCGCAAGCAGTACCTTGGCTCACTCAGTTCCTACGGATACCGCTATGTCCCCATCGACCGCGCTTCGGGCAAGGAAGGATATCTGGTGATGGAGCCCGCTGAGGCGCAGGTAGTGCGGCAAGTCTTTGAGTGGGTGGATCGGGAAGGCTTGTCGGCCCGGCGCGTGTTGAACCGCCTGAATCAACGCGGCATCCCCGCCCAGAAAGGCGCACACTGGGCCAAGTCCAGCGTTCTGCGCGTCCTTCACAACGAGATGTATGCCGGAACTTGGCATTACAGCAAGTCCCGCGGCTACGAACCCGAGCACCCCAACCCAGATCGCCCTTACCAGCGGCACACGAAAAGCAGCCGTCGTCAGTGTCCTCGCCAGGACTGGCTGCCGCTCGAATTGCCGGAATCTCTGCGCATTGTTGCGCGAGACCAATGGGAACGGGTGCAGGATCGGCTTCTCCGCAACATCGCCTTCTCGCCGCGCAACGAGAAGCATTTCTACCTGTTGAAAGGGCTGCTCTGGTGCGGTGCATGCGGGTCGCGATACGTCGGGGAGCCTTGCAAGGGCAAGTTCTATTACCGTTGCATGGCACGCTGCAAAAGGCTCCGTACTATCCGCGATGAGACGCTGAACCAGACGGTCGTCGAAACGGTTGAGAACATTCTCGACAACCCGGCCCTAATCCTGGAGCAGGCCGAAAAGCAGAGTCTGCGCGTTGCAAACCGCGTCGAACGGCGGCAGACGGAGAGCGCCAACGTTGAGGCGGAACTCAAGCAGATCCAGACCGAGGAAAACCGACTGCTGGCGGCATATCGTACCGGAATACTCTCACCGGCCCAACTCGGAACTGAACTGGAGACCCTGAAGGCCCGCCGCAACTCTGCCGAAACCCGGCGCGCACAGATTCCAACTGCCGAACCGCTGATCGCGACTCAAGCAGCGAGAAGGTCGGTCGAGGAGTATTGCGGAGAAGTGCGCCGGGCTTTTCGCTCATTCAAGCCGGACCAACTGCGCGAGTTTTTGCGCACGATCATCCATCGCATTGACTTCGCAGGTGCCTCCGTCCGAATCCAAGGCCACCTTCATGCTCGAACACCCGAAGAGGTTGGAGGCATGGAAGCGGCACCGTTCGATTCACACGGCGGGATTGCGACCACGACGATAGACCTCCGTGGTCGCAATCCGGCGAGGGGAAATGAGGCGCAACATTCAACCCGGTCATACGCTTTTGAAATTCAACCAGCTATACCTCTGCCCGCGAAGTTGACCCCTGCTCGGGACGTGCTGGGCAGGTTTGTTCAGAGCCAAAACGGCCGCGATGTTATGAACGCGTCGCGCTTCGGATCATCTTGAGCGTATGATCGCGTAGGGCTTCCCGTCGGTGCTAAATGCCATACCCCAACCATACGGGCTGCCATTTGCTCGTGCAATATCCCAAAGTTGATTACCTTGGGAAAAATCGATCGCGCAACTGGCATCAAACTTAAATGTGAAGTCCTGCCACGTGTCGCGTGGGTAATTCATCAACATCGGCTGGTTGGTTGATGTACAGGCCTGATTGATCTGCGACGAGTAGACATTGATATAGCCGAAGTCACCCGGCGAGCCACATCCGCTACCGCCACTCCAATAGCAATCCCAGGCGTTATATTCAGCGTCGGTTTGTACCCGTAGTTTCACTGTGATGCTTGACAGCTTGCCGGGTGGATTGCCAGTCGGCTGATTCCAGTCTGTGAAGGCATCACACATCCCCAGATTGGCACCACTGATCGGGTTGACCATGCAAATATCAAGATTCAATGGGTCGTAGGATGTTTGGGAGTATACGACCTCGGTAACTCGCATCTGCTGGTAGACCGTTACGTAGCTCGGAGCCGAAACACTTATTGTTGCCGTTCCCAGGCTGACGCCAGTCACCTGCGGAACCGCGGCAGGCGTCAACGATCCTCCGGGGATAGTGACACTTGATGGCGTCACCGTCAACTTTGACGTATCGCCACTGGCCAGGGTAAGAGTTACGCCACCAACTGGCGCGGGAGCAGATAGGCTGGTTGGGAAAGCAACGGACTGACCTAGGTCCACGGTTCCAGGAGTCGAAAGGGCGATCGTGCCAGGCAGTTGTGGAGGAACGGTGAAGACATAAGCGCGCCCGTTGTCCCCGTTGGCAACAACTTGCCCAGTGTCGTTGATTCCTGTAGCTTCCACCAATGCCGCTGCTGGACCGACCGATGCAATCCCGTTGAGATCCACCATCTTTCCAGCACTCCACACGAAGGCGTGCTGGTCTCCACTGAAAGTATTCGCCCATCCGACGATTTGTCCAGTGTTGTTGATGGCATCTGCCTGACTATTGGTGCCGCCGAGCGTGCCCAAGTCTTGCATCGGGCTGAAGCTAAACGAAAAGGCGTGGCTAGCTAGGTTAGAAAGGGTTGACGACGCACCCACTATCACGCCGGAATTGTTAATGCCAAATGCTCGGCTATAGGTACCGCCCAAAGTGCCGAGGTCCGTGTGGACGCCGCTGGCCCATCGAACTGCGTGATATGTCGCATTGTCACTCAGGAATGAATACCCGGCCACTTGACCGCTCTCATTGATGGCAGCGGCGGAGCTGTTGGATCCCCCGAGCGTACCGAGGTCAGTCGAGATGCCTCCTGAGTAGCGAAATGCGTGCTCGGGATCGAAGGCCCCACCGGTCGATGACGCTCCGACGACTTGTCCAGCGCTATTTATCCCATAAGAGGCACCGTAAGAAACTCCGTTCATCGAGCCGTTCACGCCGTTAGAGTACAGGAAACTGGCCGAGTAGTAGCCTGGGTACGAGTATGCGCCCGCCACCTCACCGTACGCGTCCTGTGAACACAGGCCACCGCCCCTGATGTGGGCGCACAGCGTTTGGGTTTGAAGAACTGGCCTACGTAGTGGCGGGTTTCCAGTTACTCGGGAGGAGTTCGTCGAGTTTCGTGACGGGGTATTCCGCGATACGTTCCAAGGTGTCGCGCAGGTACGCCCAGGGATCGATCTTTAGCCGCTGGCAGGAGGCCATGAAACTGGTCAGCACCGCCGCGGTCCTGCCGCCGTTGTCGCTGCCGAAAAACGTCCAGTTGCGGCGTCCGACCGCGATGCCGCGCAAACTCCTCTCGGCCCCGTTATTGTCGATGGCGAGATCGCCGTCGTCGGTATAGCGGCGCAGCGCCGCCCAGTTCGACAGCGCGTAGGCGAGCGCCATTCCTTCCGGGCTTTTGGGCAGCACACGCACCCGTGCGCGTTCCAGGTACTCTTTGAAATGCTCCAGCACCGGGACGGCGCAACGCTGGCGTAGCGCGTAACGCTCTTCGCGGCCCAACTCCTTTGCCCGGCGCTCGATCTTGTACAGCAGCCCGATATAGGCCAGCGCCGTGGTCGCGCCTTGCAAGTCGCTCGAGCGCGCCTCGTAGAACTTCCGTCTCGAGTGCGCCATACATGCGACCTCCACCAGGCCGCGCTCCGGCTGCTTGTACAACGCGTCGTAGCCGCCATAGGCGTCCGCTTGCAAATACCCGCGATATCGTTTCAGAAACAATTCCGGCCCTTCGCGTTTTCGCGTCGGCGTGTAGTCGTACACCGTCGCGCTCTCGCCGACATAGGTCCAAATCCGCCCGGTGCGCGTTTTCGGCAGTTCCGGATCCAGCACCATCACCGGCGTGTCGTCGGTCTGCACCACTTTTGAATTCAGCGCCAGCGCCTTCAGCCGCTCATACAAGGGAGCCAGCAGATCCGCCGTCTGCCGCATCCAGCCGCACATCGTCTTACGCGAAAGCTCCACGCCATGGCGCCGGAAGATGACTTCCTGCCGGTGCAACGGGCAGTGATCGGCGTACTTGCTCACTGCGACTTGCGCCAGCAGGCTCGCGCCGGCCAAGCCTTTCTCGATCGGCTGTGCCGGCTTCGCCGCCGTCTTCAACGCGCCTCCGCACGAGCAGGCGTACTTGGCGCGCACGTCTTCGATCACCTTCAACGACGCCGGCATGTATTCGAGCCGTTCGCTGATCTCTTCCCCGATCCGCTTCATGGTCTGCACGCAGTGCGGGCACTGTCTTTCGGCCTCGCTCAATTCGTGCTCGATCCGTTCGCGCGTCAGCGTGCGCGGCAGCGACTGGCGCCCATGGCCCCGACGCTTGGCCCGCTTGCTGTCGGCTTCTTCCGGTTCCGGCGCCAGCGGATCGTTTTCGTCCAGCCCCAACTCCGCCGCCAGTTGTTGCGGCGTGCGGCCTTCTGCTTCCCACTGCACCGCAAACAGAAACATCTGCCGCTCGTCGAGCTTCTCGCTCTTACGCCCGAAGCGCCACCGCAGCAACTGCTCCAGGATGTTCTGCACGCGCTGCAAGCGCCGTTCGTGCGCCTCCAGTTGCGTGGCCAGATCGATCACCATTTGCCGCAGCAGATCGGGACTTTCCGGCAGGCTGTTGGGATCGATCTTCACAACAATAATTATACGTTTTGTTGTGGCTCTAATAAAGAGAAAAATGCGTTTGAACCCAATGTTTATTGGGGTTTCAAGCACCTCGTTGCAACGGCGCGACATAGCGTTTCCGCCGCTTCGCATTGCTCAGATCGATGCCTTCCAGCAGCGCGCTCAACTCGCCTGCCGTGATCTCTTTCCGGCCCGTGTCCTCGAACGGATAGGCGTAGGTGCCCGACTCCAGCCGCTTGGACCACAGCGCCCAGCCGTCGCGATCCCAGTACAAAATCTTCACGCGATCCGCTCTGCGGCTGCAAAAGGTGAACAAATGGCCGCCCATCGGATCGACGCCAACCACGGTTTGCGCCAGCATCTTGAGACCATCGAAACCGCGCCGCATGTCGCACGGCAGCGTGCACAGATAAACCCGCACCGCCGCCGGTAGACTGATCATGCTTGCGGCGTGAGTGCCGTCAGCACGCAGCGCAGCGTGGCCTCATCCACACCGCACGGAATGCGCAGCCGCCAGCCCCGGTCCAACACCAACTCCAGCGCCGCGCTTGCGCTGTCCGCGACCGCGGACGCCTCCGGACGGACCAGTACGAAACGACCCGCCGGCGCGGCCGCATTCTCACCGCCTTCTTCTTGGGCGAGGATACGGCGCCAGTAGTAATACTGCTGCTCGTCGACCTGCTGCGCCTGGCAGAATTGCCGGATCGGAACAGAACTGATGGCGGCTTGTTCAACGATGCTACGCCAATGCGCCCGCCGCTCCAGCATCGCCGCTTTGCGGGGAGATGGATTCATCACACCAGTGTGCCCGTCAAACCAACCCCTCACCAGATGGGTTCACAGGACGCGTACACCTCACCAAGGTTGTTCACTCCATATCCGACGCTGCTCACGGCGTTGGCACCGGCAGGAAGGCCGAGGCTGGTTATCTTCCCGTTGCTCCACAGGAACGCATACCAAATCGGGCACTGGCCGTTCCCGCAATACGCCCCGCCGCCCCCATACTGACCCGTCCATGAAGTGCCGACCACCTGTCCATTGTTGTTGATGCCATAGGCGACCGTGCCCGACGCGCCACCGAGTGTCCCGAGGTCCGTAGCGCTTCCAAGTTCAGTTACCTTAATGGTTCCGGTCGCCGCTGTCGAGCTGTGCCCTAGGTTATCCGTCACGACAAGAGATATGTTGTATATGCCGCTAGAAAATGTGTGGGAGGGAGTAATCGTCGTTCCGATCACCGAGCCGTTGGAGGTCCAAACCCACTCTTTGATCTTCTTGCCGTTGACTTCCGTGCTGGAAGAGCCGTCGAAGTCCACCCTGACAATCCCGCCCTGTGGCGCCTCAGCATTGAGAGGGATAGCTCCATTGGGTAAGGTTAAACCGCCGGCAGACATCGTAAAGCCGGCCGTGGGCGGGTTGGTTGTGAATTGCATCGTGAAAGGAAGAGTTTGGCCAGCGGCAAGCGCGGCGGTGCATGTCGGACTAGGACCGCGCGTCAGCACGCTGCACGGGAGGATTCCAGTCAGGGTCGTGTTGACCGGAGCGCTGCCTGTGAAAGTAAGTGTGTACCGGCCTTGAGCAAGCGGAGGAGTAGGGGTCCCCAGAACGACACCGTTCACCGGATGGCCGCTGGGGTCAGTGAGCGTAAAGGCGGCAGAACTGACAGGAGTGACAATATCGAGAGTAGCACTGACAGTTATTGTTCCAGTAGTTGGAGTCGGCTGATTGGGGTGTATTACGACAACCCTGCCTTCATCTCTCCACGCACTCTCAAATAGTGATCGTTTGTAGTGATAGTACTTCGCGTAATTCTTGTTGGCAGTGCTTCTGCCGGGGTCATTTACCTAAACCCATGTATCATCTAGGCCAACTAATACCATCCAGTGGCCGTGACCGAGCGTTCTGTCCATGAAGGTCCAGACACCGACAATCACTGGATGCCCTTGTTGCAGTTCCGTCTGCAACTGCTCAATGGTCCAGTGCTCGTAGTAATGAGAATCAACAAATCCATATTTTCCACTAGCTAAAGCAGGCAGTCTATCGATCCTACAGCCGGGCGACTTAGGCCCCGGAGTGCAGCCTAACTTACCACTCGTGAATTCCCCATTATCTCCATTGCGGCCAATATTCTCAGAATCGTTGAAGCGAGTTAATAGCCAAGCATCGATGCGGGTTATTTCATCAGAAGAAAGGCAGTTCGGACATGGCGATGAACTGACATCAAGTGCAGAATTATACGCCCCCCAAATCATATAAACGGAGGTTTGACCGCAATTGCGAGTTGAATCTCGAGTGCCCGGACGCGGATCATATTGTGATATCCATGGAACTTTAGTAACGCACGTCGGAATCGAGGCGGAATTTGGCGTGCAAGAAGAGGGATCGCTCGCTGTTAGGAGGCCGCCGCAGGTAAGCGCGTAACCCACCGCCAGTGCCCATATGTGTGCTGTTGTGGTTGACAAGAGACAGACCTCATTTCAGAAATTCGAAATGATCCAACACCAGTTGAAACTTGGCCAGCCCAGCGATCTCGGCGGGCGTGCCCGGCTCAAAGGTTGAGGTATATGTTACAGTATAAACTGTTTGGCCGTGAGGAATAACCATCAGGGGTTTAGGGACATGAAGATCGCCAAATGTGACGCTATATGCAGCGGCACCCGAGACAGTTGTAGTAGTAATTGTCTGTACATCATAATCTGGCATGACATTCAACAACCACGAGTTAATGTCAAAAGGCTGTGTGTAAATTGCGCTTCCGATGGTGATCGCGAATCCATCCGTCGCAACGTCCGTTGTGCTTGAAGTGTCTCCGAAAGATTCACCCAATGCAAGAAGTTGATTTGTTGACTGTAGAATAAACTGTCGGACAACCCCAGAGGGAGGTGCTACCAACGTAAGACCTCCGGGATATTGGACCTCGACACCAACGGTGTTATCCGTAAGCTCATTTAGGACCGGAAGCGGGACAGTAATGGACGTAACTCGTTTCAATAACCCAGCAAATGCGACCGACATCTGAAGCGAAACACTCCCAGCATTCGGCTCTCTGAGCACGGCCTGAATTGTGTAGACGCCATCGCCGGCGACCGTGTCACCATTCTTGCCGTCATCGTGCATCACACCAAGGACAGTTGGCTGTGTTCCAGTTGCACCGAGCCGCAGCAGATTGACGCCATTTGCTATCGGCGTTGGAGTGATCGCAACGGTGATGGTCACCGTGGTCGGACTATTCACCAGGATCATGGAGGGCGTCAAGGTCGGCGTTCCGACTGTCGGCGTCGGTGTGGCGGCCGGAGTTGCCAAAGGATGAATCGAGTTGGCTTGACCCACCAGGGCGTGACTTGCCGCAGGCTGGTCCTGAGGCTGGGGAGCGGCGATCAGCCACACTTCGCCGAGAATGACGAGCGCACCGACAAGCCCCACGATCAGTTTTGTTTTCATATGAGTTTTCTTCGGAGGGCAAGTAGGCTTGCGACTCCGGCTAGGGATAAGAAGAGTGAAGAGGGCTCCGGCACTGCGGAAGTGTAGGATAGGTCGTCCATCACGAACGAACTGCCGTTTGGATCTGCCTCGATGATCACGCTCGCGATGCCAGCAGCAAAGCTTACCTGGAGGAACTCACTTGGAGTGCAGCCAGGATCACCAAACAGAGCATCGTTGCTGGAAAAGAATGATGCGGCGTAAGCGACTTGAATGTTCGAAGCATCGAACGCGGTGACCGCGAGAGGCTCCAGGTAGGTGAAGTAGCCACTGAAGTTGGTAATCGGCGAAGCGAAGTCGATGGTTATCGGTCCGCCATTGTCCGAAGCGACGTTGCTGCCCGAATACGGCGGGAACTCGAACTCGTTGAGCGAGATCCCTGCCGAGAGGATGATCGTGTTGGTGAATGTCAGGCCTGGGATCTGGCTGGTAAGGATGTCGCCGTCATTGAAGCGTTCAAAGTCAATGACGGTTGCCGCCGAAGCGCCCAACTGTAGGAATAGTAGCAAACCGGCAAGAGAAGTCAAGTAACGGAAGGGGATGGGACATCTCATAAGGAAATCCTGTTGTAGACACGGTATGGGGTCTCGAATAATGCGGCGGCGGACGGTGAATTGAACGCTGAGGCCAGCGGTAGTTGCAGTGAGAGGAATCTACTCTCGGCCCAGCGGAGCGTGCCGAGTGAATGCTGCTCATGGTGCGGAGCGTGCTCTCTCATCGGGAGTGGGTCGCCTGATTGGCTCCTCGCCGGAGATCTTTGTGTCAATTCAAGCAACCCCATTTGACTCCGCCCCGTGCACTGCCGCATTTCTCGTCCGGCCCAGCCGAAGACCGCCTCAGCCCATCACTTGGCGTTTCATCGTTGGTGCCCGCGAATTGGGCCGGAAGAATCAGGGTAAAGGTTCTGAAACTGATTCATATACGCAATCATGTGCAGCGATCTGCAATTGGGTACTCCGGCGGCGCAATTTGAGAGTTTTCCATTACTTTCACCTCAAGTTGCCCGGGTTTTCTGGATTGTGCCTCCTCGCTCGGGCTATTGGGCCGATCATCGTACGGGTCATTCTGTGCCCTCGGATAGGCTTTGGTAGAATGCCGGGGGAAGCGAAGTGGACCACCGATGCATGAAGGCCAGAAACTCGGCGGGTGGAAGGGGATTGCGGAGTATCTTGGTGTATCACTCCGTACCGCCCAATACTGGCATGACCGGCTGGGGCTTCCAGTGCTCAAGGGCCCCGGAAATCGCGGTCGCGTGTCAGCCTCTGCAACCGACTTGGACGATTGGAAGGCCCAGCACTGGAATCCGGCCCAGGATGCGCTTGCGCAGGAAACCGGGGTGGAGCCGCTTATTGCGGCTGCCGCCGACGCCTCTGCCAATGTGGACCAAGTAGGATCAGTATCCGCGATTGCGCCGAACGCGACGACTGCCTCTGTTCGGGGACCTTGGATCTTTGTAGTAATAGTCACCTTGCTGGCCATCCTGGCTGTTGTCTGGGTAGCGAGAAACGCTGCGCTCCCGATAGGGACACCTGCCGTCATAGAAACCGTAGCCAATACGCTGATTGTTAGAGACGGCGAAGGTCGGGAATCGTGGCGGCACGTGTTTCCGCGGAAGCTATCTAGTGGTTACAGTCTCCCGTCCTGGGTCAACCAGATGTGGTTTGCCGGTGACATCGATGGAGACGGCGAGACCGAAGTGGTCTTTGGATACCTTCCGGAGGTAGTGCCTGAGGATGCCGACTCACAAGTTCAGGAAGTCTTATGCTTTTCGCAGGATGGGAAGCGGGTCAAGTGGCGGTTTCGGCCGGGTCGACCGAAGTTGATCGACAATACCGGTGATCAGTATTTCCCTCCTTACTGGCTCAACGCCATCAAACTGGTTCCGGGCCGTTCCCCGAAGGGTGCGCGTATCGTCGTCTCCAGTCGTCATCACGAAGACGCGCCGAATCAGATTGCCGTTCTCAACGGGCAGGGAAGGTTGGTCGGCGAGTACTGGCACCCAGGACACTTGTTTCAGGTTGGGTTTGCAGATTTGGACGGCGACGAGAAGCCAAAGCTCCTGTTGGGGGGTGTCAATAATGGCGCTCATGCAGCGACCCTGCTGGTCTTCGATCCCGACAATGTCAGTGGCACGGCAACCGGGCTTTCGGATGCTCGCTTCGGGTTGCGGGACCTGCCAGCCGGAACCGAAAGGGCGGTAGTGATTTTCCCTCGTGCGTGCCTTGCTCGCGAAGGGCCCACACCGGAACCTTATAACCGTCTCATCGAACTCAAGATCACGAAGAACCGTCTCCACCTGGTGGTTACAGCCGGTATTCTAACCTCTGATCCCCGCTATCTCATCTACCAGATGGATTACGGCCTGAACATTCATGCGGTGATTGCGTCAACGGCGTTTCAACAGACGCATCTCAATTGGGAGCGATCAGGATTCCTCAATCACGCGCTGTTCCCCAATGAGATCGATCAATTGGCGAGCCGGGTGATCGTCGAACGGCGCTATGCTGATGCACCTGCGAGTTCAGCGGACGTAGTCCCTTTGCCGCGACCTCAGAGGAAGATCGAGTGACAGCGCCGTTACGAGTTACGCTATCTGGAACACTGGCAAGAGTACCGGCGAGTTCAATGTCGGCGACCTATCATTTCGCGCAATGCATTGGCTGATTCCATTCATCCGGTGCCCCGCCCGTTCGACTTCTCCGGGTTGGCCCGAGACGGGCATACATTGCACTTGCCACTTCCTCTTGTCGCTGCTGATGAATGTGATCCAACGCGAACAAGAGTCGCAAGAGGAGATCGCAGCCTAAGTCTCATACCTGATCAAGCGCGCCGTGCCCCGCAGCGGTTTGCACGGCGGCTTTGGTCGTCGCAGGGGAATGGCAGCAAAACCGGAACCTTGCACAGGAGGGAGAACTTAGCGGAAGCCCTGCAATTCGTGACCACCCGGTGAACAGCTTCAGACCCTTGCGCGGCTAAGAGTTTCGGCTTTCCAAACGAACACTGTGCATTTGAAGATAGGGGACGCTATGCACTTGGTTCCCCGTAAATCCACGGTTCCTGGAATGTCATAGTAGATTCAATCCCACCTAAATCTCTCAAACCTCCGGTTACGAACTCAAAAACGTCGCGATGTTCTCTGGTGCGCATGGTTATAGAAATGTCAGCGTTCGCACCTCCAAACACTATTGCGACGTCTAAGATTACGAGGCGGTCTTGATATTGTCTACCCAATATATTCTTGATATATTCGGCCAATTGCTGTTGTGTACGAACTGGCGTTTTATCGTCCAGGCGACCACCCCTACCAAGTCGAAGTTGGCCCGTATCAGCGATAGCATCTATGCGATACCGGAAAGGATATCCGGCGGAGTTCCAATTCTGAACAACAATACGTCTTTCTAATACATGGTCATTCAGTAGATCAGCCACACGCTTTTGTATGGTGGACTCGGATAAGTCGATACTGTAGTCTTCATTGAGTTGTGCTGCGATAGCCTCGACGGAGACCTTTGGGTTTTGTATTACGCATTCGACGATCTTCTGGTCGACGTCGTCGAGCTTTGGGTCACTCCTAGTATCACTCTTAGCCATTGTGGTTTCTCCCGCTTCATTTCCTAAAATGCCAATAGCGCTTGTACGGATGCCGAGAGTGGATCCGTCAACGGCGTTCAGGGGGCAGTCCATGGGTACTGATCACACCCGTTGCATTCACGAAGGGCTCCGGATTCTCGACACGGCGTGGGCGATCACCGAGGCGCACAGACTCCAATTGGTTCTACCATGATCCGGATCGGGGCAGCAATCCCTGCGGCAATCACCCGATTAGTTCGTCAGCGATATGCCGGTGCCGTCACGATGGATGATGGTACGCCCTAAATTATTACAAAAATCTGCTCGCACAAGCATTATCATATTGACGAAGGCAGGTTTATGGATGAAACTGGTTGTGGGCCATAAAGAAATGGGGCCGGAGTCTCCTGCAAGATGGCTCCCGGCCCCTGGCCCTCAGGGAGTGGAGGTGAGTCCATGCCTAAAGGTCCACGCTCAACCAACCGGCGATCAGTTGGAAAACGCAAACTTATTAAAGCGCAAGGCGCGCCGAAACGCAACGACCTCTCTCGATTTGACCATCGGTTGGAGCAGCTCCACAGAATTGGAATCAAACTGCTTATGCTCTTGCTGCTGATCACGTTGATTCTCATCGTTGCCGAACAAGAAATCGCCAGGGTTCTGGCGGCGGTCTAGGGGGGGTCCATGCGAAAGACAGTCAGGGAAGCATCTGCGGACGTAAGCGTCAAGCGAGGTACTCATTGTGACCTTCGTTTCGACTATCACTTCGACTGCCCGCACTGCGGTGCTCAGTTCTGCGCAGGATGCTATAAACCCGCTCACGAAAACGGCGCAGTTCGATGTCCAAAGTGCGAGTGCGTCGTATACTTCAAAGTTCGATCCAAGTCGGAGACCATATTCGGAAACTAAAAGCCCGCCGTTCTGAGGACCGGCGGACACTTTCCAAATAGTTCAAAGACAGAAGATTGCTGGGGTTGGCTGCAAGACCAACCCCAGCGATCTCGTTCATGGGAACAATCAGTCTGCGTGAGCAGACCGGTTGTCCACCAGAAAGAACGAGAGTCGACCGGCAAAGGGTGAGCTATGCCGACCAACCACCGTACTACGTTCATTACATGGAACTTATGCGATCCAAGAACGTAATGCAAAGCGTAGCTGAAAAGCACGCTTTCGTCAACCCCCCCCGTCGCAGTGAAGACTGACTCCCATTGGCCGCTCTTGAGGTAACCTTCATTGACGGTCGGTCTTCTGGAGTCCCCGAGGTAGAGCCAGGGATTGAGTTGGGTGGTCAGACCGTGGAGATCTCAACTCCGGACGTATTGGCACCAATTCGTGGTCTGTGCTCGCGTGGGATCCGGAGGAAATTTACAGCTACAAAAATGACTACAGCCGTTTTCTAGCATTGGAGAAAAGGCCGTATCTCATTGATTATATTGGTCGGGGCGGGGCGATTTGAACGCCCGACCCCCTGCGCCCAAGGCGGTTTCCGGCTTCCGGCGCAAAGTCCCTGTTTTCAAACTCTTACGTTTCAATGAGATGCGGCTGCGCTGTTGAAATTGGTGGATTCCGGTGGAAGCCGGAGGAAAATCACAGCTACAAAATCGACTACAGTTCGGTCGGAACCAGATGCAGGGTCGTGTTCGAAAGGTGGCGGGATTTGAAGGCAGGGATTGGCAGCGGTCTGCGTGCACACCCAGATAGCAAATCCGGCAGAAAGCCTCCCACGGGCGTGGTGCTGGCGGCGTGCCGGGCGTACGGGTCACTTCTCTTTGCGCACACCTTTGAACGCTGTGCGATCAGCTTTCTGATCCATAAATCGTCCATCGGGACCGCGCTTCGTCCAGCGGTCGTTCTTTGGGTTGTGAACCTGGGAGCGGTCGCGGACGGCTCCGTTCCGATGCCCATCACCTTTGGGTGGGTTGGTCGCCATGGTTGTTGCCTCCTTTCCTGAGTAGTAAGATCTTTCGAGCCGAAGTTCATTGTAGCATTGGTTTCACCCAAGCGGTGATTGTACGCTGACAGCTACTGTGATACAGTCGGTCTTGGCGAGGCGCATCGTTGGATTTCATCTTCGCGAACCAAGAACTGGAGCGGCTCTACACGAGGAATGAGGGCGCCTCAAGGTATCCTGCCGAGACCGTGAAACTGTTCCGTCGGCGTGTCCGTCACATCGAGGCCGCCGGAGACACCAGGGACCTGCGAACGCCTCCAAGCGTCCGATACGAGAAGCTCAGTGGTCAGCTCGCGGGGATGAGTTCCATGCGGCTCAATGACAAATGGCGACTAATCCTTCGCGAGGAGGACACGAAATCTGGCAAGCGGATCGTGATTCAAGAGATCTCGAAGCACTACGGAGACTGAAATGAACACCACATTGCGGCCGTTCGCGCCAGTGACGCCTGGCGAAATCCTCGAAGAGGAACTGGAAGCTCGTGGCTGGTCGCAGGGCGATTTGGCGGTCGTTCTGGGCCGTCCCGTCCAGACAGTCAACGAGATCATCAGTGGCAAAAAAGCAATTACGCCTGAGACCGCCATTGCGCTCTCGCAGGCATTAGGAACGAGCGCCGAGTATTGGCTGAACCTGGAATCCAGCTACCGCCTTGATCTGCTGCACCAGCGCAGCGGTAAGAGGACAGACGATGTTGAGCGGCGGGCGCGGCTATTCTCAAAGGTTCCGCTAAAGGAACTTGTTCGTATGGGTTGGATCGACGCTGATCTGGACGATCTGGACCAAGCGGAAGAGGCCGTCTGCCGGTTCCTCGAGATCGACTCGATCGACGGCGAGACGAAACTGCCGTTCGCAGCACGCAAGGCCGATTCTTCTGCCCCCCACTCCCAGGCGCAAACTGCATGGGTCTGCCAAGTGCGGCATCTTGCCCGTAAGTCGAAAGCCGGCAATTACACACGGTCTGCCCTGGTTGCGGCTGTAGCGAACATCGCAAAGGCATCTGCGGACGAAAGCAGTACTCGCAACGTGCCAGCGGTCCTCGCTAACCTCGGCGTTCGATTCGTGGTTGTGCCGCACCTCACCGGGACGAAGATCGACGGTGCGACGTCCTGGCTCGACGAAGAGTCACCTATCGTTGCCGTCTCGTTTCGCTACGACCGCATGGACTGGTTCTGGTTCACACTGATGCACGAACTGGCCCACGTTCTTGCTGGCGATGGCTTGCAGAAGGCCATGGTTGACCAAGCGCTTGTTGGCAAAGACGCCGACGTCACCGGTCTGACTGCCGCCGAGTCCAAGGCGGACAGGGCCGCCTCAACGTGGCTAGTTCCCGACGACAAGATGAAGAGTTTTATCAGGCTTACGAAACCCTACTACAGTCGCAAGGCCATTCTCCAGTTTGCCGCTACGCTTGGCGTTCATCCAGCGCTCGTCGTGGGGCAACTTCAGAATCGCAAAGAGATCCCATATACTCATCATCGGAATCTCCTGGTGAAAGCCCGTCACCTTCTGACTGCAGAGTAGCGGCGTTACTTCGGCGTGGCAGTTCTGCACGCTGACGATGCGCGGATCGCGCGCCATCCGGAAGTCGCACGAATCAGCGTCGGCATTGGCGCCTGGCCCAGAACGACGAGCGGCAGCGCGCGCCAGTAGCCCCTCATACCTGCGAGTCGACCTCGGAGCAAGGAGGACTTAGCAATAGGAGCCCGGCGTTATTAGCAGATTCGCAGACATTCTGACCAGGGCGCTTCCCACGCAGGTTGACCCTCCTAGCGTGCTCGTCGACCTCCAGAGCCCTTGTGCAGCCGCTGGACCGGATGGTGGCTTCCCGTCCAAGTGCCATCGGAATATCTTTAGAGCCGGCGTCCTCGCCGCGGCGAACACAGCAATTCCATGGGCCATCAGATTCGTGAAATGACAGCGTTGCCGGTTCCGGCCTCGTCCATCGTCGTCCTGTTGATTGGGTTCAGTCTCCTTGAGTACTCTCTGGCCCAGGCTAGCCATCGGCCAGTACCGGTGCTGCTGCTCAGGTCACATCCCAGCATTGAGACGTGCTTTTCAAAAGCATCGAGGTACGCGCCAAGGCGGACGCTCTCGTCCCACTCCGCAGCTATCTGACGCAGTTCCTCAATTCTCTTGGCTTCCTCCACTCGCTTTTGCTGCTCCTCAAAACGTCGGCGTTCCTCCTCTCGCCGCTTGGCTTCTTCCTCCCTGTGATCTTGTTCTGCCTTCTTCAAGGCCAGAGACGTTTTACGCAGGTTCGCCAGAATCGATTCGAAACACTCGTCCATCACTGGTGCCGTCGGAATCAGCCAGTTCTTCCGAGGGGCGTGCCACTCGCGAATCTCGAAGTAGACGAGCCCACTCGGCGAGTACTCGTATTCCCTCGACCAATACTGGCTTTCATGGATCTGGCGCCGGGCGGCCTCCTGCGCGGATGGGAGCTTCTCGATCCGGTTGGTCTTCTCCTTGATTCGAACCTGAATTGGCGTATCGTCTACGACTGCGGTCGTGGCTATCGGGTACTTGGGTGCCACGGCAAATCGTATTCCGGCGCTCTCGCACTTTGCGATCAGGCTCTGCATGAACCAGAGCGCGCGTGCGACGGAGTTCTTTCCAACCGAAATATCGAGGCTCTCAGTTCCGCCGAGGTGCAGTAGCGGACCATAGGCGCGCTGCTCCTTGAGTCTGCGTCGGGTGCTTGAAATGAGCGGATGTGGCCTGTCGATTCGAAAGCACTCCGGCGCGACTTCTGGGGATGCCGGGGGCTCCGCCTTCGGCGCCTGCGACGCCTGGGTGTGGAGGCCCCCGCGTCCCATCGGCTCGCGCCCCACGGTCCTCTGCGCGAGCATTCGCGCTTTCATTTCCGCGCTGCGGCGTTCAAACTCTTCCTTCTTCATGCCTAAATTGTAGGGGCGTGCGCCCGGACCGTGTCCGTCGATGCGCAAACGGGCCAGCCCCCGTTCGCAGGAGATCCAGTAGTCCGGCGGGCGCGCCGTCATGTCCCTGAAGGTCCCGAACTTCGGACTGCCCGGGGTCCGGTCCGTCCACGTTCCGGC
>Ga0118677_10005571_pt1 | contig 21950 bp, 19 predicted proteins | sample AliMusrvi5mmetaG_FD_86154 | JGI IMG/M metagenome (GOLD analysis project Ga0118677, IMG submission 86154)
CTTCCGTGATTTGGCGGTGGCGGCCTCGGCGCCGGGGGCGCGGCTTGTGAAGCTCTCGGGGAAGCTGAAAGACGGCTCGGAAGTATCGGCCTTGCTAGTGCTGAATCAGGCGTGACGGCTGTCACATTGGATGAGCAATTTTCATCTGTATAACTTTGCTCATATCGGAAGCCCTTCCAACTATACGAGAATATCTGTTATCGGACACTCGGGTCCTTTTTAGATTGTTGCACCAATCCGCCCAAAAGGACTCTTTAGTACGCAACAGGTAGGAATTTCAAAGCATCATCTCGTCTCTTTGCTTTTTTGCTCCGGCTGCCGATGCAAGTTTTGCATCACCAGCTTTATTTCGCTCTACGACCCATTTCTTCTCCAAGTGTTCCAGCTCGGGCATGATGTAGTTCCAGTACCCAGATGGAATATCGGGGTCCTGCACCTCCTCGATGACGTCACAAAAATACGCCATGCTGAAGATAAGACCGTTGTCGGAACCGTTCAGAAGACTCACATACTTTCGACAGCAACCAAGCGCGATTGCCCGTTCAACTGTATCGAGGGGCACCTGATGAGCTAAGAGATTTGCTATAGATATCTCATCCGCCGCCGTGAAGGTGGCTTGAACGCAAGCTCGCTTCGAGAGAAAAACCTTTATATGAGCCAGATACTGTTCGCTCTCCGAAGGTTGAGTACTTGAGTTCAACCTGGTATACGGCCAGAACTCTTCACAAACCTCAATCTCTGTGCATCGACGCTGGTTGACGGCCGGATTTATGCGGCAGACCTCTTTCAGCCGCAGTTCATCGAAATGTGACGCAATCGAACGCCTGCTCCTTCCCAGTCTCTTGGCCAGATCCACATAGCTAATCGAAATCCGTCCCGTCCTCCTGCTCGCGTTGAGACAAATGTAGAAGTACACCCTAGAGCATTTTCATCATAGCTGTACCCAGTTGAGTGTCAGTCTGAACCAGGCTTGTGCATTGTCTGCAGATATTTCCTGAAGGGCTTCCGAGATTGCTTGGTCGAGGGCTAGTTCAGTCCGAGCTTTGGCGGAGCGGAGCAGTTGTTTGAACTTGGACCAGGCCTTTTCGATGGGGTTCAGATCTGGCGAGTAGGGCGGCAGGTAGAGTAACTCCGCGCCTGCTGCCTCGATCCGCTGCCGCACGCCGTCGACCTTGTGGGTACTGAGGTTGTCCATCACCACCACATCTCCTGGAGTGAGGGCCGGGCAAAGGAAATGATCCAGGTAGGCGAGGAAGATGTCTGTATCGGTGGCCGCGGCGACGGTCATCGTAGCGATCATGCCGCCCAGGCTCATCGCACCCAGGATGGTAACGATCTGCCAGTCTCTCTCCGGCGTCCCTTCATGGATGCGCACCCCGCCGAGGCAGCGCGCAAAGCGCCGCGTCATCGTGGTCGAGATGCCGCTTTCGTCAAGGAAGACGAGCCTTTTCGGATCGATCGCGAGGATGCGCTGGTGGAACTCGGCGCGACGAATGCGGTTAGCTTCGGTGTCTCGTTCGACGGCGTGGAGCGACTTTTTTTCAGCCGCAGACCCAGCCGGCGAACCCACAGGTGCACCAGCCCCCAACTCATCGAAACGCCCTTGTCCGAATGGATACGCTCCCGCAACTCGGCCAGAGTCAGGTCGGGCTGCGACTTGACCAAGCCGAGCATGTGCATCTTGACCGGTTCGGTCACCTTGCTCCGGATTCCATACCGCGACTGCACAACACGCGCCTTTTGCCCAGTCGCAGCCTGCTGCCGGCGCAGCTTGCGCACATACTCCCAACTGACGCCAAAGCGCTTGGCGAGCACACGGCAACTGCCCTCGCCGCGCTCATCGGCTTCCAAAATCCTCACCCGCAGATCGTCCGAATAGGCTCGTCCCATCCTCGTCATCGCGGTCACTTCGTCAGAGATATACAGAATTACTCGTAAAATCGCCGCTGGGTATAGCTAACTTGATTCTGCTCTAGGGACCAGTTCTGATTCATCCCCTGGAGCAGCCCGGCGAATTAGCGGAGTGCCGCAAAGCACTCGGCACATTCCGCATTGGGCGGGCTCGCTGGCTCCGCTCGACGGCATGCTGGAAGTCGCCAGTAACTATCTTTAGATACAGATATATACGGATGTGAATTTAATTTTCTGGAGTACAATCAGCAGGCTACTAGCTGTTGCAAAGTTTTGCAACCTGATGCAAAAACTATCAATCTTGACATGGTTGGATGGCGGTACTAATCCTACATGTGGGCAAAAAGTGTCAAAAATCAGGAGAGGTGTCTACCTGCCAACCCTGGTGCTGATAGGTCAATTATTTGCAATAGGTTGCAAAAACTATCAGTCTTGACAACACAAATCTCCGGGCTAAGATGAGGCAACACTCGGTGTGAGTTGGTGTAAGTTGGCCGCTGAGTGTCAACGTAACTAAGGTAGAGGGGGAAGCAGCAATGAAAGTGAAACATGTACTAACCGCCATCATAGGATGTGCGGCATTGTGCCTGACGCTTCCTGCGTTTGGGCAATACTACGGGACGTATAACAGCCCGCCAAATCCGGCACTCTCGAACGGCGAACAAGTTACAGTTCAGTTCACCGGTTCGTATGTCGACACGTACGCGGGCGAAGGCGCCGGGATTTACACCGGGGGAGTGACTCCAGGCTGGAACGCGAGTCAGTTAGCCGGAAACAATGCCGGGCTCATCTGCGACGACTACCACGACCAGATTGGCGGTGGGCAGAGGTGGAACGCAACCGCATATCTGGCATCTGACCTGACTGCGGCCAATGTTGGCAACACCCTGTTCGGCAATTCCATTGGTCTTGCAGGATATGCGGAGTTGGCGACACTGGTGAGCATGATGTTTGGCAACGGTGTCTTTGGTGGTACAACCTATTCACACGCACAAATCTCTGCGGCAATCTGGGACATTACCACCGCTGGCGGCATCAATCTGCCTGCGGGATCTCCCGAAGCGCTGCTTGAGGCGGCTGTGAAGACATTCGTAGGGTCCCAGGATCTTTCGGCGTACATGAAGGAATTTGGAAACCTTTGGATCCTCACACCTGACCCGCATCCCGGCCCCCCGAATGATCCTGGGCAGGAAATGTGGATCAAGTCTCCCGAGGGCGGCGCAGCATTGCTGTATCTGCTGATGGCCGGTCTTGCTTGCTTTGGAGCCATGAAGTTCAATGCCAAGAACCTCATGGGAAACCGGCTAGCCTGATTTGGCCGGCGGTCGTTTAACAGACACGATCCTCTCTCCCTTTTGCAATCATCGGGCCTTGGCGCAGTTTCACTGAGCCAAGGTCCGATGGTTGCTTGAAAGGCCTGTTTTCGCTGTATTTGTTTTTGGGAGGCTGTCTCATTTCGAGTCAGATGTTATTGAACCGGACTCTGCCATCTTTCCGCATTTTTTTTTGCGCCAACTGACTACTAGGCAACCTCGAAGGGACCGATTTGCCACTGGTGGTTATGAAGGCACCTTCTGTGCCGGAGATCCGCTCCATCGGATACCTGCTTGTGGCTTTAGTTGAGATGTGCGCACCGGCTGGTCATCTGCGCCGTTAGGGTTCCCTTGAGTTCACCAGCCGTGTGCAAATCCACGCCGGTCGTGGTCAGTCTACTGGCATATGACGGCGTGGATAATGCGTTCGATTACAAATTATCAAAGGGTAGCGATTTTCACGGGCACCCAAGACTCCAAAGTCCTGACACGGTGTGCCCACTTTGAGGGGCCGCCTGAGTGGAAATGTGAAGAGACCGAGTCTTCCAGCAATTGCTCATTTCCTCTGATCTGATTTCATCATGTTACTGATGCTCAGTTGGAGAGCGTGGATAATTGCCAAGGGCAGGCCGGCCATTCCCGGGTGGCCGCCGGTAAGTCCCCGCAAGACGGCTCCCAGACGGGTGCGCGCCTCAATCCAATCGACAGGCATATCTATCTTCTTTGCGATCTTCCGCGACGCCAGCACGTAGGGAGATACATCGGTGGCAAGATCGAGCAGGAATCGCTGGATGCGATTTCGCTCCTGTCTAACTTCCCAAGGTTTGCGTCCCAGGCCGTGAATCATGGGTGGAAGTCCCCGGAATAAGCCGATTAAGCGGTCATAGGGTCGATAGCCCGAGGATCCCGCGCACTGGGCGATGTGGCGGCCGGCGCGAATGCACTCGAACGGGACGCCGCCGAATTCTTCGCTCTCCAACAAGGCGACCAGAAGCCATCCATCATGCTGCGCCTGAACCGGTCGCTGATCGTAAGGCAGAGCCTGCGCCTCACGGTAGCGCGGGTCATGGGTCATCTGAAGCCATCGATCCAAAAGTGGCCGATGAGCCTGAGTCACACGAATAAAACAATTGTTGAAAAGACGAAATGCGCGTGCAGAACGCATTCCCCATAAATGGCACACGGGGACAGTCCATCGTCCCCACTCCTCCGCAAAGATGAGAACGTCACTCGGAAAATGCCGGATCAAATGCGAGATCGGACGGGTTACGATCATGTCATCGTCGAGCCACAATACTTCCGGTCTGCCCTGGTTCAATTCCTGAAGCAATAGCCACGGCTTAACGTCCCAGCCGGTCACTTCTTCTGGTCGCTCAGTGGAGAGTTCAACATTGGGCCAGCGGCTGGCCCATGCGCGCACCGAATCCGGCGCGTCGGGAACAGTCAGGTGCAACGAGACATCGCGGTCCAAGGAACAAAAGGACTCCGCCATCAGAATCAGGCTATCCATAGCCACTGCGCGGTCTTCGTATACACAAACGCGAAGGGGCTCCAGGGGTTCTTCCACTTTCAATCCTCCACAACGTGCGATTCGAATTCTTCGCGATACCGGGCCCACCGCATGTGATCAAACTCGCCATTGGGCGAGAAGCAGTTGACTGCAGCGTAGGACATAGCGAGAGTATGGTGTGTATTGTCGTGGGCAAACAGGCCCTGGCGGCCCAAGGTCAGCAGGCCGCTGATTTCGCTGAGCCATCTGTCCAATGTGGAAAATGACTCTTCATAGCCTTGGTTGTATACGGGATAGGCATGGCGAAGACGCCGCGTAACTACGTGTTTGACGTGGGCAGGCGCGGGCAGCCCGGCACGGACGATCCATTCGCAAAGGCGGCTGCCCAGTTCTTCGTCCTTCATCTCCCACTCCGGGCAACCGGGGTCGGATGGAAGTTCAGCGCAAAGAACCGTACGCCCGCGAGGCTCAACGGAAGAGCTGAAAATCTTGGGCTCGGAGAGTCGTGAGATCGGGATGGACTCCTCCGGGAAATAGTAGGCGTCGAAGTTACTGAATCGATCCTGATCTAGGACGAGGTATATCAAGATCATTCCCCGTGAAGCGACATTCGAAGCGGCTGAAAGTACCTGTGGCGGAGCTTCCGGACACATGCCGCGCACCAGCAGACTTATCGGTATCGTCGACCACACGTTTTGAGCCGGGATCACATGTTCCTTGCCTGCGAGTTCGTAACGTACTGCCTTGACTCCGTTGTCATCTCGCTCGATCGCTTTGAAGGCAGCTCCGAACCGAAAATCGGCTCCCGCAGCCTTTGCCGCTTCATACAGGCATTCCGAGAACTGGCCGAAGCCGCGGCGTGGATAATAGAAGCGACCGGCCCCCTCCGGCTTAAGTCCGGGAATCTGCTTGGCGACTTTGCGCAGGATCTTCCCGATAGAACTTCCTGAGACGCGTTTCTTTGCAGTCGTAGCCGCCAGTTCGGCAGGATCGACACCCCAGAGCTTTCTGGCATAGGGAAAGTAGAACTCCCTGCAGATGGTCCGACCCAGCCCGCGCTCAAGTACCGTGGAAAATGATTCGGGGCCTGAAGCAGTTCGTGGCAGAATCTTTCCGACGGTGTCGGCAAGGATGCGCAGGGCGAATGGCTTTGGGAGTTCGAAGAGCAAATCCAGCGGCTTTAACGGAAAGTGGATCCACTGCCCCTGCAGGCGAATTCTCCCGTGCCGCGTTTGATAGAGGAGATTCTCCCCCAGCAGTTCACGCAAGTCCCGCATGATCTCTGGAGGAACTACCGGGTGCAACCGATGGCTTCCAAAATCGCAGTGGATGCCATCGAGTTCAAAACTCGCTGCATTCCCTCCGACACTCCCCTGCTTCTCGAGGACAGTGACGGTGGCAAGGCCCTTCTTGACAAGCTGGTAGGCGGCGCCGACGCCAGAGGGACCAGCCCCGAGAATAACTACATGGGGCAGGGAAGTCTGGCACGGCGGTTGTTCATTGGACGAAAGGTTTGAAGAAGTCATATGGCTAATCACTCGATCGGCGCTCTGTCGCCGCTTCTCTGGAATGCTGGAACTCCTTCAAACGGTCTGGCATGAGGAGTCAAAATGCGCCCGACGAGAAATGCAATAATTCCCGCGATCAACCCGCCGATGGTAGTAATGGCTTCATATACCAAACCTGCCGCTGCAGTGAGAACAGATGACGCGCCAAAGGGCGCCAGCAGGCCGACAAGAGCAACCTCGCGGACGCCAATTCCGCCTTGCGTGACTGGAAGTAGGGCTGAGATCTTTGCCAGCGGCCAGGCAAAGAGCCAAACGCCGAAGGCTATGTGAAGCCCGCAAGCCAAGCCCAGCCAGTAGTTGACGGCCACCTGGGAGACCTGGAGCACGATGCCGAGAGCGAGGCAGAACAGCACACTGCCCCAGCGGCCATACATGGATCGACTGGCGCATCGCAACTTCACCATGATGCGTCGAATCTTGTAAGGGAACTTCCGAACCGGCAATACAAACAGAGTCCCAATGGTTAACACTCCGATGACCGCGAGTGCACCCCCGAACGCCCAGAATACTTTTCGGCTCTGCTCGTCAAGCGACCTTGGAAGCAGAAGCACACCGGTTGCCGCAATTGCACCCAAGCCAATCACATCCTGAGTCCGGTCGATCAGGCTGCCCATCACGATCGCGGCTTTGGAGCGAGAGACCGGAAACGCCATGGCCGCGCGGACCACATCGCCTCCAACAAGAGAGGGCAGGAAGACATTGCCGAAGAGGCCTCCATAGTAGCAGCGAACTGCCTGTCTGAATGGCAGGCTTGCGCCAGCTACGTTAACCAGGATGCGCCATTTTGCAACGCCCATCAGGTGCAGCACCATGTAGACGCCGAGCAATCCCAGGCTAAGCGATGTGGGTATGCGCCTTATGGCGGACCAAACCTGAAGGAACGGTACGAAGGTTAGGAGCAATGCGAGAACCAACGCGCTTCCTCCGAGCCGAACAGCTGGGTATTGCCAGAACTTCGGTTTAGGGGCTAGGTGTGCGCGGTTTTGGGTTACAGTAGTCATCGGCGCGCTCCGGCTTCGTGTTTCAAATTCGCTTCATCAGAGCCGGAGAACTCCGCATCTTTTCCGCGGTCCCGCCAATCCGGATTCGCGTTGCCAGGGATCTCCATTTTGCGAACCCGATAGGACAAGTCCTCCAAGAGTTTGCGATTGAAATTCAGCAGGTCGGCTAGGAGTCCAATCAGAGACACGAGAAAGCCCACAATGATCAGAATGGCGGCCAGGATCAGCGACTGGATGTGACCTATTCGCTGACCGATGGCGTACAGGTACAAGAATCGTATGCCGGGAATCGTTCCCAGCAAAATCATGCCGATTCCTATGGTCAAGAACACTCTTAGCGCGCGATACATAGTGTACACGCGCAAGATTGTCGCTGCTGACTTTCGTATATATTCGGGAATGCTGCGCATGAGCCTTGATGGGCGTGTCTGTGGATTGATCTTGACTGGAACGAATTGAACGGGTGCGCGCCGGGCGCCTGCCTGGATCAGGGTCTCGAGGGTGTATGAGTATCCGCTGAGGACAAAAGTGCGTAACGCTGCTTCGCGGGTCATGGCGCGGAATCCACTCGTGGCATCCGGAGTTTTCAATCCCGAAGCACGACCGATTACCCAACTGCCTATGACCTGGAGCTTCCTCTTCAGAGGGGAAAAGTTCTCAAGACTCTTCACCTGTCGATCGCCGACGACCATTTCGGCCACTCCCGCAAGAAGGGGCTCAACCAAACGGCAAATATCCTTCGCCTCATACTGGTTGTCCGCGTCAGTATTGACGATAATGTCAGCGCCGTTTTGGAGACATCCGTCGAGTCCGGCCGAAAACGCCGCTGCCAATCCTCGATTCCCAGGGAAGCGGACAATGTGATGCACGCCGTTGGCTCGCGCCACTTCAGCAGTGCCGTCCGTGCTGCCGTCGTCAATAATCAGTATCTCAACCTGATCGACGCCTGGAATCTCGCGCGGCAAGGCTGCCAGCGTCTCAGTTAGGGTCTCCGCCTCGTTATAACACGGTATTTGAATGATCAATTTCATCGTGCGTCACCGGGTACATTTTTGGCGACATAGACCGCACCGTCGCCCACGGTCCCAGGAAACACCTGTGTGACCGTGAATTCCTTAAGGATGATTTCCGCCAGGGGCGGGGACCAACTCTCAAGATATCTAGGAAATGTGTAGACCACCCAGACGGTACGGCCTCGATTGCAGATGGTCCGCAATTGCTCAACCGACTCTACGCTTTCCCATGGTTTGGCGTAGTACCGCAGTATTGGGAATGTGGATGCCCCTGCGGTCACCACGGGCTCACCGGTTTGGCTTTGCGCATCCACGTATTCGATTGCGCCTTCATAATCCTGTTTGGGAAACCTGTAGTTGTGAACCAGGGAGAAGGCGGAGGCCACAATGAGGATTGTTGCGAGAACTGCTGACATCGACGCTGCTAGTCTGGCAGGCTCTCCAGTCAGGGCATGCGGCAAGCGGGCCACAATCCACCGCGGAACAACGACCAGACCGCGAACCAGAAACAAGATCGCGAATCCGACGAGGAAGAAGAAAAACCGGGGATACATTGTTCCGCGCCCGAGGACGGCTCCTATCGCGGTGCAGACCGCTGGAAGGGCAAATAAAGCAAACACAAGCCGATTCTCGCGGAAATAACTCCATGCGCCGCAGACGACGACGAGCACGGCCAGCAACATTACGCCTTCCGTCCCAAGGCCAAGGGTTAAACCGCGGAGGGTTTCCAACATTGCCCAGCGTGGGGTGGATACCGCCAACATGGACGAAGGCCGCTTCACGAAGAAGTTCAGAACCTGGCTCATGATGGGGGCGTAGAACAATAAGGTCAGTCCAGCAGTCAGTAGAAATGCCTTCAGCGCGACCATCCATTTCGCCGGACTCATTCCTCCTCTCCAGCCGACTGCAGTGCACACGGCACAGATTAGGACATGACACGCGACCAGAAACGTCATGGTGAGGTGCGTATAGATGCCGAGCGAAGCGGCCACCGCGTAAAGCGCGTATGGGGTGCGGCGTCCGGTTCGAATTCCGCGCAAGAGGAACAGCGTCGAAATTAGAGCCCAAAACGCCAGTGCGGAATATCCCCGTGCATCCTGAGAAAACCACACGTGATGATAGGAAACCGCCAGGAGTGCGGCGGATATCAGAGCCTCGGTACGCGTAGATACGGCAACCCCAAGGAGGTATATCGCGGGGATCGACAGCGAACCAAACACGACCGCCGGCAGGCGCAGGCTCCAGATATGCTCTCCAAAGGCGACAATACTCAGCCTAGCGAGAATCGAATAAAGAGGATGTTGGGTATCGCCGGGGAATACCGTAACGATCTGCGCAAGCGGATGACGAACGGTATTGACGAAGAAGAAAATCTCATCCCACCAGGGGCCGTCGTTGAGCCTGATGACGCGCAACACTATTGCCAGAATCGTCAGGGTACCTACCCACACCCAAGGACGGTTCATATGGAACTTGATCGAGAACCCGCGGCTAGTTTCCATAGGACGATCTTGGCTCTTTCTGTCCCGGGGCTTCGCTACCTAAAATTTGACTTGTTGCGCATGGTAGACGATTTTCGCTCCTCCCGCAACTCCGAATTAATAGAACGACTAAGGCATCGGGATAGGTTGATTGCAGAGCGACAGCGAGAAGCTCAATCGGCAAATCGGATTATCAGATGGAAACTGCGGCAAGAAGCGCCAACCTCGCAGGGGAGCGGTATGGCAATCCGGTCAATGTTGTTTGTGATCAGAGCAAAGGCCTTGACCCATCAAGCCAGCCACGGCACGCAACCGAACTTTTTTTGTGCAGCGCCTTCGAGCAAGGCGAAGTACGATCGCAAATGTGCCTCACGGCACCACCGTCGCAAGAACGTATCGTAGCCTCTTTCTCCCAATTCGGCCCGCAACGAATCGGAATGGGCAATCCTTTGAATCGCCGCAAGGAGCTGGTCGCCTGTATCGAAGAGCAACCCACCGCCGCTATCCTCGATGATTTGAGTCAGCGCGCCCAGGTTGCGTGCAATTACCGGGGTCTTTCTGGCGAAGGCCTCGATGCAGGTCATTCCGAATGTTTCGTAGGTTATTGAAGGAACGAGACATGCAATTGCGTTGTAATAAAGGCCGCCAAGTTCCTGTTGGGACAGTGGCCCCAGGAATTTGATATGTGGGTTCCGGGCTGCCTTTGCGCGCAGTTCTGATTCGTAGCTTCCGGTACCCGCAAGCAGTAAGTCGTACCCGGGCTCCTGATTCCATAAAGCGATCAAAGTCTGAGGGCCTTTGATTTTTTCGAGTCTTCCAACAAACAGAAAATATGGGGCCTCCTGTATGCGGGGCGCCGGGTGTTGCCAATCGTCGTCAACGCGATCGATGAAGTTCGGCAGGTGGGCCAACGGATATTGGAAGCCTCTGTCCGCGTGCATCCGCGAGGTGAAGCTGCTGGGCGACAGAAATTGATCCACATGGGCCGCCATCTTCTTGAGGAATTTGGTGTAGCGCCAAATCTGGGGCGGCCGTTTTGCGTGGAGCGTGCAGTGCAGGCACTGCGGACGATTACAAGGTTCGCGATTGTATTTCCAAAGTACGTGAGTTGGACAGATAAGCCAGTGTTCGTGGGTTGTATACATCTTGACCGCTCGGCTCCCAGGATGTTCGATTGCCAGCACCCCGGGGCCCAACAGCGAGATGTTATGGAAATGAATTACATCGTACTCTCGTGCCCGGAGCACGTCGCGGATGGTGCGGAGTTTGAGCCAGGGATGGCCAGTTTGTTGACTAAGCAGTGGCGAAAGCAACCCAAATCCGCTACGGAGTTCGTGGCGCACGACATTCGGGTGTTCAGCGAAATTCAAAGGTGGATCTTCAGGGTGGAACAGGTGGTAAGAATCAACACAATGAATCAGATCGACATGATGGCCACTGTCTGCCAAGGCATGCGACAGACGATATACCTGCAAGGCATCGCCACCAAAGCTGAACGGAGGATAGAAAGTAGTGAGGTGCAAAAAATTGAGAGGCCTTGTCATTTCGAAGCCGCCTGGCGAATCACGGCAACCATCTGGTGGGCGGCGGCTTCCCAGGTCAGGCGGCGGGCGGCTTCCAGCCCATGTTCGCGCATGCGCGCTCGTAACTCATCGCTTGAAAGCACACGCGTAATGGCCTCTTCAATCTCGCCGTCGCCTGGGCCGACATATATACCGCCTTCACCGAGCAGTTCCTTAAGGGGGCTTGCCTTGGTGGCTACGACCGGGCATCCGCAAGCTGCGGCTTCCACAGCGGGCAGGCCAAAGCCTTCCATAAGAGAGGGGAGAACCGAGACGGTGGCCAAGTTCAGCAGCGCGACCACATCCTGATCATCGAGGTAGCCTGTAAAGATGACGCGGTCTTTCAATCCGAGCGTATTGACTTGTTCCAGCAAGGCACCCACGCAGGTAAAGAAAGCGTCACCTGAGGTATCGCCAACCATCACGAGGATGACATCCTGAAACTCTTTTCGAACTGCGATGCGGGCAAATGCCGCGATCAGCGCGTTGAGGTTTTTATGTGGGCTGAATCCTCCAACATAAACGGCCATGCGGCGAGACGCGTCGATTCCCAAGTGCAGCAGAGCCGAAGTTGGCAGAGGGTTATCGTGTCTCCGGAAGACCGGATCGGCGGCTTCTCCTACTACAAATAATTTGCGCGGATCCACCTGAAAGTACTGAAGAATACCGGCACGCGAGTAATTCGAAACGGTGATTAGCGCATCGGCCTGCCAGTAACCAAGGCGGATCTTGAGATTCCAGAAGAGCCGCGCACGCGCACTGGGTACCGTTAGCTTGGGGTAAGTCTCAGCTATGATGTCGTGAACCATTACAAGCTTGCGAGCCGAACTGAAAACAGGAACGAAGCTGTAGATAGTCGGGAAAAGCACCACGTCGAATTTAGACGCCGAAAGAGCACGACTCATGCGACCCATGTCAGCAAGCGACCGATGGCCGGCGGCTGAAGCTGCGCGGAACGTCGGCACATTCGCCTGCAAGACGCGCACTTCGCATTGCGGCGGCGTTGGCTCGGCTTCCTCGATCGAATCCAGAAACAGGGTGTAATGGTTATCCCGATCCAATGCGGCCAGAGCGCGGAGCAATGCGCGGGCGTGCCTTCCATAGCCGCGTCGATTGTGCCAGCAAGTTGCATCCACTGCGATTCGCATTGCTATGAAGCCTCCCGCGAGCCGCGGGCAATCGCCTCTGCCGCCTGAGCCCCCGTGGAGTTAGCGCGGCCGGGTACATAGCCGATCCATTCACCGCACGACCAACTGACCACGAGTGCTGTGGTGAGCGGCAGGGTCATAAGGAAGGCGTTCATAGTTCGCCGCTTCCTAAAGGCCATCAGGGTCATGCGCGCGACCATCAGGACGGGAAGCGCCGGCGCGAAGACAGCCCAAAAGACTCTTTGGGATAAGCGCGCAAGCCTGGCGCGTGTTGCTGCGTAGGAACGACCCCAAACGAATCGTTCTCTGAGCGCTGAAATAATACGGAGCCCAAGACGATGCTGGTGGAGCACGGCGGCAGGCTCGAGGATAAGTTTCATCCCCCTCGCGCGCAGTGCCGCAGTTACTGAAGCTTCATGAAAAATTTCTTGCCAAATAGGCCTGATGGATTCCAGCGCGACTCGCTTGTAGGCAACATTGGCATCGCTTACGATGGCGGTCTCGCCCTTCGGCAGCGGGTTCTGGTAACGCAGGAAATCACAAAAATAGACAGCCCAATTCAGGGGCCGGTCAATGCCGTTCTCAATCGCGCCGCCGACAGCGGCAGAAGCTCCGGCATGGGCCTCGATGAGACGGGCGCTCCAGTCGGGCGCTACGATGCCGTGGTCTTCAACCAGCGCCACAATCCTTCCTCGCGCCACAGCCAGGCCTCGTGCTCGTAACTCGTCGTGGTGCTCACGGCTTCCGCTCCGTCCGGTGTTTGTCTTCAAATCCGCCACTTCAAGAAAGTTCACGTCAGGATAACGCGTCTTCAAAGAAGTGATCCGCTCTACCGCGGGATAGAACGGAACTATGATCTCAGTAGAACTCGCAAAGGGCTGCCGAGCGAGGCTCTCCAGACACGGCTCCAAGTGGGCTGTGTCCGGATGACCCGTAGTGTCACTGACAATCGCTACCACAACCGAAAGAAGAGGATCGTCCATAAGAGCCACCTATTCGACCTTCAGAAGCGCATCGCCCGGCCCGGCCAGGTAGCCAACGAGTTCACCAGCCACATAGACAACAAGAACAGGAATAAGCAACGGTATTGACCATATGAACTTATCCACGCGGCAATGTTTATTCCACACACGCAGCGCTAGGCGCGCGAACAACAAAAGCGGTAGGATTGGCGACGCCAGAACGTAGATAGCCTTGCGCGAAGGTGGCAATCCGCGCGCTCCCGCAAAGGCGCGACTGAACCAATAGCGTTGCCGCAAATAGTATCCGAAGTTGAATGGCCCGCGATGATAGACCACCATTTGGGCGGCGGCATGGAACCTGACGCCGTCAGTCATGAGCACCGGATGCAAGCCGGCTTCCCAATAGCCGGCACCGAGCAGGTCGTTGTATTTCATAAGCAAGTTGCGCGCGTAGGCGATATTGGCGCTACCAAGATCATGAGTGCCCCCTTCTTGCCAGGGAGGCAGGTAGTTGTTGTATTCGCAAAAGTACACGACCCAATCGCGCAGCCGCGAGTAGTTGCAAGCTACGACAGGGCCGCCAACGACTGCGAAGTCGCCGTCCTCGTGCGCCTGCATTGTCTGCTGAAGCCAATCTGGAGCAGCCACACAGTGCTCCTCGATAATGGCAACGATCTCGCCATTTGCCTCGTCCACGCCATGGCGGCGCAAATCCGGGACGGTTTCGCGTCCGGCGCGATGAATTACACGCACCCATGGGAACTTCCCAGCGATACGAGCCGCGTATTCAGTGGTGCCACATGCGACAACAATGACTTCGGCGCTGCAAATACTTGCCTGTTGAGCCAGGGAATGCAGACACTCATCGATGAACGGCGCGCCGACAATTGACGCAATGACAACCGAAATGTTCGAAGCGCGACTCATCTCAATATCACCTTGCAAGCGCGAGCACCGCCAATGGCATCTGCCTGCTGCGGCCATTGATACCGACGCGCAATAGTACCACTTTTCGTCTGACTCCATCAGGCCAATTCAACCAGGAAGGGACGGATCAGTCTGCTTTACAGCCAGGTCTGGCGAGATGAAATCATCCGCAATTTGCAGTTCTGCCCGGGGGCTTTCAGGCAGTATACATTCAACTGTGCTTCTGCGAATCTATAGACCGTGGCTAATTGCTTTCTGTACCACTAAAGGCTCAACGCGATGCCGTCGCCGGTGGCGACGAGGTCAGGAGGGGTCATCTAGATTCAGCCCAATCGAGCACGATCCACGGTGACCAGAGTACCATGCAAGCAAGCCAGCGCACTGGGAAAAGCCGAGAAGCCCAAAACCTACATCTATTCGCAATTCCCAAGCGGATGATTGAGAGATACCTCCCATTCGCTTCTCTCAACAGGCGGGCACTTACTGTTGCAGCAAAGCTTGTGCCGGCCCGTTCCGGATAACATGCACGGAGCGAGTCAGTATGTCGCTGCAGAGTTGCAAAGTTTTGCGACATTACGGCAGTTCGTCTGCAACTTCAAGAAGATACAAGCATTGAACCGATAAAACCAAAGCGCAGTTAATCGTTCGGCTAAGCGGAGTGGTGATCTGGCATGATTATTGTCCCTGGTATCCAGGGGTGTTCGATCATCTCCATGAACTGATGCCCCTTTATTTGGTCGGGCATATCGAAGAAACCTATTTGCGATTCTTGGCAGTTAGAGCGCTGTCAGTGTAATACGCTGCACGTTATTTGTCGCTGAAGTGAATAGGTCTGATCGCTTAACCGTGGGGAGGAGAGACACTGGAAGGGCGGCAATAGGGTAACTTACACAGCTCTGATGGTAATGATTACCGGGATATTTCAAGGCTATATCCGCGCAAAAGTGTCGCCTGAAAATAGTTGAAAATTCACTTGGAATCGACGATGTTTCTGTCTATAATCTCGCGGCATGAAACCCTTGGTGTCGGTAATCATTCCAGTTTTCAACGACGCCGGCAATTTGCGACTCTGCCTCGCCAACTTGCGCGGTTCGCAGGAGCCCCCGCTGGAGTTCATCGTAGTGGACGATGGATCCACCGATGGCTCGGGCGAAGTTGCATTTGAGTGGGGTGCGACGGTCTTATCTACCGGTGGCCGTTGTGGCCCCGCATGCGCCCGTAACATAGGTGCCAAGGCCGCGAGAGGTGATGTTCTGCTATTTATCGACGCGGATGTCTGCGTCCGAACTGAGACGATTCGGAGAGTTCAGGAAGAATTTGACAACGATCCCAACCTCGATGCGCTGATGGGATCGTACGACAGCTCTCCCTCTTCACCCCATTTCGTGTCGCAGTTCCGCAACCTGTTGCACTGCTATGTACACCAATCATCGCCGCGCAAGGCGGTCACATTCTGGGCGGGTTGCGGAGCGATTCGCAAATCCGTCTATCTTGAGTTTGGCGGATTCAATGAGATGTATGGCGAGCCTTCAATCGAAGACATCGAGCTAGGTTACCGTTTAGCCAAAGCCGAGCGCAATATGATCCTGTGTCCGGATATCCAGGTAAAGCACTTGAAGCGCTGGACCTTACGCAAGATGATCAAAACGGACTTTTATAATCGGGCAATTCCTTGGTCCCGATTGTCATTTCGCAGCGGCGGCATGCCAGACACGCTTAATCTGCGCATCAGCCAGCGCATCAGCGTCGCCTTGGTGTTTCTTGTGACTGCGATGGCCACCGCACTCACCTTGCTTTGGCATGTATATTTTCTGGTACCGTTATTCGCGACGTTCTTCATACTTCTTTCCGGGTATTGGGTGGAGGGATGGGCGCAGCACTCACCCAGGGTTTCGGTGATCATGGGAGTGATACTGACTGCGATTGCGGGGATCTCGGTTTCGTTTCATATGAAAGGCATCTTCCCATTGATTGCGGTTGCGGCCTGCGCGTTGTATGTCCGCCATCGCTATACCTACCCGGTCATGAGCCGGCGAAGTTGGCATGGAGCTTGGGTGGGTGGCTATAGCCTTTTGGCCGCGGTGTTTGTCTGGGTCTACTTTCCGTGGAAGCCGATGGTATTTGTGCTTTTTCTTCTTCTCCTCGGACTTGTTGCGGCGAACCAGCAGTTTTATGCATTTCTAGCCGGCGAGCGGGGCGGGTTCTTTGCGCTAGCGGCGATCCCTTTTCATCTACTTTATTTCTTCTCCTGTGGCGTTGCGTTTCTTATCGAGTTGATCAGATTCCAGGCTCGGAGGTTTCTCGGCGTCCTGCGCGGTCGCGAGAAAGTCGAAGCAAAAGAAGCCGTGCGATGACTACACCGCGCTCCGTAGTACTGACCTTCCATTCCCTCGACGACTCAGGTTCGGTAATCTCCGTGCCGCCGGAAAGGTTTCGTCGGCAGATGGAGTTCCTGGCGTCTTCGTCGTTTCCAGTGGTGCCACTCGATGAAATATTTTGTCGCCCCAACTGCGTTGCGATAACGTTCGACGACGGATTTTGCAACTTTCTGGATCAGGCGGCTCCGGTTCTTGAAAGCCTAAGGTTACCCGCAACGATCTTTGTGGTAAGTGAGCATTGCGGCGGCCGCAATAATTGGCGAAATCAGCCATCCGGAGTCCCCGATCTCCCTTTGATGAGTTGGCAGGATCTGGCATCGCTGCCACCCTCGATTTCGGTGGGAGCGCACACAAAAACTCATTCTGAGCTCGCGGCGCTGAGCGAGGTTGAATGCGAAAGTGAACTGCATGATTGCAAGGATCAGATTGAGCAACATCTGGGGCAGCGGATTCGCTGTCTGGCCTATCCTTACGGATCGAGTACGCCACAGGTGATGAGCATTGCTCAACGGCACTTCGAACTTGCGGTGGGCACATCACTTCGGTATCTTTCTTCTCGCGCCGATGTATTTGATTTGCCCCGAATCGACGCATACTACTTGCGCGGCAGGTTTTCTGTGGAGCATCTATTCCAACCATATGGGGAGTGTTACATCGGATTCAGGCAGGTTCTACGCCAGGTTCGGCGGGGCTTTCTGGCATGAGGATCGCGGGACGAACAGTGCGTGGATCGCACTGCAAGGGATGTTCGGCTGCAGGCGCCGGAATATTGTGGGGTCGATCCCACAAAGGCTCGGTGTGTGGCATAATTGGGTCTTCTGAACAAGGCCGAAAGCGTCCGAACGGATGCTTCCATTGGAATAAGGCAACGGGTTATCCGATTTTGGAGAGCATGGGTATCCTATGAATACTGTTAATCGCCTTCGCCGTCATGCGCGACTTACCTGGCAAAACCGTGACGACCTACCGAGTCCGCCTTTTCTGATTCTGTTCATCAACTCGATCTGTAATCAGAAATGCGAACACTGCTTCTATTGGCGTAACCTGAACCGACGCGACGATCTCACCAAGGACGAGCTTTTCGCGCTTTCCCGTTCGCTAGGGCGCATTGAGAATCTCAATCTCTCCGGCGGCGAGCCGTTTCTGCGCGAGGAATTCGCCGAGATTTGCAGGCAGTTTATTCAGTACAACCATGTTCGTCAGATCTACGTTCCTACCAACGGATCTTTCACAGAGCGCACGATAAGACAGATTACAGGAACGTTGCAGGAGAATGATCTTGATCTGTTTGTTGCGGAACTCTCCCTCGATGGCATTGGTAAATTCCACGACAAGTTCAGGGGTTCACCCGGGGCATTTGAGAAATCGCTGCGAACCTACGATGCACTTGCCGAACTCCAGGCGAGGGATCCACGCTTGCGGATACACGCCATATCGACGGCAACCGACAGGAACATGGATGAGATTCAGAGGCTCACGACATATTTGTATGAGCGTTGCCCGAAGATGGATCATCATAATCTTGCAATGATCCGGGGTGACAGAAAGAACCCCTCGTTGCAGGGACCGGGACTGGAGCAGTATCAAAGGCTCTACGAATTCGTTAAGCGAGTGTGGGCTCCGCGTGAGGAAGGTCGATACGGCTCCATTGTCGAGCCTATGCTGCAATGGGCGAAGGTTCGGACCGCCGAAAGGCAGCAACAGGAGGTTCCCTGCCGTGCCGGGATATTGAACGCGGTCGTCTATTCCAATGGAGACGTGAGCGTCTGCGAATCGCATGCTCCGCTGGGGAATCTGCGCGAGAGGAATTTCAACGAAATCTGGTCGTCGCCCGAAGCGATTGCGCTGAGGAAGTCCATCTCGGAGCGGCAATGTTATTGCACCAATGAAGTGTTCTTGTGGCCCAGCATCGTCTACCAACCTTATCAATTAGTAAGAGGCCTAGTGGGGGGCCGAGCCTGGAAGAGAGCTCGACCATTCGACGCGGACGCGTCCCGGGAGCCATATTCCGGCACGTGTTCTTCGTCGAAGGACGCCGACAAGCTATTTCAAATCCAGACGCAGGACGGAGATGGTAAGTGATAGAAGGCGCGGCGCCATCAATAGATCCAGTGGGTACGATGGACGAAATACCTGTTCGTCCGTTTGAGGCGCGAAGCCTTGCAGTCAATTTCGTGTTGCTTACGATAGGAGAATCTGGTGCCAAACTCTTGACGTTTGCCAGTTTCACCTATCTGGCACGGACACTAGGCCCGGTGTCATATGGAGCTATCGAGTTCACCATGGCAGTTATGGTTCTTTTCACCATGCCGACGGATCTGGGGCTGGGGATATATGGCGCCCGGGAGGTTGCGCGCAATCCATCGGCAGCGTCGCGCCTGCTCCGGGAGATTACGGGACTGAGACTCTTCCTTACGCTGTGCTCGATGCTTCTGCTCGGCGTGTTCATACTGCTTGTGCACAAAGGCCCCGAACAGAAGGCGTTGCTTGGCTTTTACGGCCTGAGCCTGCTGGGCACGCCTTGCATGCTGCAGTGGTTCTTTCAGGCGCACGATCAAATGCATTGGGTCGGGATCGCTTCTATTGTCCGTCAGGCCGGCTTCGCCTTCCTTGTATTTACTGTCTGCAGGCGCGGAACTCCATTGATCTACGTTGGTATGGTCGAGAGCGCCTCTGTGTTCCTGACTTCAGCTTTTTGCGTCTACGTGGCGACGGCACGGATGCGATACAGATTGCCTGTTCCCAATCTCGGGATTATCCGATTGCTGGGACACGTTCGACATTCTGCTCCGATCGGTTTGAGCGAACTGGCATGGGCATTCATGTGGTACTCCTGCACGGTTTTGCTTGGATTTCTTTCCCCGGACCAATCGCTGGGCTGGTTTGGCGCATCCCACCGCACGGTGATGGCTTTGCACACTTTCGTCTGGCTCTACTTTTTCAACCTGCTGCCCTCAATCTCGCGTTGCTCTGGACTTCCACGAGCGCATCTATTGCAGTTGATGGACAACTCAATGCGGTTCATGGCCTGGACGGGCCTGTTCGCCGCGCCACTGCTGACGCTTCTTGCGCCTCAGGTATTGACGCTGATCTTTGGACCATCCTTCCACGATGGAGGGCGATCATTTGCGGTTCTGGTCTGGGTGCTGCCGGTGGCGATGCTAAACGGTCATCACCGTTACGCACTGGTTGCTTATAACCACCAGAAGGGGCTGATGGTCAGGACAACTGGCGCCGCGGCGGTGGCCGTTCTACTGGCCTTTCCGCTGATCCCGTGGTACAAAGGCCTGGGCGCGGCATGGGCACTGTTGATCGCCAACATCGTCAATTTTGCGCTCGTGTATGCTGTGTTTCGCAGGTTGGAGGTGGAATTGCCGGTGCATCGCCAGCTTTTCGCTCCTTTGGTGGCGCTCGGCCTTGCAAGCCTCTGCGCGGCCGTGCTGACGCCGTGGAACTTCCGTTTCGCATTGATAGCTGCGGTAATCGCATACGTCAGCGTTTTCATGAGATCCGACGGCCCAAGATTGACTTTGTTTTTACGATCCTTCGCCTGCGGAAAGGCTGTTTGAAAGAAGGAACCCGGAACAGATGCTGTAGTTCAAGATGCATCGCTATCTGAAGCACCTGTGATGAATTCTGGAGGAACGAACGTGCTTGTTCACACTCTCGCCTGCGAGCAGCATCTCTGGTTTGCCGTTCCTTGCTTGCGGTCGCTGCTTAACTGCAGCCAGGAGCCGATCGAACTCGTGATTCATGACGATGGCTCGATTAGGCAGGAGTCCGTCGAAGCGCTGGCCGAGTCCTTTCCCGATGCGATGTTTGTCCTGCGGCAGTCGGCCGATGCCGAGATGGCTGATGCGCTTTCGCCATTCCCCCATATGGCACAGGCACGCACATACCTCCCGCACGTAATCAAGCTGTGTGATGTTGCCCTGACACACCCTGACCCGATTGTTCGATATGTCGATACGGACGTGCTCTTCCAGAGGCGCTTTCGAGGTATTTTCCCAGATTCCGGGCCGTCTGCTCCTGGGACATTCATGATGGACAGCTGCAACAGCTTTGGTGCGCATCCCGGGGATTTTTGGCCTCTTGGCCCCTTGCGGGTCGCGCGCCGCCTGAACTCCGGGCTGTTCTGGATTCGGAGAGACCAGATTGATCACGAGCGAATGGAATATCTCTTCAAGCGCTGGGGAACGAGGCGCATTAAGAAATATCATGGCTGGTTTGAACAGACAATCTGGGCTGACCAGGCTTGGCGCGCCCGTTGTTCGATGTACGATCCGGCGCAGTTTGGAACGGCCAATCGCGTGGAATGGCTGAACAAAGAGCTTATCGGCGTCCATTATGTCACACCCACGAGAACGATGCTAAAGGCGGCGATTGAATCAATTTCGTTCCCATTGGCAGAGGATGCTCCAACGGGCATTGAGGACATACGTATTTGCCCGCCACGACCGTTTGGCATGTTGGGCGCGACACTGGTTGCAGCGCATTCGCTCGTTTCGCGGCATCCCTCGGGATGAACCGCCGCCATAGCATCCTCAAACTGTGAGGTGATTTTAAAATGTCAGGCACGATGATTAAACGGATGCTTCGCTCACCTTGGGATGCATTGCCGGTAGCTACCCGCAGCCGCCTAATAGGCTTACGCAGGTCATTGAGGGGGCCACGACAATCCGGTGGAGATGCCGGGACGGAGGCGGATAGATTCCGCGCCGGGATACCGAGTTTGCCCGGGTTACTTGAGAACATCAGAAAACAAGGGTTTTCGCCATCTGCCATCCTAGATATTGGCGCCAACGTAGGTGAGTGGAGCCGCACAGCATCATCCTTCTTCAGCTCCTCCCGAATTCTCATGTTTGACGGTGATCCGGAAAACGAACCGGCGCTTCACAACGCTGTGCGCGAGATTGGGAAACATTCGGAATACAACATTGTTCTGCTCGGATCGGCGAAGAAGGAGGCAGTTACTCTCTACAGGCCCGACGCAGGAACGACAGGTTCCTCCGTTCTGTGCGAACTGACGTCATTTGACAAAGAAGCGATTACGCTCTCGATGGACACGCTTGACAGCGCAACGGAAGCAGCAGCCTTGAAGTGCCCGTTACTGATGAAACTCGATGTGCAGGGCTTTGAATTGGAGGTACTGAAAGGTGGAAGGCGTGCTCTTGGG